>Ga0137399_10000141_pt1 | contig 25372 bp, 22 predicted proteins | sample czorhiz316metaG_FD_104810 | JGI IMG/M metagenome (GOLD analysis project Ga0137399, IMG submission 104810) | Vadose zone soil microbial communities from Angelo Coast Range Reserve, California, USA - czorhiz3.16 metaG | ecosystem: Environmental > Terrestrial > Soil > Vadose zone | place: USA...
CCTTTGAGGCCGGCGGCGGAGCGGAGGGAGTCGGCGCGGTCGGTCCGCTCCCAGGTGAACTCGGGTTCGCTGCGGCCGAAGTGGCCGTAGGCGGCGGTCTTCTCGTAGATGGGGCGGAGGAGGTCCAGGTCCTTGATGATCGTCGCCGGCTTGAGGCTGAACGTCTCGCGCACCGCGCGCTCGATCCGTTCCTCCGGCACCGCGTTGGTGCCGAACGTCTCCACCATGACGCTGACCGGCTCCGCGATGCCGATCGCGTACGCCACCTGGACCTCGCAGCGGCGCGCCAGGCCCGCCGCGACCACGGTCTTGGCCACCCAGCGCGCCGCGTAGGCCGCCGAGCGATCCACCTTGCTGGGGTCCTTGCCGCTGAACGCGCCGCCCCCGTGGTGTCCCATCCCGCCATAGGTGTCGACGATGATCTTGCGGCCGGTCACGCCCGAGTCGCCCTGCGGGCCCCCGATCACGAAGCGGCCGGTCGCGTTCACCCACCGCTTCATGTCCGGCGCCCGCAGCTCCGGCGGGACCACCTTGTCGATGACCTCGGAGTTGACCGACTCCCGTAGCTGTTCGGTGGAGACGCTGTCCTCGTGCTGCGCGGCGATCACTACCGCGTGGACCTTGTGCGGACGGCCGTTGCGGTACTCGACCGAGACCTGGCTCTTTCCGTCGGGCCGCAGGAAGGGCATCCCCGACCGGCGGCACTCCGAAAGCCTCCGGGTGAGACGGTGCGCCAGCGCGATGGGCAGCGGCATCAGCTCGGGCGTCTCGTCGCAGGCGTAGCCGAACATCATCCCCTGGTCGCCGGCGCCCTGCTCCTTGTTGGCGCCGGCGTCGACGCCCATGGCGATCTCCGGCGACTGCTGCTCCACGGCGACCAGCACCGCGCAGCTCTTCGCGTCGAACCCCATCGAACCGTCCGTGTACCCGATGCGCTCCACCGTGCGTCGGACGATGCGCGGATAGTCCAGCGTGCAGCGCGTGGTGATCTCTCCCACCAGCACCACCAGGCCGGTCTTCACCGCCGTCTCCAGCGCCACCCGGCTGGTGCGATCCTGCCGGAGACAGTCGTCCAGCACGGCGTCGGAGATCTGGTCGCACACCTTGTCGGGGTGGCCTTCGGTGACCGACTCGGAGCTGAACAGGGCGTCGCGTAGTTGCATATGTAGATGCCTCGATGCGGCTGGCGGCAGGGCGCGCAGAATCCCGCCGGACGGCCCGAAAGTCAATCACCGGCTTGCGGCCCGCGGCCCGCGAAAACGGGAGGTCAGCTGCCGGCCTCGCGCTTGGGAGGGCTGGAGACGTCGCGGGGAGCGGAGCGCGGCTCGGGCACGTCCCGGGGGTAGGAGACGAGCTGGGGGAAGCGCGTGCGCATCTGCTCCACCACGAAGCGCTCGATCTCGTCGACCGAGCTGAACGACATGGCCGCCTCGAGGATCTCGCGCGCGTCCCGCAGCTCGGCGGATCGCAGCACGCGCTTCACCGGCGGGATGTCCGACGGGTTCATCGAGAGCACGTCGAGCCCCAGTGCCAGGAGGACGAGCGCGTACGCGGGATCGCCCGCCATCTCGCCGCACATGGCGATCTCGATGCCGCCCGTCCTCGCGCCTTCCACCGCGCTCTGCACCAGCCTCAGCACGCCGAGGTGGAGCGGGCGGTAGAGGTACGCCACGTCGCGGTTGGCGCGGTCGATGGCCAGCGCGTACTGGATGAGGTCGTTGGTCCCGATGGAGAAGAAGTCGCACTCCCGCGCCAGCCGGTCGGCGGCGAGCGCGGCGGCGGGCGTCTCCAGCATGATGCCGACCGGAACCCGCTCGGCGACGTGCACCCCTTCGCGCACCAGCTCCTGCCGGATGGCGTGGATCTGCGCCTTCGCCTCGCGCAGCTCGCTGACCGCCGCGATCATCGGCAGCATGATCCGCAGCCGCCCCAGCGTCGAGGCGCGCCACATCGCGCGTACCTGGGTCCGGAACAGCTGCGGGTGCCGCAGGGTGAAGCGCACGGCCCGCAGACCGAGGGCGGGGTTCGGCTCGTGCGAGCGGTGGCCGATGGGCAGCTTGTCTCCGCCCAGGTCCAGCGTGCGGATCACCACCGGGCGGTCGCCCATCTGCTGCAGGATGCTGGCGTAGGCCTTGAAGTGCTCCTCCTCGCTCGGCAGCTCCTCGCGGTTGAGGTAGAGGAACTCGGTCCGGTAGAGGCCCACGCCCTCGCCGCCGTGCGCGAGCACCGAGGGGACCTCCTCGGGGAACTCGATGTTCGCCCACAGGCCCACGCGGCGGCCGTCGAGGGTGACCGCCGGCAGGTCGCGCTCCTCGAGCAGCGCCGCGTCGCGGGTCTTCGCCTCGGCGCGCGCCGTCTCGAAGCGGAGCACGTCCTCGGGATCGGGGGAGATCAAGACCTCGCCCGTGTTCCCGTCGAGCGCGATGGAGTCCCCGGCACGGCACAGCTCGCTCGCCTGTCCCGCGCCCACCACCGCCGGCACCTCCAGGGCGCGGGCCAGGATGGCGGTGTGGCTCGTCTTCGAGCCGAAGTCGGTGACCAGCCCCTTCACCCGCCCGCCGGAGAGCAGCACGGCCGCATCGGCCGTGGGCAGGTCGTAGGCGACCACGATCGCGTCCTCGGGCGGCTGCTCGAGGTGGGTGGTGGGCGCCTCTCCGACCAGGTTCTGGATGATGCGGTCGGACACCTCGTCGAGGTCCGCCCGCCTCTCCGCGAGGTAGCCGTCGTTTCCGAGCTTTTCGCTGATGTCGCGGAAGGTGCGGCGCACCGCCCACTCGGCGTTGAGCAGCTCGTCCCGCACCAGCGAACGCACTCCCTCCAGGGCGGAAGGGTCGTCGGCCATCATGCGGTGCGCGTCGAGGATGTCGCCTTGCTCGCCCTCGCCCAGGCTCTCCCGGATCGCCCGCAGCTGCCCGACGCTGTCGCGGACCGCGTGGTCGAGGCGCGTGAGCTCGGCCGCCACCTGGTCGGGCGCGATGTGGAACCGCGGCACCCGCGCACGGCGGCGATCGATCGGGTGCACCTTCCCGATGGCGACACCGGGCGAGGCGGGAATGCCGATGAGCTTGGGCAAGGCCGGGAAAGTGTATCAAGTTTCGGGTGCGGGCTTCACAGATGGGCCATGCGGGCTTGCAGCCGGCGCAACTCTTCGTTGACTTTAACGAATTGCACCCGGCCCTGCTCCGCGGCGAGCTGGGCCGAGAGCTTCTCGGCAGCGACCTTGAGCTGGGGCTGGGCAGCGGGGACCCCGAGGAGCCACTCGAGGGCGCGGATGGCCGCCACCCGGGCGAGCAGGTCCTGGTCCCCCGCGGCCTGCACCAGGGACGGCACCGCGTCGCCCGCGCCCAGGCGGCCCAGCTCGTACGCGGCGCGCGCCCGGAGCAGCGGCTCGGTGTACTTCAGCTTGTCCAGCCAGCACGGAGCGGAGTCCTTGCAGGCGTGCGCCGCCTCGAGCGCGACCGCCGGTCCCTCGAACTGGGCGGCGACGAGCTCGCACGCCTTGTCCTTCGCCTCGCCGATCTGCAGCGCCTCGACCTCCCTCGCGCACTGCGCCGGAGGCGCCTTGCGCGCCCGGGCGCCCAGCGCGTCGAACTGCTGGAGGAGGGACTCGTCTGCGAACAATGCGGCGGCCTGCGCGACGACGAGCCGCAGGCGCACGTCGCCGGACTCGGCGCGCTTCATCATCTCCTTGGCCTGGGCGCGGTCGCCGATCCAGACCAGCGCCTCGGAGCAGAAGCTGACCAGGTCGAAGTCCTGCGGGTCCCGGGTCTGCACCAGCGCGAGGATCGGCGCGGCGGCGTCCTTGGCGCGCAGGCGCCCCAGCGCATTGGCCGCGAACTGGCGGACCAGGTTGGTGAGGAGCCGCGCGGTGCCCGGCAGCGGATCGGGGTCCTTGTAGCGGAGCTTCTCCAGCAGGACCGGCACCGCGCGCGCGTCGCCCAGGTCCCCGAGCACCAGCGCCGCCTTGGCGTAGGTGCCCGCCGGCGCGCGGTTGTTCTCGCGGGCCCATTTCAGGTACGCGGGATCCTCGTCCCTGGCCATGCGGATGAGCGGAGCCACCGCGGCGGGTCCGAGCTGGAAGAGCGCGTAGGAAGCCTCGGGCAGGAGGCTCACGCCCTGCCGCTCCAGCACCAGCGCGTGCTGCAGGGCTGGGATGGCGGCCGGGTCGCCCATCTGGCCGAGCGCCACGACCGCCCTCTTCACCAGGACCGGCGGCGCGGACGGATCGTCGACGAGCAGCGACAGCTCGGGTACCCCTTCCTTGAACTTCACCTCGCCCAGCGCCTGCACCGCCTCGAGGCGCACGTACTCGTCCTTGCTGCGCGCCAGCCGCAGCAGGGCGGGACCGGCGCGGGGATCGCCGATCTCCCCGAGAGCTTCCGCGATGCGGGCGTTGGCGCGGTTCGCGGACCGGGTCGCCGTGTCGCTGCCGGCGCCCACCGTGGTGTCCACCGCGTCGAGGAGCGCCGGCACCTCGTCGGCGCCGCCGAGGTCGCGCAGCGCGGTGGCCGCTTCCTCGCGCACCATGACGTCCTTGAGCAGCTGGGCGACCTGCGGCGCGGCCCCCCTCGCCTTCAGCTTGCGCAACTCCTGCACCGCCTGCTGCCGCCCGCGCGGATCGGAATCGGAGAGCCGCTTGAGCCAGGTATTCGGGTCCTTCGGATCGGACGGCCGGCAGGCGCAGAGGAGCAAGGCGAGGGTGCAAACGCGAACACGCATGGTCGCATCCTACGCCAAGGTCGGGCGACCTCCGCTGTGACTTCCGTCGCGGCCGGTTCGGCGGGTGATACGCTCGCCGCGATGCGGATCGTCTTCCTCGGGACGCCGGAGTTCGCGCTGCCCATCCTGGAGACGTGCGTCCGTGTGGGAGAGCTCGTCGCGGTCATCGCGCAGCCCGACCGGCCGGTGGGGAGATCGGCAAACCCGCAGGCGCCTCCCTCCAAACGGTGGGCGCTGGACCACCGCATCCCCGTCGGGCAGCCGGAGAAGGTGAAGCAGGGCCGCCTCGCGGCGGAGCTCTCCCGCTACACCCCGGACGTGGCGGTGGTTGCGGCCTATGGCCGGATCCTTCCCGCGGATGCCCTGGCCGTGCCGGTGCACGGCTGCCTCAACGTGCATGCCTCGCTCCTGCCCGAGTTGCGCGGCGCCGCGCCGGCGCAGTGGGCGATCGCGCGCGGCTACGCTCGCACCGGCGTCACCATCATGCAGATGGACGAAGGCCTGGACACAGGCGACATCCGCCTGCAGCGCTCCTGCAAGATCGGGCCCGAGGAAACCGGCGAGTCGCTGCTCCGGAAGCTGTCCCCGCTCGGCGCCAAGGTGCTGGGCGTGGCGCTGCGCAGGCTGGAGCGCGGCGAGCTGCTGCGATACCCGCAGGACCACTCGCGCGCGACGCTGGCTCCCCCGCTCACCCGGGAGGATGGCCGGGTGGACTTCTCGCGCACCTCGCTGGAGCTGGACCAGCGGCGCCGCGGCTTCACTCCCTGGCCCGGCGCCTGGACCAGCGCCGGGGGCAAGGTGCTGAAGATCCACGCGGCCCTGCCGCTCGCGACCGGCGGGCGCGTGCCCGGCGAAGTGATCGCCGCTGGCGCCGACGGAATCGACGTGTCGTGCGGCAGCGGGACCGTCTGGCGCCTCTTGGAAGTGCAGCCCGAAGGGAAGCGGCCGATGCCCACCTCGGCCTACCTGGCCGGACACCAGCTCCGCCCGGGGGACCGCCTGGGAGGCTGAAGGTCGCGCCCGCGCACGGGAAACGGCGCCGGATCTGCGGTATCTCTCCTACATGCTGATCGTCCTCCACACCGACATCAACCCGGCGCAGCAGGCGGCCATCGAGGCGCGCGTGCGCGAGCTGGGGTTCACGCCGCACGCCATCGAGGGCGCCGGCCGCACCGCGATCGGCGTCACCGGCAACAAGGGACCCATCGACCCGGGGCACTTCCGGCTGCTGCCGGGCGTGGCGGAGTGCATCCCGGTCACCGCGCCCTACAAGCTCGTCTCGCGCGAGGTGAAGCACGACGATACGGTGGTGGACGTCGCGGGCGTGCCGATCGGCGGGCGCGAGCTGGTGGTGATGGCCGGCCCGTGCGCGGTGGAAAGCGAGCAGCAGATCCTGAGCGCCGCGCGCGGCGTCGCGCTGAGCGGCGCCAGCCTCTTGCGCGGAGGCGCATACAAGCCTCGAACCAGTCCGTACGACTTCCAGGGCCTCAAGGGGAAGGGACTCGAGCTGCTCGCGAAAGCGCGCTCCGAGACGGGCCTCAAGGTCGTCACCGAGGTGAAGGACACCGAGACGCTGCCGGAGGTGGCCGAGGCGGCGGACCTGCTGCAGATCGGCGCGCGCAACATGCAGAACTTCTCGCTGCTCGAGGCGGTGGGCGACCTGCGCAAGCCGGTCCTGCTCAAGCGCGGGATGAGCAGCACCATCAAGGAATTGCTCATGGCCGCCGAGTACATCGTCTCGCGCGGCAACAAGCAGGTGATCCTCTGCGAGCGGGGCATCCGGACCTTCGAGACCATGACGCGCAACACGCTCGACCTGAACGCGGTCCCGATGCTCAAAGCGAACTCGCACCTGCCGGTGGTGGTGGATCCCTCGCACGGCATCGGGATCCGCTCGGCGGTTCTGCCCATGGCGCGCGCCGCCGTGGCCGCGGGGGCGGACGGCCTGATCATCGAGGTGCATCCCGACCCGGATCGCGCGCTCTCCGACGGGATGCAGTCGCTCGACCTGCCGCTGTTCGCGCAGCTCATGCGCGAGGTGGAAGCGGTGGCGCGCGCCATCGGACGCCCGCTGCACCGGATCGGAGCATGAAGGCGCGCGTCCACCCGCTGCGCCGGCCGGTCCGCGGCGAGCGCGTGCGCGTGCCCGGGGACAAGAGCATCTCGCACCGCGCGCTGCTCTTCTCCGCGCTGGCGGAAGGGGAGAGCCGCATCGCCGGCCTGGCGCCCGGCGGTGACGTGCGCTCCACGGCGCGGTGCCTGGCCCAGCTGGGCGTGCCACTCCTGCGCGGCGACGGAACGCCGTGGAACGCTGCGGCTCCCGAGGGGTTCGCGCCGCCCTCGCGTCCGGCGGGCTCGGCGCCGCTGCCGGAAGGCGATCCGGACATGGGGCCCGACGACGCCATCGTCCACGGCGTCGGCATGCACGGGCTGCGCGCGCCGGTAGAGGATCTGGACTGCGGCAACTCCGGAACGACGCTGCGCCTGCTCTGCGGCGTCCTCGCGGGCGCGGGCGTTCCGGCGACGCTGGTCGGCGACGCGTCCCTTTCGCGCCGGCCGATGGAGAGGGTCGCCGCGCCGCTGCGCCAGCTGGGCGCGCGCGTGCGGACCGGCGCTTCCGGGCGCCCCCCGGTGGTGGTCGAGCCGGGCGGCGCGATCCGCGCCGGCGCGATCGCTTCCGAGGTCGCCAGCGCCCAGGTGAAGAGCGCGGTGCTGCTCGCGGGCCTGTTCGCGGAGGGCGAGACGAGCTTCACCGAGCCGGCCAGGAGCCGCGATCATACCGAGCGCCTCCTGCGCCAGATGGGCGTCAAGGTGGCGACGCAGGGAACCACGGTGGCGGTGCGCGGCCCGGCGCGCCTTTCTCCGGTCGCGCTGGAGGTGCCGGGCGACCTCTCTTCCGCGGCGTTCCTGCTGGCCGCCTCGCTGATCGCGCCCGAGGGAAGCTTCGTCGCCTTGCGCCACGTCGGCCTGAACCCCACCCGGGCGGGGTTCCTCGACGCGCTCACGCACCTCGGCGCGCGCATCCAGCTCGACCTGAAGCGCGAGGCGCAGCCCTTGCCCGGAGGCGAGCCGATCGGAGACCTGTCCGCGTCCGCCCAGCGGTTGCGAGGCGCCGAGCTGGACGAAGATCTGGTGCTGCGCGCGATCGATGAGGTCCCCATCCTGGCCGTGCTCGGCGCGGTGGCGAGCGGCACCACCGTGATCCGGGGCGCGGCCGAGCTGCGGGTCAAGGAATCGGATCGCCTGGCGCAGATGGCGCGCGGCCTGCGGGCGATGGGCGCCCAGGTTACCGAGCTGCCGGACGGCCTGCGAATCACCGGAGCTGGGGGAGGACGCCCCCTCCACGGCGCCGAGATCGACTCCGCTCACGACCACCGCATCGCGCTCGCCTTCACCGTCGCGGCGCTGGCGGCCGACTCGCCCACGCTGATCTCCGGCGCCGAGTGGGCCGACGTCTCGTTCCCCGGGTTCTTCGACCTCCTCCGCTCGCTGGGGGCCGAGGTGGAGCTGGTGGCCTGATGCGGAAGCTCTTCGTCCTGCTCGGAGATCCGGTGGCGCACTCGCGCTCACCGGCCATCCACGCGCGCGCCTTCGCGCTCCTGGGCATCGACGCCGCCTACGCGCCGAGCCGGGTGCCCGCCGAGGACCTGGAGCGCGCGGTGGACGGGCTGCGCGCGCTGGGCGCGGACGGGTTCAACGTAACGGTGCCCCACAAGACCGCGGTCGCGCAGCTCGTCGATCGCCTCCACCTCGGCGCGACGCGTATCGGCGCGGTGAGCTGCGTGGCGCGCGACGGCGACGCGCTGGTCGGCCACAACACCGACGTCCCGGGTCTGCTGCGCGCGCTGCGCTCCCGGCACATCGACGCGTCCGGGCGCGCCGTGGTGGTCGGCGCGGGCGGGTCGGCGCGCGCGGCCGCATTCGCCCTCGCGGAGCAGGCGCAAGGGCTCACCGTCCTGAACCGCACGGCGGACCGCGCGCGCTCGCTCGCGCAGGCCGTGGGGGCTCGCGCGCAGGCGGCAGCGCTCGACTCACCCGAGGCGCGGCGCGCCCTGCAGGAAGCCGCCCTGGTGGTGCACTGCACGACGGTGGGCCTTTCGGACGACCGTCTTCCCTTCGATCCGGCGCTGCTCGCACCCGGAGCAGCGCTGGCCGACATGGTCTATCGCGGCCCGACGGGCGAGACGGCGCTGGTCCGGGCGGTCCGGCAGCGCGGGCTCGCCGCGGCGGACGGCATCGACGTCCTCGTTCACCAGGCCATCGCCTCGCTCGAGATCTGGCTTTCGCGCCCGCGCCTCGACGAGCTCTTGCCCGCGCTGCGGGAGGCGGCGCTCGCATGACCCGGCTGCGCTTCCTCACCGCCGGCGAGTCGCACGGCCCGGCGCTGGTCGGCATCCTCGACGGGATGCCCGCGGGAGTGCGGCTGCTCGCGGAGCACCTCGAGCGCGACCTGCAGCGGCGCAAGCTGGGATACGGCCGCGGCGGGCGCATGAAGATCGAGCCCGAGGTGCCGCGGATCCTCGCCGGCGTGCGGCACGGCGTCACCCTGGGAAGCCCGCTCGCGGTGCTGATCGAGAACGCCGATCACGCGAAGGCCTGGGCGGACCGGATGGCCGTGGAACCGGTCGCGGACCCCGGCCGCGAGGTGTCGCTCCCACGCCCGGGGCACGCGGACCTGACCGGCGCGATCAAGTTCGGCCACCGCGACCTGCGCAACTCGCTCGAGCGGGCCAGCGCCCGTGAGACCGCGATGCGCGTGGCGCTGGCCGCCGCGGTGCGCCGGATGCTCGACGAGCTGGACGTCCGCGTCGGCTCGTTCGTGACCTCCATCGGCACCGCGCGCGCCCGAGCCGGCGTTCCGGCCGAGCTGCTGGATTTCGCCACCGAGGACGCGGACGAGCTGGCGCTGCGCGCGGACAAGTCCACCGTGCGCGCGCTCGACGAAGCCGCGGACGAGGCGTTCCGGGTCCAGATCGAGGAGGCGCAGAAGCAGCGCGACACGGTGGGCGGCACGTTCGAGGTCCGCGTGACGGGGCTGCCGCCGGGGCTGGGCAGCTACACGCAGCACGATCTGCGGCTCGACGGCCTTCTCGCGCGCGCGCTGGCTTCCATCCCGGCCATCAAGGCCGTCGAGCTGGGCGATGGCTGGCGCAACGCGGAGCTGTTCGGCTCGCAGGTGCACGACCCGATGGACCGCGGCGGCGGCGGGGTGCTGCGCGAGACCAACCACGCCGGCGGGCTGGAGGGGGGCGTCACCAATGGCGAGCCGCTGGTCGCCCGGGCGGCGATGAAGCCCATCGCCACGGTGCCCGCGGCCTTGCGCAGCGTCGACCTCTCGACCGGGGCCGCCGACGCCGCGCACGTCGAGCGGAGCGATACCTGCGCGGTCCCGGCGGCGGCGGTGGTCGGCGAGGCGGTGGTCGCGCTGGCGGTGGCCGATGCGCTGCTCCAGAAGCTCGGCGGCGACTCGCTCGACGAGCTGCAAGCGGCGCTGCGACGCGCCTGGCAGCGCGCACGGCTCCTCGAGGGACACGTCTTCCTCTGCGGGTTGCCCGGCAGCGGGAAGAGCACGGTCGCACCGCTGCTCGCGGCGAAGCTGGGCATCCCCTGCATCGATCTGGACCAGCAGATCGAGCGCGGCGCCGGCCGGCCGGTGCCGGAGATCTTCGCCGCGGAGCAGGAGTCCGGCTTCCGGGCGCGCGAGGCGGCGGCGCTCCGGGCCGTGGTCAAGGGCCCCCGCTCCGTCATCGCGCTCGGAGGAGGCGCGGTCACCACCCGCGCTGTCCGGCACTGGGTCCGGCGCACCGGGCACCTGCTCTGGCTGCGGGCGCCCGCCGACCTCTGCGCATCGCGCGCGCCCAGCGGCAGGCCGCTGCTCGGTCCGGATCCCGCCGCACGCATGGCGCAGCTCGCGGCCGCGCGCGAACCGCTTTACGCCCGCCTCGCCGAGGCAGCCGTCGACGTCGCCGGATTGACGCCCGCGCAGGTGGCGGACCAGTGCGCGGCCGCCGCGCGCGTCCTGGAGGCGCAGCGTGCCTGGCGGTGATCTGGACATCGAGCTCCGTTCCGGCGCGCGCACCCGGTGCGTTTTCGCGGCCGGCGGACTGAGGCGGCTGGACGAGCTGTCCGCGGAGGTCGGGCTGACCGGGACGGCCGGGCTGCTCTGCGACGCGCGGCTGCTCTCCACCGCTCACCGCGACGCGCTGCTCGCCTACGGGACCACGCGCCTGGGCGCCCCGCTCGCCCGCCCGGTCAGCGAGGCGCGCAAGACGTTGGGGGAGGTCGAGGCGATGTGCGAGGCGCTCGCCGCGCGCGGCGTGCAGCGCGACGGATTCGTCGTTGCCGTCGGGGGTGGTGTGCTCACCGACCTCGGCGGGCTGGCCGCCGCGCTCTACCTGCGCGGAGTCCCGTGGGTATCGGTCCCCACCACGCTGCTCGCGCAGGTCGACGCCGGGCTGGGCGGAAAGACCGGCGCGAACCTGCGCGGTGGCAAGAACCTCGCGGGCGCGTTCCACCAGCCGCGGCTGGTGGTGTGCGACGCCGAGGTCCTCGGCACCCTTCCGGCGCGCGAGCGCTGGAGCGGCCTGGCCGAGGTGGTGAAGTGCGCGCTGCTCTCTCCGGCGCAGGACGCGGGCGGGATGCCGCTGCTCGAGCGCTGCGAGCGCGACCTGGAGCGCGCGGCGGCAGGCGAGGCGGACGCGCTCGCGCCTCTCATCGAGGCCTGCGTGCGCATCAAGGCGGCCATCGTCGCTGAAGACGAGCGGGAGGGCGGTGCCCGGGCGTTCCTCAACCTGGGCCACACCGTCGGCCACGCCCTGGAGGCCGCCACGGGCTACGAGAGATTCGTCCACGGCGAAGCCGTGGCGCTCGGTCTGCGCGGAGCGCTGTGGCTGTCCCGCGCGCGCGGCCTGCTCGATGACCCGGGGCTGCAGCGCGCGCGGCGCCTGGTGGAGCGCCTGAGGATTTCCCCCGATCGCCGGCTGGACGGGCCGGAGCGCGAGGCGGCGCTCTCCGCGCTCGCGCGCGACAAGAAGGCCCGCGCCGGGCGCGTCCGCTTCGTGCTCCTCGCCGGGCTCGGCGCGCCCCGGCTGGTGGAGGTGGAGCCGCAGGAGTGCGTCCGCGCGCTGGAGGCGAGCCTCTCATGAACGTCCTAGTGCTCAACGGGCCCAACTTGAACCTGCTCGGCGAGCGCCAGCCGGAGATCTACGGAACGACGACGCTGTCGCAGCTCGAGTCGCTCGTCGCCGAGCGCGCCCGGGAGCTGGGGGTCGCGGTGCGCACCTTCCAGTCCAACCACGAAGGTGCGCTGGTGGACCGGCTCCACGAGGTCCGGAAGTGGGCGGACGGCGTCATCTTCAACCCCGGCGCGTACACGCACTACTCCTACTCGCTGCGCGACGCGATCTCCGCGACGCGGCTGCGAGTGGTCGAGGTGCATCTCTCGGACCTGTCGCAGCGCGAGCCGTGGCGCCGGGTCAGCGTGATCGCCGAGGTGGCGGCACATCGGATCATGGGCAAGGGCGTCGCCGGTTACCTGGAGGCGCTGGAGTGGCTGGTGGCGCACCCCCGCTGAGCGTCGGCTCCGAAATGACTCTGCCGCGAGAGAAGAGACCATGACCTCGAGACGCTGGAGGATCTCCCTCGCCGCCTGCTGCCTTCCTGCACTGGCCGCGGGAGCGGAGTTGCACCTCGATCGCATCCAGCTGCCGCCCGGGTTCCGGATCGAGGTCTATGCCGACAAGGTGAAGAACGCTCGCCAGATGACGCTGGGCCCGAGCGGCATCGTCTTCGTCAGCACGCGCCGCGAGGGCAACGTCTATGCCCTCGTCGACACCGGCCGGAAGAACCAGGCCGACCGCGTCGTCACGCTGGCGAAGGGGCTGCAGAACCCGAACGGCGTGGCGTTTCGCGACGGGGCGCTCTACGTCGCGGAGCGATCGAGGGTGCTGCGCTACGACGACATCGAACGCCACCTCGACAGTCCGCCGCAGCCGGTCGTGCTCCGGGAGGACTTTCCGACCGAGGCGCACCACGGCTGGAAGTTCATCGCATTCGGTCCGGACGGCTGGCTGTACGTCCCGGTCGGCGCGCCCTGCAACGTCTGCAAGTCCGAGCCGATCTTCGCTTCCATCACCCGGCTCTCCGCGGACGGCAAGCAGCGCGACATCTACGCACATGGAGTACGCAACACGGTCGGCTTCGACTGGCACCCGGACACGCGCGTGCTCTGGTTCACGGACAACGGGCGGGACGAGATGGGCGACGAGACCCCGCCGGACGAGCTGAACCGCGCGCCGCGCGCCGGTCTGCATTTCGGGTTCCCCCATTGCCACGGAGGCGACATCCCGGATCCGGAGTTCGGCCGCGAGAGGCCGTGCAAGGAGCTCACCCCGCCGGTCGTCGGCCTGGGACCGCACGTGGCGGCGCTCGGCATGCGCTTCTACACCGGCTCGATGTTTCCGCCGGAATACCGCAAGGACATCTTCATCGCGGAGCACGGCTCCTGGAACCGCAGCATTCCCTTCGGTTACCGCATCGTGCGAATCAAGCTCGACGGCGACAAGGTCGTTTCCCAGGAGGTATTCGCCTCCGGGTGGCTGCCGCCCGATCCGAAACCGGAGGACCCGCACCGCGGTTACACGCTGCGCGCAGACGAGTCGGCCGATGCAGCTCCGAGGGGCGCCAAGAGACTGCAGGCCTGGGGGCGGCCAGTCGACGTCCTGGTGATGCCGGACGGCGCGCTTCTCGTCTCCGACGACACGGCGGACGCGGTCTATCGAATCAGTTACCAGGGCAAAGCGCGCTGAGGAGGCGCGACCTCACCCCAGCGCGGCTCGCAGTCCGCGGACGAGCTCGGCGGCCGCGCGCACTCCGCCCTGGTGGTGCGCGGCGACCAGCGCGCTGCCCACCACCACTCCGTCCGCGAGGCCGCGCAGGGCCGCGGCCTGCTCCGGGCGCGAGATGCCGAACCCCACCGCGACCGGCACCGGCGAGAGGGCTCGCAGCTCGCGCAGCCGCGCCGCGAGGTCGGCCGGCAGCTCGGCGCGCGCCCCGGTCACGCCGGTCACGCTGACGTAATAGAGAAAGCCGCGGGCCTGCCGGGCGATGGCGGCGGCGCGCTGCGGCCCCGTCGTGGGGGCAATCAGCGGCACCAGGTCAACGCCCGCGCCGGCCAGGTCCGCGCGGAGCGGAGCGGCCTCCTCGAGCGGCAGGTCCGGGATGATGGCGCCGGCCACCCCTGCCTGCTCCAGCGCGCGAGCGAACGCAGGGCTGCCCATCGACTCCACCGGGTTCATGTAGCCCATCGCCACCAGCGGCGCGCGCAGCCGGAGCCGCCCGACGACGTCCAGCAGCCGGCCGAGCGAGGCTCCGCCGCGCAGCGCGCGCGTCGCAGCCGCCTGCAGCGTGGGGCCGTCGGCGATGGGGTCGGAGAACGGAAGCCCGATCTCGATCACGTCGGCGCCTTCGCCGTCGATGGCGCGCAGCAATTCCTCCGTCGCGGTGAGCGTCGGGTCGCCTCCCATCGCGTAGCAGACCAGGCCGGTCCGGCCTCGGGGGAACGCGTCGGAGAGCCGGCTCATCGCGGGCCTCCCAGCGCTTTGAGGATGGTCCCCAGGTCCTTGTCCCCGCGGCCGCTCAGGTTGACGACTACCGCCCCGCCTTCGGCATCGCGGACGGCACCAGGCAGCTTGGAGAGCGCGGCGATGGCGTGCGCCGATTCCAGCGCGCAGAGGATGCCCTCGCTGCGGGCAAGCGCCCGGAACCCTTCCAGCGCCTCTGCGTCGGTGGCGGCGAGCACCTCCAACCGGCCGGCGTCCCGCAGGTGCGACAGCTCGGGGCCGACACCCGGGTAGTCCAGGCCGGCGCTGATCGAGTGCGCCTCGGCCACCTGGCCGTCCTCGGTCTGCAAGAGGTACGAGCGCGAGCCGTGCAGCACACCGGGCCGTCCCCGCAACAGCGATGCTCCGTGCTTGCCCGAGTCGAGCCCGAGGCCGGCGGCCTCCACCCCGAAGAGCCGCACTCCGCGATCGGGGACGAATCGGTGGAAGGCGCCGATCGCGTTCGACCCGCCCCCGACGCAGGCGACCAGGGCGTCGGGCGCGCGGCCGAGCCTGTCCTTGCACTGGACGGCGATCTCCTCGCCGATGATCGACTGCAGCTCGCGGACGAGCAGCGGATACGGGTGCGGGCCCGCGGCGCTGCCGATGCAGTAATAGGTGGTGCGCACGTTGGTGACCCAGTCGCGAATCGCCTCATTCATCGCGTCCTTCAGCGTGCGGGATCCGGCCTCGACCGGCCGCACCTCGGCGCCGAGCAGCCCCATGCGCGAGACGTTGGGCGCCTGCCGCTCGACGTCCTCGGAGCCCATGTAGACGACGCATTCGAGGCCGAGCAGCGCGCAGACGGTCGCGGTCGCCACCCCGTGCTGGCCCGCGCCGGTCTCCGCGATCACGCGCTTCTTGCCCATCCGGCGCGCGAGCAGTGCCTGGCCCAGCGTGTTGTTCAGCTTGTGCGCGCCGGTGTGGAGCAGGTCCTCCCGCTTGAGCAAGAGGCGCGCGCGGACGCCCAGCGCCCGCGCGAGACGGGGCGCATCGGACAGCGGAGTGGGCCTCCCCGCGTAGTCTTGGAGCAACGCCGAGAGCTCCTCGCGGTAGGCCGGGTCGGCGCGCGCCGCCCGCCAGGCGGACTCGAGCTCGTCCAGCGCCGGGATGAGCGTCTCCGGCACGAACCGCCCGCCGTAGGCGCCGAAGCGGCCGCGGGCATCGGGGAGCTCGCCAGGCTCGGAGGTGAAGAGCGGCAGCACGCGCTTCATTCGATCTCCCTTGCGGCCGCGCGCGCCGCGGCGACGAAGTCGCGCACGCGGTCGGGGTCCTTGAACCCGTCGGGTCCCTCGATCCCGGAAGCAACGTCCACCCCATCGGGCCGCGCGGCAAGGATGGCCTGGGCCACGTTCTCCGGCACGAGCCCACCGCTGATGAATACTTCCGCGGCGAAGCGCTCCCGCGCCTTGCGTGCCAGGGACCAGGCGAACGACACGCCGCCGCCTCCACCGGCGGGACCGTCCAAGAGGACGCGCCGGAAACCTCGCAGCGCAGCGAGTCGCTCGAGCGCCGGCTCACCGTCAACCTGGAGCGCGGCGTAGAGGGGCAGCGTCCCCGCCGGCGCGGGAAGCCTCCCGTGGAGCTGGACTGCCGAGAGTCCCACTTCGCTAGCGACGCGCAGCGCCTCCGCCAGATTCACGTCCTGGAAGACGCCGACCAGCCGCATTTCGGGCGCCAGCGCGGCCCGGATTTCGCGCGCGGCCGTAACCGTCACGCAGCGGCGGCTACGGGGCGCGAAGACGACGCCGACCTCGTCCGCCCCGGCCCGCGCGCACACCCCGGCATCGCGCGCGGTGCGCACGCCGCAGAGCTTGATGCGCACTCCACTCACCCTTGCACCAGAGCGCGCGTCGTGGCCTCGGGGTCCGTGGCAGCGGACAGCGCCTCGCCGACCAAGAGAGCGTCGGCCCCCAGCTCGGCGTACCGGCGGGCATCGGCCGCGGTGCGCACGCCGCTCTCGGCGACCAGCGGGGCGATGCCGAGCGCGTGCGGAGCCAGCTCGCGGAACGTCTCCGGCCTGACCACCAACGTCTTCAGGTTTCGCGCGTTGATCCCGAGCAGATCCGGCTCCGCCGCCCGCGCCGCCGAGAGCTCCTCCTCCGCGTGGACCTCGAGGAGCACCGCGAGGCCGAGCTCCCGCGCGAGGGCGCGCAGCTCCGAGAGCAGGGGCGGCGTCAGGGCGGCGGCGATGAGCAGCACCGCGTCGGCCCCGTGCGCGCGCGCTTCGTAGATCTGGTAGGGGGTGACGAGGAAGTCCTTGCGGAGCAATGGCAGCGCGCAGGCGCGGCGGGCAGCGGCCAGGTCGTCGAGCGATCCGCCGAAATTCGCCCGATCCGTGAGCACCGAAACGCAGGCGGCGCCGCCCCGCTCGTACGCCGCCGCGAGCTTGCCCGGCTCCAAGTCCGGCGCAATCGCGCCGCGGCTCGGCGAGGCCCGTTTCACCTCGGCGATGAGCGCCCGGCCGCGCTCTTTGGCGGCCTTTAGCGCGGCGGCGAATCCGCGCGGCGCCGGCGCCGCCGAAGCGCGCGCGCGAAGCTCCTTCAACCCGACGCGCGCGGCGCGGCCGGCCATCTGCTCCAGCGCGGAGGCGATCAGCCGGTCGAGGTGCGTCGCGCTCATGGCCCGCTCACCGGCGGCGGCTTGTGGGCGCGCGAAGCGCGCACGAACAGCTCGAGGCGCTCGAGCGCGGCGCCGGAATCGATGACCTGCTCGGCGAGGCGCACGCCGTCGCGCATCAGCTCGCACACTTCCGCTGCCGCGATCGCCGCACCCGCGTTGAGCACGACCGCGCTGCGGCGCACGCCCTTCTCGCCGCGCAGGACCTCGCGCAACAGCACGGCATTGCGATCCGCGTCGCCGCCGCGAAGGTCCTCGACCGCTCCGCGCGCAACGCCCAGCTCTTCGGGGGTCACCTCGAACTCGCGCACGCGCCCGCCCCGGACCTCGGCCACGCGCGTGGGGCCGGCGGGCGATATCTCGTCGAGCCCGCCGTGGCCGTGCACCACGAAGGCGCGCTCCACGCCAAGCTCGAGCAGGGTCTGGGCCAGCACGGGCACCAGGTGAGGGGCGGGCACTCCCAGCAGCTGCCGCCGCGCGCCGGCCGGGTTCGCCAGCGGCCCGAGCAGGTTGAACAGGGTGCGGATGCCCAGCTCCTTCCGGACGGGCGCGACGTGGCGCATCGCCGCGTGGTGGCGCGGCGCGAAGAGGAAGCCGATGCCGCACTCCTGGATGCACGCGGCAACTCCTTCGGGCAGAAGCTCGACCTCCGCCCCGAGGGCCACGAGCACGTCGGCGCTGCCGCACTTGGACGAGGCGGCGCGGTTCCCGTGCTTGGCGACGCGGGCGCCGGCCGCGGCCGCAACGAACGCAGATGCCGTGGAGATGTTGAAGGTGTGCGCCCCGTCGCCTCCCGTGCCGCAGGTGTCGACCAGCCGGTCCAGCGGCACCTCCACGCGCGCGGCACGCGCCCGGAGCGCCTGCGCCGCGCCCGCGATCTCGTCCGGGGTCTCCCCCTTCACCCGGAGCGCGACGAGCAGCGCCGCGATCAGCGAAGCCGGCGCGCTGCCGTCGAGCATCGCGTCGACTGCCGCGGCGGCCTGGAGGCGCGAGAGATGCCGCCCCTCGATGGCGATCTGGATGGCTTCGCGCAGCATCAGGCCCTCACCTCGAGAAAGTTGCGCAGGAGCGTCTGCCCGTCCGGAGTGAGGATGGACTCGGGGTGGAACTGCACTCCGAAGACCGGCAAGGTCCGGTGCCGCAGGGCCATCACGATGCCGTCGCGGGTGCGGGCGCTGACCTCCAGATCTCTCGGCAGCCCGTGCTCGGCGACCACCAGCGAGTGATAGCGCCCGGCGAGCAGCGGCCGTGGCATGCCGCGGAAGAGCGTGCTGCGGTCGTGCACGATCTCCTCGGCCTTGCCGTGCACCGGCTCGCGCGCGCGCACCACGCGGCCGCCGAAGGCCTGCCCGATGGACTGGTGGCCGAGGCACACGCCGAGGATCGGCACGCGGCGCGGCGGCCCTCCGTCCAGCCCGCAGAGCTTCCGGATCAGCTCGAGCGAGATGCCGGCCTCGTCGGGCGTGCAGGGGCCCGGCGAGAGCACGAGGCGTTCGGGGTGCCGATCGATCAGCTCGGCCGCGCCGACGGCGTCGTTGCGCACCACCTCCACCTCCGCGCCCAGCTCGCCGATCCGCTGTACCAGGTTGTAGGTGAACGAGTCGTAGTTATCGATGACCAGCACGCGCGGAGCGCCGTTTCTGCGGACGACACGCCCGCCGCCGCGGTGCGACTTCCTGCGGAGGGGGCTCATCGCGCCGCTCCCGCCGCCAGCGCGTGCGGCTCGACCGTGCGACCCGCCACCGCGCCGTAGGCCGCTCCGACCGAAGCGCGGACCTTGGCCAGCACCTCGCGCCACTCGTTCTCGGGGCTCGAGTCCGCCACGATGCCGGCGCCGGCCTGCGCGAAGAGCCGGCCGCCGGCGCGGAACAGGGTCCGGATGGCGATCGCCAGCTGCACGTCTCCCGCAGCCGAGAACCAGCCGACCGCCCCGCCGTAGGGGCCGCGCTGCACCGTTTCCAGCTCGTCGATGATTTCCAGGGCGCGAATCTTCGGCGCGCCCGAGAGCGTCCCGGCCGGGAACGATGCGGCGAAGGCGTCGACCGCGCCGAGCCCAGGGCGGAGCTGTCCCGTCACCTCGCTGGTCAGGTGCATGACATGGCTGAACCGCTCCGTCTCCATCAGGCGCGCCACCCGCACAGAGCCGATGCGCGAGACCCGGCCGACGTCGTTGCGGCCGAGGTCGACCAGCATGGTGTGCTCGGCGCGCTCCTTGGGGTCGGCGCGCAGCTCGCGCTCGAGCCGCTCGTCCTCCGCGACCGTCGCGCCGCGCGGACGGGTGCCGGCGATGGGCCGGAGCGTCATCTCGCCGCGGTCCACCTGGACGAGCAATTCCGGAGAGGCGCCGAACAGCTCGCGCCCACCGAGCCGGAGGTAGAAGTGATAGGGGGCCGGGGAGGCGGCGCGCAGGGTGCGGTAGAGCGAGAAGCCGTCGCAGTCCGGCAGCTCGAACCGCTGCGAGAGCACGGCCTGGAACACGTCGCCTGCGCGGATGTACTCCAGCGCGCGGCGCACGGCCGCCTTGTACGGCCCCTCGCCGCCGCCGACGGGTCGCGGCTCCGGCAGGCGCTTCAGGGGTGGGCGCCGCGGGTTGCGCACCCCATTTCCGTGAACCGATGCTCCACGTGGAGCGCCTCCGACGAGGCGTGTCCCCAGAGACTGCGCCGCCGGCCGTCGCAGCGCCTCCGGCCACCGGACCCCGGCGCGGCGATCTCCGAACACCGCCAGGACACGGTCGGCCAGCGCCTGGGCGCGTGCTTCCGGCGAAGCGACTCCCGTCCCAGCCCCGCTGGCGATGGCCCAGGCGCGTCCCTGGCGGTGGTCGAACGCCACCAGCTCGGAGACGTACAAGAGGTCCGCCTCGGGAAAAAGCGGGTCCGGGCCGAGGCGCTGGGGGATGCGCTCGCTCCACGTCGCCGCCGCCCAGCCCAGGTAGCCCGCGAACCCGCCGCAGAACGGCGGGAGCGCGTCGGTGCGGTCGCACGCAATCGACGCGAGAGCCTCGCGCAGCGCTTCCAAGGGCTGACCGGGGAGTTGCGGGAACCCGGAGATCGTTTCGGGCCGTCCGCCCCGGATGGTGAGCCGCGGCGCCGGCTCGGCCCCGCGCCGGCCGTCTCGGCCGCCGCCCACGCCCACGTAGCTGTACCGGCCGAGCGCGCCTTCGAAGAGGAAGGCGTCTCCGCCGGGAGGTTGCTGCTGGTCGAGGAGACAGAAGACGCCGAATGGCGTCAGCAGATCACCGGGCAGCTCGACGGCGGCCGTGCGGCACCCAAAGCCGGCTCCGGCGCAGGGTCTTCATGGCCGGGACTCTAGCCGTGGACGCCGGTGGACGCAAACGGACGCGAGGCTGTAGAAGCGCGCGTGGCGGTTTCCCCTGCGCGAAGACTGGCGGCGGAGGTGCTCCTGCGCGTCGAGCAGGGCGGCGCGTTCGCCAACCTGGCCCTGGACGGGGCGCTGCGCTCGGCGGGCGCGCTGGAGCCGCGCGAGGCGGCGCTCTGCACCGAGCTGACCTACGGCGCGCTGCGCTGGCAGCTCGAGCTGGACCGCGCCCTGGGCGCGCACAGCGCGCGGCCTCCCGCCGAGCTGGATGCGCCCCTCCGGGCGGCGCTGCGCGTCTCGGCCTTCGAGCTGCTGCACCATCCACGCGTGCCGTCGCGCGCCGCGGTCGATCAGGGGGTGGAGCTGGTCCGCGCGCTGGGGCTGCCGCGCGCCGCCGGCTACGCGAACGCGGTGCTGCGGCGCCTGTCGGAGACGCGCGCCGCGCCGCCGCCTCCCTCGCGCGACGCGGACCCCGTCGGGCATGTTGCCGCGACGACCGCGCATCCGCGCTGGCTGGTCGAGCGCTGGGCGAAATGGCTCGGACTGGACGAGACGGAGAGGCTGGCCGGCGCCAACCAGCAGCAGGCCGCTGCCGTCGTCCGCGTCGCCCGCCGCCGCGCCACGCGCGAACAGGTGCAGGAGGCGCTGCGCAAGAGCGGGATCGAATCCACGCCGGGCCGGTACTCGCCGGACGCGCTGGTGCTGTCGCCGGGCGCTCCGCCGACGCTCGACATCGAAGGGCACGAGCAGGGCTTGTTCCAGGCGCAGGACGAGGCGGCGCAACTCGTCTCGCTGTATACGGCGCCGCCGCAGGGCGCGAGCGTGCTCGACGCCTGCGCCGCACCAGGCGGGAAGGCGTGCCACCTGGCGGAGCTCGGAGCGGAGAGCGTACTCGCCGTGGATCTCCAGGCCCGGAAAGCGCGCAGCATCGAGGAGACCGCCCGCCGCCTGGGCCTCGGCGAGGTCCGCGCACTCGCCGCCGACGCGACGTTCCCGCTACCGGACGAAGGGCCCTTCGACGTGGCGCTCGTCGATGCGCCCTGCTCGGGCCTCGGCACCTTGCGCCGCCATCCCGAGGTGAAGCTGCGCCGCACGCCCGACGACGTGGACCGGCTCGCGGCGCTGCAGGCGAGGCTCCTCGCCCAGGTTTCACAGGCGGTGAAGCCCGGCGGGCTCCTGGTCTACGCCGTGTGCACGCTCACGCCCGAGGAGTGCGACGAGCAGGTGGACCGCTTCCTCTCGGCGCATCCCGAGTTCCATCCGGAGCGCCCGCCGCCCGGCTGGGCGCTGCCTGCGGCGGACGCAGATTGCCTCGACCCGCAGGGACGCCTCCGCATCTTCCCCCACCGCACCGGGACCGACGGCTTCTTCGCGGTAAGATTGCGGAAGGAGCCCGCATGAGCCCCATCCAGATTGCCCCTTCGCTCCTCTCCTGCGACCTGTCGCGCATCGGCGACGAGATCCGCGCCGTCGAGGCGGCCGGGGCCGACCTCATCCACGTCGACGTGATGGACGGGCGGTTCGTGCCCAACCTCACCTGGGGACCGCCGGTGGTCGCCGCGATGAAGCGCGCCGCCACCCGGCCACTCGACTGTCACCTGATGATCGTCGAGCCGGAGAAGTACGTGGACGCCTTCGCCCGCGCCGGGGCGGCGAACATCACCGTGCACGAAGAGGCGTCGCCGCACCTAAACCGGACCCTGCAGCACATCCGCTCGACCGGGGCTACCGCCGGGGTCAGCCTGAACCCGCACACTCCGCCGGACGTGCTCGACTACGTGCTCGAGCTGGCCGACCTGGTGCTGGTCATGACCGTCAATCCCGGCTTCGGCGGGCAGAGCTTCATCGAGGCCTGCCTGCCGAAGATCGAGCGCATCGCCGAGTCGGTCCAGCGCCGAGGGCTTCCCACCCGCATCGAGGTGGACGGCGGCATCACTCCGGACACCGCGCCGCGCGTCGCCTCGGCGGGCGCCACGGTGCTCGTCGCGGGCACCGCCGTTTTCGGGAACCCAAGCTACGGCGAGGCGATCGCGGCGCTGCGCACGGCGGCGGAGAACGGGCGCCGGCGGTAGAGGTGCCCGAGTTGCGTCAGTGCAGGACGCGCTCTGGCTTGTGCGCGAGCAGGACCCAGAATTGCCGCGGGGAGAGGCCCAGGGTGCGCTCGCCGAGAGGCGCCCATTGCAGGCCGTGCACCTCGGAAAGGTCGAGCTTGCCGGCGCACAGTTCCTCGATCTCGCTGCGCAGCCAGGCGCGCCGGGTCAGCTGCAGGCCGTTGGCAGCGAAGAGGGCGCGAAGCGCGCCGAACGAGGCCCGGGTGGTGGTCAGGGCCTGCGGTGCGCCATCGAGCCACAGCAGCTCGCTCAGGGACAGCACCTGCGCGCGCAGGCCCAGCCGCGTGGCCTCGGACTGCAGATCCCCGAAGCGGATCGACCAGTCGCCGCGATCGGAGCGGACGGGATCGGCCTTGGGGTCGCCGAGCTCGGACACCATCAGCGTCCCACCCGGGGCGAGCGCCGCGGCCGCGTCCCGCACCAGCTGCAACGCGCCGCGGTTGACGATGCGGTCTCCCTCGGCAGCGGTGTCCAGGCCGCCGGCGGTCTCGTTCGAAACGACCAGATCGAGCGACTCCTCCGGTGCGGGCAGCGGCGCATCCCCGCGCGCGACCGGCACCGAGCGCGAGAGCGCATCGCACAGCGCGGCGGCGAGCTCGCTGGGATCGCCGCCGTCGACGAGCACGCGCGCCGGCCTGTCTTTCACGTGCTGGAGCGCGCCGCGCCGCACGAGCCCCTCGGCGAGCGCGGCCGCGAAGGTGCGGCCCTTGAGCGCGGGATGCGGAGCGCGGAACAGGTGCGCCAGCGTGTTCTCGTGCTCTTCCAGGCCAGCGACCTCGCGATCCGAGCCGCCAGCCCGTGCTGGGTCGCCGGCGGCGTAGGCGCGAGCATCCGCCAACTCCGGATACGGCATCGTCGACTCCGCCGCGAGGTTCAGTGCGACGCCTCCCTGGGAGACCGCCTTGGCGAGGATCTTCAGCGCCGCCACGTCTGCGCGCGCCAGTCGCAAGAGCGGCGGCAGCGCGGCCGGCCCCGCATCGCCCAGCACCTGTCCCAGCGTGCGCTCGCCGTCGCAGCGCAGGAACAGCGCGGCGGTGCGCGCGTCCAGCTCCATCGGGGTGCCGCGCCCGTAGACCGTGACTTGGGTCCCGCGCCAGTGGAAGACCGCGTTGCGCGGAATTCGCGGATACCCCGCGAGCAGCGGCGAGTACTCGTCCACCGACTGCCCGCCGGGCGCGCCCGCCACGAGGAAGCGCCGCGAGCGCAGGATGGGCACGAACTCCTCGACCTGCTCGCTGGTCAGCCCCGCGGGAGGAGCCTCTTTCACCTCCGCTTCGTCCGCCCGCGGGTCGAACGCGAGCAGGAGCGCCAGCACGTCCCGGCTCATCTCCGCGACGTCCCCGGTGAGCCCGTGCCAGACGAACGCCGCGTCCCCGCGGGCGTGGAACGAGAGGTGCCGGGACATCGCGAGCAGGGCCATGGCCGCGCAGGATGCCCGCCCGGGCCTCCGCCCGGCAAGCGGCAGGGGAGTTCGCTTGACCCCTCCTCGGCTTTACGTTACTTCCCCCCGTCCATTCGTGTCGGGGAGTGGCTCAGCCTGGTAGAGCACCTGGTTCGGGACCAGGGGGTCGCAGGTTCAAATCCTGTCTCCCCGACCAACTAACTACATGGAATTGCTTGGCACCTTCGGGGACGGGGAGACCGTCTCCACAGTGTCTCCACGGTTTTCAGTATCTTTCAGATCGTCGGCGATGCGATCAGCGCCCCGGTCCAGCAACCGGATTGCCGACGACTTCCGGTCTCCTTGAGCCCCGCCCGGCGCTGCAGGCGCCGCATCCACTTCGCGAGCAGCACCTGGGTCACCCTGCCCTTCGCTCTCCTCGCGCCAGAGCACGCGCGGCCCGCGCAGGTGCCGGTTCTTCGCCAGGGCCGCCGCGAGCCTCTCGGTGAGGACGACCTTCCGCCCTCGCCCGCTCTTGGGAAGGGTCAGGTGGCCTTCCCACTCGCTCTGCCGGACGTGCAGGACGCCGCGCTTGAGATCCACGTCGGTCTGCTCCAGGGCGATGATTTCCCCGCAGCGCAGTCCGGCGTCACTGCCGAGCAGCATAAAGACCAGACCGGAACTGAGCTGTGCAGCACGGCCTTGATGGCTGCAGGGCTCCTGCGCGTCAGCCGGTCCGTTCGCCTGCGGCCGCCGTATGCACGACACGTGCGACGTTCCGCGTGTCGCTGCGGGAGCGCGGGTCGTCTCCGGTCCGCGCATCTTCGATCCGGCGTGGGTCTCCGTTCACCGTGAACCCCTCCGGTTCGACGTCCTCGCCTATTTCTTCTTGCTCCCGGCCCTCTTCGCATCGGCGAGAGCTTGCTTGGCGATCAGCTCGCGATAGCGCGCGTCGAGAAGCGAATAGAAGTAGTTCTCCCGCGAGACCTTCAGTTCCTTGATATCTGCTTCGAGCGCTTCCGCCATCGGCGGAGGAAGGCGCGAAAAGAAGTAAACCTCCAAGGCTTCTTCGACGGAACGCACGTACGCCAACCCACGGGCCGCGCCTTCCCGTCGCGCCCGCTCGAGGAGCGATGCAGGCAACCGGAAGGTAGCGGTCTCGCGCTCTACAGTTGGTGTCTTCATGTGGTTCGATCTCTTTCATGAACGGACTTCTGTCGGCCGACCCAAGGGGCGTTGAAGGTCGCCCCGGGTCCGCGCCCGCGTCGGGCGCCTCCGTCGGCTACAAGAGCGAGCGCGAGGGCGCGTCTGCACCGTATCGCGATTCGAGCGAAACCCGAACTAACACGCTACCGGTTCTGAGACGCAGCGTCAGATAGCGACTTGCCCTGCTGCTGGTTATTCGCATGGAACTCGTGTACTCCGCGCAGGAACCCGAGCAGGTAGACCGCTCGGCGCCCAGAGCGGCGCACCTCATCGATATAGTCGGGATCGAATTCCTGGAGAAGCTAACTTGAAAGCTGCCGCCGAGGGTCACCGTCTCCGGACGAGACTCGACGAAACGCTCAGAAGCGACCCGTCACACTCCAGAGCAGGGGCACGGTCGTAGTCCGCGGTTCGTCGAC
>Ga0137399_10000142_pt1 | contig 25322 bp, 13 predicted proteins | sample czorhiz316metaG_FD_104810 | JGI IMG/M metagenome (GOLD analysis project Ga0137399, IMG submission 104810) | Vadose zone soil microbial communities from Angelo Coast Range Reserve, California, USA - czorhiz3.16 metaG | ecosystem: Environmental > Terrestrial > Soil > Vadose zone | place: USA...
CGAAACTCCTGCCGGCCGCCTTGAGAACCGCTGCGAGATTCCGAAAGACACGCTCTGTCTCGGCCACAATACCTCCTTCGACCACCTTGCCAGTGGCCGGGTCCTGGCCGACCTGACCGCTGAAGTAGAGGAAACCTCCGACTTCGATTGCCTGGGAAAACGGGCCGACCGGTGGCGTGAGTTCGGGCGAGATAATTGCAGTCTTGCTCATGGCAAACTCCTGTGGATACTGGGTTTACTGCTGACTTCAACACACCTAAACACAGACCAGCTGTTTTTCGAACCAGTGATGTGCGTACGGTTCGGCATTAAATGCCCCGACTTCGACATATCCGGAGTGTCTATAAAGATGGATCGCCTCATGCAAGGCTCGGTTGGTCTCCAGACGAAGGACCTTGACGCCTGCTTTGCGAGCGTGCCGTTCCAGCTCAGCTAGCAGCCGTCGGCCAACTCCAAGCCCACGTGCAGATCCTGCAATCCACATTCTCTTTAGCTCAGCCGGTTCCTTCTTGTGAAATTTCAGTGCCCCACAGGCAACAGGTTTACCTTGTAGACGGCCCAGAATCAATAGTCCCATGGGCAGCGTTAGCTCTTGCGGATCGGCGGAGATGCTGAGCCCCGGATCAAAGCCCCCATTGAACCGGCTGTTGAGTTCCGCAAAATATTGATCGAAGCACCACCGGGCATCCGGAGTAGTTGGGGGCTCGATACCGAAAGTTATCATCGATGCTCGCAGCAGTTGCTCAACCTGCCTCATCGCCGCGGTGAGCACGCTGCGTTGCTGATCTGACAGTGATTCCAGAATGTTTGCGGCCAGTTCATCGGATCGCCGTTCAATCTCGGCGCGTTCTGCCAACCCGGCCCTGGTGAGAAAAATCCGGCGCAATCTCCGGTCTTCCGGAACTACGCGAGTCCTGATAAGCCTTTGCTTTTCCAAAGAGCGCAATACCCGACTGAAATAGCCTGAATCAATTCCAAGGCGGCTTCGCAGTTCACGGACTTCGGCGCCCTGCGATCCGATCTCCCAAAGCAACCGAGCCTCACCGATTGGGCGGTCCCGCCTCAAAAAACGATCGTCCAAAGCGCCAATGCGCTCGGCCACAATTCGGTTAAAGCTCCGCACTTGTTGCACAGCGCCCGTATCCACGATCTCTGACTATAGTCTGAGATCGTCGAATAGTCAAGTTTCACCTTTCTTCCGGCGGATTTGGACATGTGAGAAAGCCATTACTGCTGACGGCAGTTGTGAATGGAAGTGAACCGCCGCAAGACGCCAGGGCGCGGATTCGCAACATAAGAAGCGCGGATCTGGAGGTGGATATCGTGCGATTTACCCCGCACGATTGGGAGAGCTCTGAGCCGTATGTGAACGTCCGGACGCATCTGTCATTTTTCGATTTTCTTCGAGGCTTTAACTTTTCATTTTGAAACTCGCGTTCCAGTTTGGGACAGGAACAATTCCTTTACGCGCTCCGCGTTGGTTTTCGTCAATCTTTGTTCTGTCCCGATGGCCGGGCAATGTCCGCTTTTTCCGGATTTCGTACAGTTGTATGCGTGTGGGTCGTGTGTTTAAATCTGCTTGGAAGCCTGGACCCTGCAGGTCAGATGCCCCTGCCCTGTCCTGAGATGCGCCTGCCCTGTCCTGAATTCAATGGGCGGTCGGATACCGGGTTAACAGGAGATACGGACTCCCGGTGGCGGCAGCCTGCCGAAAGCATCCCAACGGAAGACGTACCTCCGAGAATAGCGCTGCCTCTTTGCCCTGACATTCTGTCAATGAAGCGGAATACAGTTTGTAGACCACGTTAGCAGCTGTATATTGCAAAAAAGCCTCTGAACCCATGGTGACGTAACGCGCCCTTGCCGGCCATTCGTCTACAGCTCGAATTTCTTCTCAGGATAATACGTCAGGCAGGCGAAGAGACGAGCTTTCGTCCAGGATTGTTGTTCGAACGTCAGGCAGGCTTCCCCATCACCTGACCGGACAGAGACCGCAGCTGAAGGAGTCCTTATGGCGATCGAGAAATCGGAATTTATCTGGCACAACGGCAGGCTTATTCCCTGGGATGATGCCACGATTCACGTGATGTCGCACGTGGTGCACTATGGCTCCTCGGTGTTTGAGGGGATCCGGTGCTATGCGCCACCCGCGGGACCTGCGATTTTCCGCGCCACCGAGCACATACAACGGTTACTCGATTCGGCCAAAGTGTATCGCATCGACGTCGATTACACCCGCGACCAACTGGTGCAGGCAATGCTGGAAACCGTCGCCGGCAACGGCACGTGGCCATGCTACGTGCGGCCCATCATTCTCCGCGGCTGCGGCGAGGCGGGAGTGACTGCCTTGAACACGCCCACCGAGGTTTACATCATTAACTATGCGTGGGGAAAATATCTGGGCGGCGAAAGTGAAGCCTGCGACGCCTGCGTTTCTTCCTGGACGCGGATCGCGCCCAATACGCTGCCGGCCATGGCCAAGTCGGGCGCCAATTACATGAACTCGCAACTCATCAAGATGGAAGCCAACGTCAACGGCTATGCCGAAGGCATTGCACTCGACATCAACGGCTTTGTGAGTGAGGGATCGGGGGTGAATGTGTTCGTCGTGCATCGCGAGAAGCTGATCACGGCGCCGCTGGGTAATTCGGTTCTTCCGGGCATCACCCGCGACTCCGTGATGCAGATTGCGCGCGACCTCGGCATTCCGGTTGTCGAGCAGACGATTCCGCGGGAGATGCTCTACATCGCAGACGAAGCATTTTTCACCGGGACGGCAGCAGAAGTCACGCCGATCCGTTCCGTGGACAAGATCGATGTGGGCAGGGGCGCGATTGGCCCCATCACCAGGGCGATCCAGAAGGAGTTCTACGCCATCGTGCGCGGCGAGAAGAGCGACCGCCACGGCTGGCTCACTCCGGTGCCGGTGCGCAGCAGGCAGCCGGTCGAAAAAGTACCCACAGCGGTATGAGGATGGTTCGCTCGAAACCCGATCATTCCGACCGTTTAGAAAGCGAATCGAATGCGTTCGGCCGGCAGGGCAGCGAAGGCTCACTCACCCGTACCTTAAGAGCGAAATACAGTCGGGATTGTGTCCATCACTTAAAAGAATTAAAAGAATCAAGTCAGTAAGTTGCTTTGCGAAAACCGTATCGTGCGGCGCCTCAGAAGCGCAAAGAAACCAGGTCCATGCGTCAACACCTTCTCGAAGACATCAGAAGCCACGCTCTCGCCAAACCGAACCAATTTGCCGTCTGTGACAGCGAGCTCAGCATTAATTATGGTGCCCTGGACCGGTTCAGCACCAGCCTGGCAATGCACCTGCAGGCAATTGGATGTAAGACCGGGAGCCGCGTTGTAATGGTGGCGAACCGACGAGCCATCATGGTGGCGGCCATTCTGGGCACCTTTAAGGCGGGGTGCATCCACGTTCCGCTCGATCCCCGCATGCCCGCAGCCCGACTGCAATACATCCTGAATGACATAGCACCTGCCGCCGTCATAACCGAGGAAGATCTGCGGGAAACGGTCGGAGCCTATCTTCCCCCGCAGGCCGGCTTACTTCTGAAGGAAGACTTAGAGCGCATTCTGCAGGCGAGCGCAGCAGCGGATTACGTCCCCGGCCCGGATGTAAGTTCACCGGGGCGGCTTCCGGACCTGCCGGCGTACTGCATCTACACCTCCGGATCGACCGGACGGCCCAAGGGCGTGCTGATCGACCATCGCAGCATTGTCGATTTTTTCGAGGGGACTGAAGAAGTTTACGACGTCCGCGGGGAATCGGTTTGCGCCAGTTTCTCGCCGCTGCATTTCGATGTTTTTCTCATCGATATGTTGTTCCCGCTTGCCCAGGGCGCTCGTCTGCATGTCCACGACGACATTGTGTTCTCCGATCTGTTGTTTAAGACGATAGCAGCTAACGATGTGACCCATTTTTCCGCCTGGGGCCTGATGCTGGGCCTCATTGCCCAGGCTTCCGAATTCGGTACTACCCCTCTGCCGCACCTCCGGACCGTACTAACCGGAACAGATATCCCGAATGTTGACACCGTTCAGCGATGGCTGCGGGCAGGGGCGGGCGTTAAAGTGATCAATGCTTACGGTCCGACCGAAGTCACATGCGGCTGCACTGCGTACACGATCAGAGACCCTGAGCCTGGCCGGCAGGAGCTTTACCCCATCGGGAGGCCGTTCAAACATGCGTACACTTTCCTCGTCGGCAGCGAAGGCGAGCGAATCACACAAAGGAATGTGCCGGGCGAACTGTACATCGGTGGTACGCAGGTAATGAGGGGCTACTGGAACCTGGCGGCGGAGACGGAGGCTGCGGTGACGTATCTGGACGGCATACGCTGCTATCGCAGTGGTGATGTCTGTATTTATCAGGAGGATGGCAGTCTCTTCTACCTTGGGCGGAAAGATCACGAAGTAAAAATCGGCGGCTATCGCGTACACCCGAATGAAGTGCGGCGCGTCATCAACAGTGTGCCGAATGTGCACGACTCCGAGGTCGTCCTGGTCGAGTCTAAGTATCAGGAAAAGGTCTTAGCCGCGGGAATCCTTCTCAATGAGAGCGGCAAAGCGGGGGCGCTCGACGTCGATCAGCAGATCATTCGGATTCGTGCCCGACTTCTGGACGAGCTGCCGGGTTATATGGTGCCTCGTTATCTCGCAATTTTCGACGATTTTCCGAAACTGTCGTCGGGCAAGGCGGATCGTAAGGCGCTCACATCCATTCTTACTGTTCGCATGACGAAGGAAGCTGAGGAGGTGGTAACCACACATGGAAACTGAAGCTATACTAACTAACATCTTCGAGGATGTAATCGGAGTCAGGGGAGTGCGCCGCGATTCCCGCTTTATTGACATCGGCGGCAACTCACTGCATCTGGGTGCAATCCTGACACGAATCCACAGTCAGACCGGAGTAGCTTTGCCCGTACGCATGCTCTTCCACAAAACTGACTCCACCATAGCAGCCATCGCCGCCAGGATTGACTCTCAACTCGAGGAGAGCAAAGCGGCGTTAACAATCAGTCAGTAAAAACAGTTCAGACTTACAAATCAAGGAGGAGTTGTATGAGGAACGATCATTTTCTTTCCAAAGCGGAAGTAGACTTTTTTTACAAGAATGGTTATCTGGGGCCGTTCACGCTGATGCCCCCGGACGAAATGACGAGTCTGTTCGAAGAGGTGCGTATGGACCTGCTCGACACTCGTAACGCGGCTTTTCCGAACAGCAAATTGAACTATGACCGGCACCTCGATCTGCCGGCGCTGAATCAGATCATCAACAATCCAAAGATCACGCATCGCATTTCCAGTATCCTCGGACCTAACGTATTGAGCTGGCGTACGGAGTGGTTTCCCAAGTACCCCGGAGACGAAGGTACTGACTGGCACCAGGCGGAAAGCTTCGTCGAATTCGAGGGAACGGAAAAGCTGTTTCCCACCGCGGAAGAGGAGTTGAAAGAATATGCGCAGGGCAGGCCCTGGGAGCTTACAGCCTGGATCGCGATGGCCGAATCAACCAGGGAAAATGGCTGCCTCAAAGTCATGCCTGGAACTCATCGGACGTGGTTTTTCGATGAAAAACGGAACGTGCCCTTTGAACCCGAAAATTTCAATAAGAAGACGATTGACACCGGAGAGAAGGCCGGCTTCTATGGCTACGATTACGACAAACTGAAGCTGGATCCGAACTGGAAGCCGGACGAGGAGAATGCGGTCCATATGGTGATGAAGCCTGGCCAGTTCTGCATCTTCACCTCGCGGTGTATGCACGGCTCCAATCCCAACACGACCAAGGACCAGACACGCATGGGCTGGGCGACCCGTTTCGTGCCCACCCACGTGAAGGTGTATGACGGCCAGGCCTCTTTCCATCACTTTGGGGAAGAACTGCCGCTGGACAAATATTCAACGGTCCAGGTTATGGGAGAAGACCGCTATCGCCACAATCGCGTGCGTCCGCCCATGCAGGTGGCTGAGACAACGAGCGCTTAACCGCCACTCTAACCAGCCAGCCAGGGGCTTGGCCCTTGATATCCCTTTCGGGTCGAACTGCGTCGAGGGCGAAGCCCCTGGCTGGTTAAAAAAATTCCAGTGTGCTCACCCGGCAGTTTCAGGGCCGGGTGGCAAACCGAGCCAGGCGTCAGAGATTGTTTCCTGGTAAATCAATCTGTTCTGTCGAGAGACGAAGGCATGGCGCAGTGGAAATCGGACGAAGAACTATTTGGCTGGATGCGGAAGGAACTTTCAACTCCTCCTGTCAGCGACGTGATGGAGCAGCTGGGTTTTCGATATCCCATGCTGCCGGGGCATATTCGCCCTTTACGAAGCGACATGGTGCTGACCGGGCGTGCGATGCCGGTACAGGATGAACTACCGGTCGAATACGGGGAGCCAGCGCGCTTTGATGCGAAGCCGTTCGGTTTGTTGTTCGAATCCATCGAGGCGCTTCGTCCCAACGAGGTATATATCGCCGGCGGCGGGCCAACGCAGGTTGCGCGGCTGGGGGACATGCTGGTGATGCGGGCGCAAAACTTAGGCGCCGCGGGCGTCGTGATCAATGCGCATCTTCGCGATGGCAACGCCATATTATCCCTGAACTTTCCCGCCTTCGCGCACGGTTGTCACGCCTACGGTTTGCAGGGCCGCCACAATGTAGTGGATTTTCGCTGTTCGATCACAATCGACAAGGTGCGGGTCAGACCGGGCGATCTGATCTTTGGCGATGGTGACGGTGTCTGTGTCATTCCCCACGAGGCGGAAGGGGAGATCCTCAACCGGGCGCTGGCCAAGACGCAATTGGAGAGGAACGTCCGCAGAGATATTGAATCCGGGCAAAGCGTAGTGGATGCTTTTAATAAGCACCGGGCGATGTAAGGGGACCACGCTATCCCCTGCGGGCATTCATCCGGAGGAACGGAAGCGTGCTGCCCCGGGATTCTGCCCCGGTCCATATTTCCGGTGTTTTGAAGGCTTGAGGGCTTACGCAGCAGGCGGTCATGCCGTCCTCTTCTGTGGTCCGGCGCACTTCGAGCGCCGCGACTAAGCAATCCGGAAAATACTCCCTGGAAATCCAGAGGGCCGGCGTCGACCCATGGGGTCGGCTGACGCTGGTGCCGACACTATTGAGGCAGGCATGACAGCACTCGGGCACGAGTCCGCTTCTCCGTGGCTCATCCGCTTTCGCTCCAGGAATACAGCGCAGGTTCACATCCGCCTCTTTTGCTTTTACTATGCGGGTGCATCGGCTTCGATCTTTCGGTCCTGGGATGAAGCGATGCCGGAGGGGATTGAAGTGGTGGCCGTCCAGCTTCCCGGGCGAGAGTACCGACTGGATGAGCCGCTGTTGACGGACCCGCATGTAATTGCGGGCCTGGTTACCGAAATCCTGCCGCTGGACAGGCGATTTGTATTTTTCGGTCACAGCATGGGCGTGTTTCTCGGATTCGAGGTCGCCCGACTGCTGCGGGAACAGGGGCTTCGCCAGCCGGAAATGTTCATCGCTTCGGGGCGGAACGCACCGCAATTCAAGTGGCGGGATGCCGGGATGCAACTGCTTCCGGATGATGAGTTTGTTGCGGCGGTGACCGCCTACAACGGCACACCCGGGGTTTTGTTGCGGGACGCGGCGCTGCGCGACCTCTGGCTTCCGCGGCTCCGGGCCGATCTGACCGTATCGGCCCGGTACCAGTATGTCGAGAAGGAACCGTTAGAGTGCCCGATTGTGGTTCTGTCCGGGAACGAAGACGAGCTCAGCACCGAGGCCGGGCTGAACGGCTGGCGCACGCAAACGACCGCGGAGGTCCGATATTTTCGCTTTGCCGGCAATCACTTCTTTTTGCACAGCGCTGAACAACTCGTCCTCTCCAGGATTGCGGAGGAGCTAACCAAACTGATCGCTCATCAACCCATCGGCGGTTGAGGCTCAAATCTCAACATGTAACAGGATGTAAGAGGAGACGACGATGAAAGCAACCAGCGATAACCTGCCAGTCCGTACCCCCAGCCCGCAACCCACCCAGCCGGAGCTCGTACGAATCTTCGATACTACGCTGCGCGACGGGGAACAAAGCCCGGGGGTCTCACTCACCGCTGACGCGAAGCTGCGGATCGCGGAACAGCTTGCCAGGCTGGGCGTCGATGTGATCGAAGCCGGATTTCCGGTTTCCAGTCCCGGGGATATGAACGCTGTGCAGAAGATCGCAGGAAGCGTAGGTCAGGCGAAGCGCACCAACAAGCATGGCCTGATAGCGGACCCGCCGGGCATCGCTGCGATGGCGCGTGCAAATCGCGCGGACATCGACAGCGCGTGGCGCGGTGTCAGAGATGCAATCCATCCTCGCATCCATATTGTGCTTGCCACCAGCGATATTCATATGGAATACAAGCTGCGCAAGACCCGACCCGAAGTGATAGAGATGGCCCGGAGTTCGGTCGCCTACGCTCACAATCTCTGCAAGGATGTTGAGTTCAGCCCGGAGGACGCAACCCGGAGCGATCGCGATTTTCTGGTGCAGGTGCTGGAAACGGCGGTGGAAGCCGGCGCCACGACTCTCAACATTCCGGATACAGTCGGATACGCAATGCCGGAAGAGTACGGCGCATTGATTGGCTTTATTCATCACCACTTTGCTTCTGCCGGTGTCACCGTGAGTGTGCATTGCCACGACGATCTGGGTTTGGCCACCGCGAATACACTGGCCGGTCTCGCCAATGGGGCCCGCCAGGTCGAGGCCACCATCAACGGTATCGGGGAGCGAGCCGGCAATGCGTGCATGACGGAAACGGTCATGGCCCTGCGTACCCGGCCGCCCTTGTTCAGTTTAGAGACCAACATCCTCACGAAGGAGATTTGGCGGACGAGTCAGCTGGTGAGCGACCTGACCGGCATGGTTGTTCAGCCCAATAAAGCGATTGTGGGGGCCAATGCATTCGCGCACCAGGCGGGGATTCACCAGGACGGTATGCTCAAAAATCCGCGCACCTATGAAATCATGGACCCCGCGGACGTGGGGGTCAGCGAAAGCCTCCTGGTGCTGGGCAAGCTAAGCGGCCGCAACGCGTTGCGCGCGAAACTTGAAAAGCTCGGATATCAGGTGGAAGGCGAAAAGCTCGACCAGGTCTCCATCAGAGTGAAGCAGATACTGGACATCCAGAGAGCCGTCAGTGACCTTCAGTTGCACGAGATTTGCTCTGAAGTTTTCCGGTCCGCAGATGCGGCTGTGGCTTCTTAACAGTTTTGCTTTCGGCCTGCCCTGTCGCGAGAACCGCTATGAGCCACAAACTGGAAGATGAATTGAGCCAAACGACCACGGTCGAGGTGAAAGCGGACGTGCCGGACAGCGCCGACGCGCGCTGGTGCATAGAGCAGTATTATCTGGAACTGGCGGAGCGTTTCGACACAGGTTTCGATCCGATCAGGAGCAATCCCGCTCCCGACGAGGATCTGGTTCCCCCGAGGGGTTACTTTGTCGTGGCCCGACTGGATGGCCATCCTGTTGGATGTGGCGTGCTCAAGCGCAAGAATCCAACCACGGGTGAGATCAAGCGAATGTGGACGGCTTCATACGCGCGCAGGCGGGGTGTGGCACGCAAAATTCTCCATACCCTGGAGACCATGGCCCGGGAAGCGGGACTTACAGTGCTCCATCTTGAAACGAATCGGACCCTCGCCGAGGCCCAGGCACTGTACCGAAAGGAAGGATATATCGAAGTCGACGCCTTCAACGAGGAACCTTACGCCCATCATTGGTTCGAGAAATACCTGCAGTCCGATTCCGGCGGATGATCGCGAGACCCCCCTCGGAATGGAGTCGCAAATATGATGAACCTTCTCGACATCTATACAGCGCTCGCACGCGAGCGCCCGGATGAGCCTGCCCTAATATTCGAGCGTGAACCTTACGTGGGCATGAGATTGTCGTGGGCTCAGCTCGCTGCCCGGGGCGAAGAACTGAGTCTGCGGCTGGCGGCAGCCGGCATCAGGCGACAAAGTCTTTGCGCGGTTGAGCTGGCCGACCACCCCGATACACTGCCGTTGCTGCTCGGAATCTGGCGCCTTGCGGGTACCGCACTGCTGGTCGACCCGAAATGGGGTGTCAGCGTGCGCCGCTCGGTTTATTCCCATAGCCGGCCTGATGCGTCCATCACGACAGATCCGGAATTTACGGTTTCGCTGCTCAACGACCCTTCCGCAAAAGACGAACATTCGGATTTGCCGGAGGGGGCCGCGCTGCTGGCCTATACCTCCGGGAGTACCGGAGATCCCAAGGCCATTGTCATACCGCATGATCGATTGTTGACGGCAATATATGCGGCGGCGGCGGCCATTGTCCGACATCGTGGCGTCGCGCCTAAATACATTGCCTGCAGCATGCGGCTCTCCGGATACGGCGTTCTCATCCTGCATTACATGTGGGCCGCCTGCGCGGGCGCTACCGTTGTTGTCCTGCCGGAACTTAATTTGCGAACTGCTCCCGGGTACTGGCAAACAGTTGCCGATCACGACATCGAACAGATCTTTCTGGTGCCCCCGCTGATCGAACTTCTGAACCAGGTGGGGGCGCCACCGCAAAGAATGCGCAAAGTTCCCACCTGCATCTCCGGCAGTGCGCCGTTATCGCAGCGGACACAGCAGGAATTTCAGCGCCGCTTTGGCCTCGGCCTGCTCAACGCCTACGGGCTCACCGAATCCATGTGCCCCTCTTTCTTCGGTGAGTATGATGAGCGCGGAATGGGCCGAAACACCTTTGGCGCCCCTGCCCTGCTCAAGGCTCAACTGCGTGATCGCAACGGAACCGTGGTAGAGGGGGCCGGCGAAGGGGAGCTGGAGTTGTCGGGTCCAACGGTATTCGATGGGTACTATCGCAATGCGCGTGCCACCGAGGCTGCCTTCCGCGGATGCTGGCTTCGGACCGGAGATCTTTTCAGACGCGACGAGCAGGGTCGGTACTGGATCGTGGGGCGGCTGAAGAATGTCGTCATGAAGGGCGGCCATTCGATTTATCTGGATGAGGTGGAGAGTGCCGCGTTTGAGATTGACGGGATTCATGAAGTTGCGGGGGTTCCCTGGCATCTTCCTGCCGGAGGCGAAGATATTGGTCTGCTGGTCCGCTTTGTGCCCGATTCCGGTCTGACCTGCGCTGTCGTGGCCGCCGAGCTGCGACAGCGGCTGGGCGCCCATCGCGCGCCCCGGCGCGTGATTCAGATTACACATGCTTTGCCACGCACCGGTTCGGAAAAGCTTGACCGCCAGGGAGTGGCGGAGATGTGGCGCTCGCTGGTCTCACTGAACGCGTAATGGAAAAGAGCACTGCTGAGTTGGTTGGAGGGTTGGACAGATGGAAGAGCTGACCGAGGAAGGATTCATCAATCGGGCCCGGACCTTTTTCTGTGAAGTGGCCGGAGTGGAATCCGCCTCACTCGACGCCGATGCTGATCTGATTGAGAGCGGAATCCTCGATTCCCTGCTCCTCATCTCATTCCTGGCTTTCATTGAGAAGCTCCGCGGCTCACCGCTGGATATCACGCGGGAAAATCTCCCGGCGATCTCCAGTCTTCGCGGCGCCTACGCGTTGGTTCGCCTGCGGAAACCTGACGATGAACTTTGCGGGAGTTGCAATGGAGCCTGAGCTCAGGAAAGCCATGAGCATGCTGCCGCGCCTGGATTGTACCGATCCGGTGGCGGCCCGGTCCGAAATGAAGCGGTTCATTCGGCTGGCGACTCTGCTGGGATCTCATTCGCTGACCGACCCGGAGGTTGACGTTGTGGATCGGATCTGCCCTTCCAATGGCGCCTCCGCCGTTCCCGTTCGGCTCTACGTTCCCCGGGACCTGGTCCAACCCGCTGCCGCGGTAATTTATTTCCACGGCGGGGCTTTTCTGCTCGGAGATCTGGAGATCGAGCATCCCCGATGTCTCGAAATGGCGAAAGAGACCAAAGCCGTGGTCATCGCGGCCGACTACCGTCTGGCGCCGGAGCATCCGTTTCCCGCGGCCATCACCGACTGCTATGCGGTCTATCTCTGGGCGATGGCGGAAGCCGACGAACTCGGCCTTGACGTTTCCCGCATTGCCGTGGGCGGCGCCAGCGCGGGCGGCGCACTGGCCGCGGCTGTGGCCCTGATGTCCCGCGATCGCGGGGATCGCGTGCCGGCGTTTCAGCTCCTCCTGTACCCGGTAACTGACGACCGCATGATCACTCCCTCGATGGTCCGCTTTGTCGACATCCCGGGCTGGAACCGCAGAAACTCCGAACGCATGTGGGCGCATTATCTGGGTGAGAGGACCGGCGGGGAGGTGTCGCCCTATGCCGCTCCGGCGCGTGCGCGTGACCTTCGCGGCCTTCCGCCCGCTTACGTGATGACGGTCGATTACGACGCGCTGCGAGACGAGGGTATTCACTACGCGCAAAGCCTGATTGAGGCCGGGATGTCCGTCGAGCTGCACCACTATCCCGAAACCTTTCACGGCTTCGACACGGTGGCAGCGTCGGAGGTGGCGCGGTGCGCCAGAAAAGAACATTACAAAGTCCTTGGTCATGCTTTGCAGCCTCGTCCATCAGGCTCCGCAGGATACAACCCCGCCGCGAATCATGAAAAATCTCAGGTGGTCAATGGCCGGTGACCTGTTTCATTCGCTCATGCTGAACGCGGTCGACGAGATTATTCGCCGTGATCCGCAATACCTGTCTAAACAGCCGGTGCGGACCGGCAGAGCCGGGCCCGACGGCCCATCCCGCACTCAAAAGCAATTCGCAGGGTCGCAGGCTCTTGTCGAACGGTGTGTGGAATTCCTGCGGCGGGCCGACATTCCGTTGGATAATACCGCCGCCGAGGCCGATGACGCATGGAAGCTGCTCATGGCCAGCGCCACAGATGCGGAGGCGGCCGAGCGCGGCGCAGTCTCGCTCGCTCCCTCGGTATCTCCCGAAAAACCGATCGAGCATGTTCTCCGCGACGAGTATGATGAGCGCAAATTAAACAACGGAGCCAGATATTTCGTCAGGCGTCGCGGGCGTCAGCCTTTGGTAGTGATCAATGCGAGCGGCGTCCCGGCCGCCTTATGGACACAATTGCTAGCCGACGAAACCGATCACTTTCGTATTCTGCTGTGCGAGAGCCGCGCCAGCGACCTTTTCGCGGGAGGTCTGCATACCGACACCACCGCGGAAATGGACGCAGCCGACGCCGCTCTGGCTGTGCGGCAGGAGGGCTTTGACAAGGTCGATGTGCTCGCCTGGTGCAATGGCCATTTGCCTGCGATAGAACTTACCGAGAAGACAGCCGTTGATTCCCTTGTGCTTCTCGCCCCGTCATTTTTTACCTCTGACGAAAGGTTCGCCACAGTGTATGGGCGCAAGATTCTGGGAATGCTGGATGTAGTGCGTCGTGAGCCAGCAATGACGAGCGCTCTGTGTAAATTCACGCTCGCCCAGGTGACTGCCAGCGCCGCAGATCCTGGCAAGAGCGGATTGCCTGTATGGTCGTTACCCGACCGAGCGCGGGTTTTTGAGATCGCCAGCCCGATGGCGACTACCCCGTCGCTGACGAGGTACGCAGGCAGGCTGGCCTCGGATGCGATTTACCCGCTTCGTCAGAAACTGGCAAACTTAACCAATCGGCTGATGGTCATCACCGGGAATGATGATCACATTGCGAGCGACGCTGCCGCCACTGAGCTGCTCGCCGCCGCGCGCGTCAGGAACACCCGTATCCGCATGGCTGCCGCCGGACATTATATTCAGGACCTTCAATACCGCTATCTGCGTACCTTACTCGAATCATTCCTTGTCGATCGCAGCGAACCTCGGCCTCTGGCAAGAATTGCAGTGGTTACTGCTACCTAAATTCTGTCTGCATACACAATATGCTCCACTGTATTCCAGGGAAACAGTGTTGTGACATCATCGGCGGCTAGTCCGCTTTTGGGAGGGATAAGTTGAGCAAAGCAACCACGATATCGAACGAGGCGGCAATCGCAACAATTGCTGACGTGTTGCGGTTGAGGGCAGAGACGCAGAGAGACGATATCGCTTATAGGTTTCTGGCCGATGGGGAAGAAGAGAGAGGCACGCTCACCTATGGTGAGCTATACAGCCGGGCGCGCCGGGTCGCGGCTGAATTGCAGAAACAGTCAGCGGCAGGCCAAAGAGCTTTGCTTCTCGATTCCTCGGAAGCCGACTACATTGTTACGTTTTTCGGTTGTCTCTGCGCGGGAGTAATCGCGGTTCCGATTTATGCGCCTCGTTTGAATAAGAAAGGAAATGCCCGCGTCGAGTCGGTGGTGGCCGACGCCCAGCCCTCCGTAGTATTGACCGCCGGAGCCGGATCTCCGGCGGTTCGCGACGTGATCACGGCGTCGGCGGGGGAGCATGTCAGGTGGATTGATACCAAAGCCCTCCCTGTCGATGGCGAAGAATTGTGGACTCCGCCGGCTGTAAGAGGCACAGATATCGCATTCTTACAGTACACGTCCGGCTCGACGGCCGCTCCCAAAGGAGTGATGGTAAGTCACGCGAACATTCTGCATAACGAGGGGATGATCCGAAATGCGTTTGATACCAAGCCTGGCAGTGTGATCGTGGGCTGGCTGCCGCTCTTTCACGACATGGGGCTGATTGGCAATGTACTGCAACCATTGTACGCAGGAGTGCCCTGCATCCTGATGTCGCCGGTCGCCTTCCTGCAGCGACCGCTTCGCTGGCTGCAGGCCATTTCCCGCTACCAGGCGACGACCAGCGGCGGACCTAACTTTGCCTACGAACTCTGCATGCGCAAAATCCGCCCTGAAGACCGGAGCGGACTCGACCTGAGTTCGTGGCGGGTGGCGTTCAACGGCGCGGAACCGGTACGACCGGAAACGGTGAACCGATTTGCCGCACAGTTCGCCGACTGCGGTTTTCGTCGCGAGGCCTTTGTTCCATGTTACGGCCTGGCTGAAGCTACCCTGTTTGTAAGCGGAGGTCTTGATCCGAACGGCGTCACTACCGTGGACCATGGAGCCAACGGTAACTCGAATAATGGCGAATCGGGTGATGGAGCAAAGATATCCCGAAAACAAGGCAAACTGCTGGTGGCCTCTGGCCGTCCTCCCGCGGAGCAGACCGTGCGAATCGTGTCTCCGGATTCGCTGCGACCCTGCGGCGCCGGCGTGGTGGGCGAGATATGGATCAGCGGCCCGAGTGTTACGCAGGGGTACTGGCGAAAAGCGGAAGCGACAGAGGAGACGTTCAACGCGCGGATACCCGAGACGGACGAAGGCCCGTTTCTTCGAACGGGAGACCTGGGGTTTCTGAAAGATGGCCATCTGTTTATAACCGGCCGGTTGAAAGACCTGCTTATCATTCGCGGGCAGAATTACTATCCACAAGACATAGAGCTTACCGTGGAGCAGAGCCATCCTGTCCTGCTGCCTGGGTCGGGAGCGGCATTCTCGGTGGAGATCGAAGGGGAAGAGCGCCTCGTCGTTGTGCAGGAGGGTGCGGTACGCAAAGGCCCGGAATCTATTGTTCAGAGTGACCTTGACGAACTCGACGCCCTCATCAGGCTTATTTCACGAAACATTGTGGCAGGCCATGAACTGCAGGCGTACGCCATTGTCCTGATACGAAAGGGCACGATTCCCAAAACCTCCAGCGGCAAGATCCGGCGCCATGCATGTCGGGATGCGTTTCTGAAACGGGAACTCTATGTTCTGCGAGAGTGGCAGGAAAAAAAGCAGCTCGAGCCGGCTTTGCCCAAAGCTTCCAATCCCGGGTTGGATGGGCTCGGACCATACGGGCTGGCTTCGTGGGTAGCGCAGGAAATTTCGCGCACCCAGGGAATTGACCAGGAGCGGGTTGACCTCAACCAGCCTTTCGCCGCCTACGGCCTGGATTCACTGGCCGCCATTGAGTTCACTCACAAGCTGCAGGCTGAGTTTCAGGTAGCGGTGGATGTCGCGGAGCTCTTCGGTGACTCGACCATTGCTGAAGTGATTCGACGAGCGACGAAAAACACGCAGTCCCCGGTGAGGAAAGTTGAAAAGGAGCGGTCTGCAGCCTATCCGCTTTCATACGGCCAGCGCGCCCTGTGGTTTGTACATCAGACAGCTCCGGAAGGTGCCGCTTATAACATCGCGCGCGTGATGAGGATTGTAACCAGCCTGGATGTCGGCGCACTGCGGCCGGCATTTCAGGCACTGGTCGACCGCCATCCGTGCCTGCGCACGACTGTGGTGGAGACGGCGGGAGAACCGGTTCAGCAGGTTGCAGAGAAAGTTGCGGTGTCCTTTGAATATTTTGACGCCCGCGACTGGAGCCAGGCGGAACTGGAGAAAGCTCTGGTCCAACAGAGCCGGCGGCCTTTCTCCCTGACGCTGGGCCCATTGTTCCGAACCGCCCTTTATGCCCGCTCGGAAAAAGAATACCTGCTGCACATTGCCGTGCATCACCTGGTTGCGGATTACTGGTCTCTTACGCTGCTGCTGGAGGAAATTGGAAAGCTGTATCAGGCCTTCGCGAATAAAGCCGAAGCACACCTTGTTCCGCTGGAATACAGTTACGCGGACTTTGTGGAGTGGCAGCGGGAGAAACTTTCCGGTCCTGCCGGAGAAAGCCTGCGGGACTATTGGAAGAGCGAGCTGGCAGGAGAACTGCCCCGGCTCAGCCTGCCCGCGGACCACATCCGTCCGCCAGTACAGACATTTCGTGGCGCTTCCCTCCCTTTTAGTCTCGACGCCAGGCTAACCCAGGCACTGAAGAGGCTTGGAGAGGGGCAGCAAGCCACGCTCTTCACGACACTTCTGGCGGCCTTCCAGGTTTTGCTCTATCGCCTCACCTCTCAGGAACAAGTGATCGTTGGCTGCCCGATTGCGGGCCGATCAAGAGCGGAATTCGCGAACATTGCGGGCTACTTTGTGAATACCATGCCTTTGCGGGCGGATTTTCAGCACCGGCAGACATTCACTGAATTCCTGTCACAGGCTCGCAACCGGGTTTCGAAAGCGTTTGCGCACGAGTTGTATCCCTTCTCGTTAATGGTTGAGCAACTAGGGATTACTCGCGATCCGGCAGTGCCTCCCATCTTTCAGAGCGCATTTGTCTTTCAGCAGACGTATGGGAGCCGTTCGGAAGATTTCGTGCGTTTTGCCCTGGGGCAGCCGCAGGCACAGGTAACCCTCGGCGGCTTACAGTTGGAGCACGTCGCCGTAGAACAGCAAACAGCGCAGTTTGATCTGACCTTAACGGTCGGCGAGGGACCGGACGGGATTGTTGGAGCCTGGGAGTACAGCAGCGACTTATTCGAGAAGGCCACCATTGCCCGCTGGGCTGAGTGCTTCTCCATCCTTTTAGAAGAAATCATTTCGCACCCCGATATATCGGTACGTCAGTTGCCGATTCTTTCCGGCAGCCAGTACGACCAGTTGGTGGAGGAACTTAACCGGACGAAGCTCGAATATGACAGCGGCCAATGCCTGCATGAGCTGATTGAAGAGCAGGCAAAGACGAAGCCGGCGAGTACGGCGATAGTTTATCGCGAGACCGAACTTAGTTATAGAGAGTTGAATGAGCGGGCGAACCAGGTGGCCCGCTATCTTCTCCGTTCGGGAGTACGGAAAGAGGACCTTGTGGGAGTTTGCATGCGCCGTTCACCGGAAATGGTGGTGGCCATGTTGGGTATCTGGAAAGCCAACGCCGCCTACGTTCCCCTGGATCCTCAATATCCCGAGGAACGGTTGCGCTTCATGTTGGAGGACGCGGACGCAAAAGCCGTAATCACCGAAGAAAGCCTGAAAGAGCGGGTGGGAGGAACTTCCGCCACTGTGTTGAGTTGGGATGGCGCGCGCGAGCAAATCGATAAGGAGAGCAGCGAGAAAGTCGGTCGGCCGGCCTGCAGCCTGCAATTGGCCTATCTGATCTACACCTCAGGATCCACCGGAGTGCCCAAGGGAGTGATGCTGACCCATCGGAATGCCGTGTCGTTCGTGGCCTGGGCCAGGCAAACTTTCACCGAAGAGGAATTCAGCGGGGTGCTGGCGGCAACCTCCGTTTGTTTCGATCTTTCCATTTATGAGTTATGGGCAACCTTGAGTTGCGGCGGAACGGTGGTGCTGGCCGACGACGTCATCAATTGGTGGGAAAGCCTGCAAGGCGGAAGAGTTACCAACCGCGCGCGTTTGCTGAATACTGTGCCCTCCGCCGTCGCCCAATTGATCGAGCAGGGACCGCTGCCTGAGGGAGTGGTAACCATCAATCTTGCCGGCGAAGCGCTGAAAGAAGAGTTGGTGAGTGAGTTGTGGCAGCGGGGAAATCTCAAGCGCGTCAATAACTTGTACGGGCCAACAGAAACCACAACGTATTCGTCCTGGACCCCGGTTGAAGCGGAAAAGAAAGTAACGATCGGACGAGGCGTAGGCAATGCCCGGCTTTACGTGCTGGACCAGGAGCTGGAATTGGCGCCTTGGGGGGTGGTGGGCGAACTTTATATAGCTGGTGCTGGGGTAGGGCGCGGATATTGGGGCCGAGCGAGTCTGACCGCCGAACGATTCCTGCCTGATCCCTTTGGCAAAACGGCGGGAGATCGCATGTACCGCACCGGCGACCTGGTGCGATGGAACAATGCCGGACAAATGGAATATTTGGGCCGCGCCGACCAGCAAGTCAAGGTACGAGGGTATCGGATCGAACTCGGGGAGATCGAAGCTTCTGTAAGCCGGTATCCGGCGGTGCGGGAAAATGTAGTTGTCGTAAGAGAAAGTGGCCGCGACAGGCTATTGGTCGCTTATATGGCGCCAAGGGCTGGAATGGAAATAAACGAGGAGCAACTGCGAGAGTATCTGCAGGAGCGGTTGCCGCGTTACATGCTTCCTTCGAAGTTCGTGATATTGGAGAGCCTGCCGAAAACTCCCAACGGGAAAGTCGACCGGAAGGCGCTGCCGGAGCCGCAGCAGGGGGAAGTGAAAGGCAGAAAGCCGCGGAGCGAAACCGAGGAGATGGTCGCGGCAATCTGGGCGCAGGTGATGCAACTCGATCAGGTGGGGATGGGGGAAAACTTTTTCGGTCTGGGCGGGCACTCGCTTTTAGCCATGCAAGTGATGTCACGCATCCGGCAGGTGTTTGCCGTGGAGTTACAGCTGAGCAGCTTTTTGGAGAACCCCACGGTGGCCGCGCTGGCTCTTCTGGTGGATAAGGCGGCCAGGACGGCGATGCCTCCTCTGCTGCCTCTGCCGCGGAGCCGGCCTCTGCGCCTGTCCTTTGCGCAGGAGCGCCTGTGGTTCCTGGCGCGCTATGAGACCGAGGCCGGCTTGTACAACGTCCCGGTAGCGCTGCGGCTGCGAGGGGAACTGAACATTGAAGCGGCGCGGGCCGGCCTGCAGGAGATGGTCAATCGGCATGAAGTGCTGCGCACCCGCTTCCCCGAAGTTGGCGACGGCACAATCCAGGATATCGCCGCCGAGACGGAAGTGCCGTTTGCGATGGAAGAGATTCGCGAAGACGAACTGGATCGGGTGCTGCGCGAACAGGCACGGCGATCATTTGATCTGAGCCATGGCCCGCTGATTCAGGCGTCGCTGTTCCGGATCGGCAGTCAGGACCATGTCCTGCTGGTGGTGATGCATCACATCGTTTCCGACGGCTGGTCGTTGGGAGTGATGCTGCGAGAGTTCAACGCGCTGTATGACTCATTCAGCCGGGGGACGGCCTCGCTGCTGCCGCCTTTGCCGATTCAGTATGCCGACTATTCGGAGTGGCAACGGGAATGGTTGCAAGGCGAGGTGCTCGAACGGCAACTCGATTACTGGAGAAAGCAGCTGGCAGGCCATGAAACATTAAATCTTCCCACAGATCGTCCGTACTCGGCCAGGCCGACGCCGGCTGGAGCGATGGAGACGTCGCGTTTGCCCGAGCCACTGCTCAGCAAATTGAAGTTATTAAGCGACCAACAGGGCGTTACATTATTTATGACGTTGTTGGCGGGCTTTGAGATTCTTCTGTATCGCTATACCGGGCAGACAGATATCTCGGCAGGTTCGGCGATCGCCAACCGGAGCCGGCAGGAACTGGAACCACTGATCGGTTTCTTTGTAAATACTCTGGTGCTGCGCACCCAATTTACGGAAGACTCTTCCGTGGCTGAGTTATTGCAGCGAGTGCGCGACGTTACGTTGCAGGCTTACGCTCACCAGGATATTCCCTTCGAGCGACTCGTCGAAGCCCTGCATCCGGTTCGTGAGCTCGGCCGTACGCCCTTCTTCCAGGTCTTGTTTGCTCTGCAGAACGTTCCCTTGCCGAAAGTCACGTGGAATGGTCTTGAAGCAACAGCCGGCATTGTGGAAACGGGCACCGCGAAGTTCGATCTGACCTTGTCGGCGCACGAAGAAGACGGCGAGTTGGAGTTGTCACTCGAGTACCGGACTGAGTTATTCAATGCGGAACGCATGAAGCGGCTGCTGCAGCACTATCGAATGCTGCTGGAAGGGATTGTAGTTTCGGTGGATGCCCGGATCGGCGAGCTTGAACTTCTGAGCGAACCAGAACGTCAGCAATTGCTGGTGGAGTGGAATCGCACGGAGTCGCCGTACTCGACCAATAGGTGCGTGCATGAGTTATTCGAAGAGCAAGCAGCAAAGACGCCGCAAGCGGTTGCGGATGAGGATGGACAGATCAGTTATGGGGAGTTAAACCGGCGAGCGAATCGGCTGGCCCATTATCTGGCCAGGATGGGCGTTGGTCCCGAGGTCAGAGTTGGCATCTGTATGGAGCGCGGCCTGGAGACGATGGCAGGCACTTTGGGAGTGCTGAAGGCCGGCGGAGCTTGTGTACCGTTGGACCCGGCCGATCCCGGCGTACGGCGAAGCTACATGGTCAGGGATGCCGGGGCTGAGTTTGTGCTGACCCATGAGCGATTTATTCAGCAGATGGCCGGGTGTGCCGAACATGTGGTGGATTTAGAAGAAGCGAGAGAAGAAATCGAAAAGCAAAGCGGCGACAATCTAAAATTGCATTTAGATGCGGAACACCTGGCCTGGGTAATTTACACCTCGAGCTCTGCCGGCCGGCCCAGGGGAATGGCGATACCTCACTGCAGCGCGGCGAGTATGCAGCAGCGGACATTGATCGATGCAATGGATCGGAATCCATCGGTAGAACGATTATTGAATCTCTGCGCGCCCATCGAGGATACGACCTATGCCACTTGTGCCGAAGTAAAGCTCGATGAACATGTTGCGGTAATGATCGGGCGGTCCCAGTCCAATACTCAAGCATACGTTCTGGACGGGCACATGAAACCAGTGCCGGTTGGCGTCAAAGGAGAACTCTATCTTGGCGGTGCGGGACAGGCTCGCGGGTATCTGAACCGGCCGGAACTCACGGCTGAAAAGTTTGTACCCAATCCTTTCAGTAAAACCAGCGGCGAGCGTTTGTATCGCACGGGCGATCTGGTCCGCTACCAGGAGAATGGTAATCTGGAGTTTCTGGGGCGGCTCGATGATCAAGTGAAGATACAAGGATACCGAATCGAGCCGGGAGAGATCGAAGCGGCAGTGCTCGATTACCCTGGGGTTACGCAGGCGGCAGTGATAGCGCGAGGGAACAAGCCTGGAAACGTGCGCCTGATAGGTTACGTGGCCGGCAGCGAGAGACTGGATGTCGACAGGTTGCGAAACCACTTACAACAACGCGTACCCGAATATATGGTGCCCGCGGCTTTGCTGCAGCTGGACACGATGCCGCTAACCACGAATGGCAAAGCAGACCGCAAGGCTCTCATCGAACTGGAGAGCCAGGAGGCAATGGAAGAAGTCGGCAGTCTGACATTGACCCCCACGGAAGAATTAATCGCAGGCGTCTGGTTGAGTCTGCTGGAAAAGTCGGAGATTCGAGGCGACGATAACTTCTTCGTTCTGGGTGGACACTCGCTGACGAGCATCCAGATGTTAGCGCGGGTGGAAAAGGTCTTCCATCGCGAGATAGAGTTGCGTGCGATATTCGAGTTCCCGGTTCTCAAAGATTTCTCGGCATACGTCGATCAACTTGCCGGCTCTGCTCCGCTTGCCACGCTCCGGCCCATCGTCCCCACCTCGAGAGACGGGAACTTACGGCTGTCGTTTGCGCAGCAGCGCTTGTGGTTCCTGTCACGCTATGAGGCTGAGGCCAGCTTGTATAACGTCCCGATAGCAGTGCGGCTGCGAGGGGAACTGAACATTGAAGCAGCGCAAGCCGGCCTGCAGGAGATGGTCAATCGGCATGAAGTGCTGCGCACCAGCTTCCCGGAAGTTGGTGACAGCACAATCCAGGATATTGCCGCCGAGATGGAAGTGCCGTTTGCGATGGAAGAGATTCGCGAAGACGAACTGGATCAGGTGCTTCGCGAACAGGCACGGCGATCATTTGATCTGAGCCATGGCCCGCTGATTCGGGCGTCGTTGTTCCGGATCGGCAGTCAGGACCATGTCCTGCTGGTGGTGATGCATCACATCGTTTCTGATGGCTGGTCGTTGGGAGTGATGCTGCGAGAGTTCAACGCGCTGTATGACTCGTTCAGCCGGGGGACGGCCTCGCCGCTGCCGCCTTTGCCGATTCAGTATGCCGATTATTCGGAGTGGCAACGCGAATGGTTGCAAGGCGAGGTACTCGAACGGCAACTCGACTACTGGAGAAAGCAACTGGCAGGCCATGAAACATTAAACCTTCCCACAGATCGTCCGTACTCGGCCAGGCCGACGCCGGCTGGAGCGATGGAGACGTCGCGTTTGCCCGAGCCACTGGTCAGCAAACTGAAGTTATTAAGCGACCAACAGGGCGTTACGTTATTTATGACATTGTTGGCGGGCTTTGAGATTCTTCTGTATCGCTACACTGGTCAGACAGATATCTCAGTTGGTTTGGGGATTGCCAATCGCAACCGGCAGGAACTGGAACCACTGATCGGTTTCTTTGTAAATACCCTGGTGCTGCGCACCCAATTTACGGAAGGCTCTTCCGTAGCTGAGTTATTGCAGCGAGTGCGCGACGTTTCGTCGCAGGCTTACGCTCACCAGGATATTCCCTTCGAGCGACTCGTCGAAGACCTGGATCCGGTTCGTGAGCTCGGCCGTACGCCCTTCTTCCAGGCCTTGTTTGTTCTGCAGAACATTTCCCTGCCGAAAGTCACGTGGAATGGTCTTGAAGCAACAGCCGCCATTGTGGAAACGGGCACCGCGAAGTTCGATCTGACCTTGTCGGCGCGCGAAGAAGACGGCGAGTTGGAGTTGTCACTCGAGTACCGGACTGAGTTATTCAATGCGGAACGCATGAAGCGGCTGCTGCAGCACTATCGAATGCTGCTGGAAGGGATTGCAGTGTCGGTGGATGCCCGGATCGGCGAGCTTGAAATCCTGAGCGAACCGGAACGCCGGCAATTGCTGGTGGAGTGGAATCGCACTGAGTCGCCGTACCCGACCAATAAGTGCGTGCATGAATTATTCGAAGAGCAAGCAGCAAAGACGCCGCAAGCGGTTGCGGATGAGGATGGACAGATCAGTTATGAAGAGTTAAACCGGCGCGCGAATCGGCTGGCCCATTATCTGGCCAGGATGGGCGTTGGGCCCGAGGTCAGAGTTGGCATTTGTATGGACCGCGGCCTGGAGATGATGGCAGGCGTTTTGGGAGTGCTGAAGGCGGGCGGAGCCTGTGTACCGTTGGACCCGGCCGATCCCGGCGTACGTCGAAGCTACATGGTCAGGGATGCCGGGGCTGAGTTTGTGCTGACCCATGAGCGATTTATTCAGCAGATGGCCGGGTGTGCCGAACATGTGGTGGATTTAGAAGAAGCGAGAGAGGAAATCGAAAAGCAGAGCGGCGAAAACCTGCGACTTCAGCTGGATCCCGAGAACCTGGCCTGGGTAATTCACACCTCGAGTTCTGCCGGCCGGCCCAGGGGAACGGCGATACCTCACTGCAGCGCGGTGAGCCTGCTGCAGCGGGCTTTGATCGATGCAATGGATCAGAATCCATCAGTAGAGCGATTGTTGAATCTCTACGCGCCCACCGAAGATGCGACCTATGCCACTTGTGCCGAAGTAAAACTCGATGAACATGTTGCGGTAATGATCGGGCGGTCCCGGTCCAATGCACAAGCATACGTTCTGGACGGGCACATGAAACCAGTGCCGGTTGGCATCAAAGGGGAACTTTACATTAGCGGTTCAGGACAGGCGCGCGGGTATCTGAACCGGCCGGAACTCACGGCCGAAAAGTTCGTGCCCAATCCTTTCAGTAAAACCGGCGGCGAGCGTTTGTATCGCACGGGCGATCTGGCCCGCTACCAGGAGAATGGTAACCTGGAGTTTCTGGGGCGGCTCGATGATCAAGTGAAGATACAAGGACATCGAATCGAGCCGGGAGAGATCGAAGCGGCAATGCTGGATTACCCTGGGGTTACGCAGGCGGCAGTGATAGCGCGAGGGGAGAAGTCTGGAAACGTGCGCCTGGCAGGTTACGTGGCCGGCAGCGAGCGACTGGATCTCGACAGGTTGCGTAACCACTTACAACAACGCGTACCCGAATATATGGTACCCGCGGCTTTGCTGCAGCTGGATACGATGCCGCTAACCACGAATGGCAAAGCAGACCGCAAGGCTCTCATCGAACCGGAGAGCCAGGAGACAAGGGAAGAGGCAGGCAGTCTGGCGTTGACCCCCACGGAAGAATTAATCGCGGGCGTCTGGTCGAGTTTGTTGGGAAAGGCAGAGATTCGACGCAACGATAACTTCTTCGCTCTGGGTGGACACTCGCTGACGAGCATTCAGATGTTAGCGCGGCTGGAACAGGTCTTCCATCGCGAGATAGAGTTGACTGCGATATTCGAGTTCCCGGTCCTCAAAGATTTCTCGGGATACGTCGATCGACTTACCGGCCCTGCTCCGCTTGCCACGCTCCGGCCCATCGTCCCCGCCTCGAGAGAAGGGAACTTACCGCTGTCGTTTGCGCAGCAGCGCTTGTGGTTCCTGGCGCAGATAGAAGGGGCCGGCGCGGCTTATCACATTCCGTTCGGCCTGCATCTGAAGGGCGATCTCAACCGCACCGCTCTTCGCCGGGCGCTGGACCGGATCGTGGTTCGTCATGAAGTGCTGCGCACCACTTTCGCCTTGCACGACGGAGAACCGGTTCAGGAGATAGGCGCTGTCGACGGGAGCAGCTTCCGTCTCATCGAACACGACCTGCGCGGCCACCACGAGGTCGAAGCGGAACTTGCCGCTCTCAGCGAACTGGAAGCCGGAGCGTCGTTTGACTTGGCAGCAGGTCCGCTGATTCGCGGGCGGCTGATTCGTTTGGCCGAAGACGAGCA
>Ga0137399_10000146_pt1 | contig 24870 bp, 20 predicted proteins | sample czorhiz316metaG_FD_104810 | JGI IMG/M metagenome (GOLD analysis project Ga0137399, IMG submission 104810) | Vadose zone soil microbial communities from Angelo Coast Range Reserve, California, USA - czorhiz3.16 metaG | ecosystem: Environmental > Terrestrial > Soil > Vadose zone | place: USA...
GCCGACGTTGTAGTTTCCGTTCTTTGTGTAAGTGATTTCGGTGCTCAGCACCGAATCGATGGAAGGCACGTAGCTGTTCATAGTCATCCCGACCAGGTCGACTTTGGGATGGACGAAATCGCCCAGAGCACCCTTCGGCCTTTCGTCGAAAGGTACGAAGGCCGAGTTCACGACGGGATCAAGGTTGAACGTCTTGAGATACGCGAGCGAGTAGCTGACGGGACCTGCAGTCCCCGACCAGCGCAGGCCTCCGGTCGGGTCTTTTACGTCCCCGTCCCGGTAGTGATAGTTATTAGTCAGGAAGCCGGGGGCCAGCAGGTCGATGCCCTTGTTCGGTTGCAATGCCCACCGGCCACCTGATAGATCGTAGCTGTTCCCGATATCAAAGTCCCTGTCCACGCCGGGTCGCAGCAGCGCTTGAAGGTTCCCGTCGGCCTCCGGCACATCCACCTTCGCGTTGACCATGATCAAAGGCTTGCGCAACTCGTCACTCTCCCGCTCGAGGAAGAACCGCCACCGAAAGTCGTAGCCTTGGACGATGTCCATCGCCTGGAAAAAGTCCGTCTCGCCCCATACAACCTGTTGCCTGCCGATGCGCAGCTTGATCCGATCCGTCGGTGCGAAGTCCACATAAAGCTCGCGCAGCTGTTCCTGGGTGTACATATCCATCATGTTGCTGCCTGGCCCGCCCGGCGTTGCCGCTCTGACCTTGTCTTCGAGGCGCTTGAGGTACGTGGTCTTGTATTCACCGTCAAATCGACCGACCGCCTTCCAGCTCAGTGGCCCCGTCTTCAGGTCCCCATCCAGCAAGAGCGCTCCCCGGACCATTGAAGGGTCCCAGCGATCGCCGGCCGCCGTTTCCGGATGGTTTTGAAGGTTGAATGACACCCACGTCCTCAGATACCCTCCTAGGTGAAAGTTGCGGCTCTCGTCACCTTTGGCTGGTTCCGCACCTTCGGCTGAACTTGCTCCGGTCGGGTTGCTGCCGCCTGGCACCGCTGAGGCGGTTTCAGCCGCGCTCGCGCCACCAGAGCTGATAGCAATGCAGATGGCAAGTGCGCCAGCGTTTCTACGGCCCGCCCGGTAGGACTCCTTGTTGAATGATTCCATCTTTCCACGCTCTCCCTCGTATGGATGTATGTGCTTCTCGAACGTTTCAGCAGCCACAGGTATCCCGTCGGCGTGACCTGCACGCGTACTTCGGTTGCAGCCTTCTTCGAAGCACTACGCAGCGCGCGCTGCGATCGGCGCCTTTACGTCTGTCTCCAGAACCTCCCTCGCATTCCTGGCTCGGATGATGAAATCCGGGCGAAACACGTAGACCATCGCCGGCATCAGGAAAAGAGCGCTGAACGCTGAAATAGACAGCCAAATCGCCATCAACAGGCCCATGTCTGCCTGAAATCGCAGCGACGACCACCACCACAGGACAACGCTGGCTATGAGCGTCAACGCGGTGACCAGAACACCCTTGCCGGCGGTGCGCAGTGACGTGACGATCGCCCTAGCGACGTCGTCGTGATGGTGCAACTCCTCCCGGATGCCGTCGACGATGTAGAACGCGTAGTCCACGCCGAGGCCAATACCCAGGGCTGCCACGGGCAGCGTGCTGATGTTCATACCGATTCCCTTCCACGCCATGTAGCTGAAGGTCAAGGTATTCGCGAGCACAACTGGGACCATGAAGAAGATCCCCGCAACCGTGGAGCGATACGCGATTGCGCAGCAGATCACCAAAACGAGCAACGCCAAGGCGATGCTTTCAATCTGGCCAGCGAGGATGACCTCGTTGACCGCTGCGAGAACCCCGATTAGTCCCCCGGAAAGCAGATACTGGCCGTCTGCGACCGGGTGTTGCCCGACGAACTCCTTCACTCGAGCAATGGCCGTTCGAATGGTCTCGCCCTTGTGATCTCGGAAATTGAAGACGACCGCCGCGTACTTGGACTGAGGGTCGGAAAAGCGAGCGATGTCGCCCGGGTCCGTCCCGGAAACGAACATGTACATCAGCTCGCCGTTCTCCTGAGCGGTAGCGCCGAGCTCCTGGTACCGCGGGTTGCCCTCGCGCAGCACGCGCTTAACTGCAGGAATGACGTCGGCGATGGACAGGCTCCCGCCAACCTCCGGTTGTGCCCCCATGAACTTCTGCAACTGACTCATACTCTCCAAGGTGGCCGGCTCCTTGATCGCGTCGTTCTTCTTGCCCGCGAACACCACAAGCATCTGGTCAGCTCCCTGAAACTGGCTGTTGATGGCAACCGCGTCTCTGTTGTAGGCGGAGCTCGGCCAGAGAATGGGAGACCCTGGATCCGCGTCCCCCACCTTCAGGTTGAAGGCATAGACGCCGGACACGACGAAGCTGGCGCTAGCGGCGACCAACACCGCATAGCGCCAACGCGACGTCGCCACGTATGTGCACAGATCGAGAATCCGCTGCAGGACGCGCGACACGTCGAGCGGATGGGCGTACCCTCGTGGCCGCTTGATCCATGAGAGCAACACCGGAGTCAGGACGCAGGCACTCACAGCGATCGTGAGCACCCAGATGGTCCCGATGATCGAGACCTTTTGCAGCAGCGGAATCGGCGTGAGTATCACGACGATCATGCAGCCCGCATCCGCAATCACTCCCAGTATGCCGGGCTTGAACAGCTGCAGCATGCTGGCTTTGGCTGCCGCGGTCGTGGTCTCCGCCCCTTTCGCCAACTCCTCGTCGAACCGGGTTACCAGTTGCACGGAGTGCGAGATTGCGCGCGCCGTGATGAGGAATGCGATGACGATGACCAGCGGGTCCAGGTTGAAACCAAAGAGCTCCGCCGACCCCAAGGCCCAGACGGCGCTCGAAACGCCGGCCAGCAACGGAAAGAAGGTACCGCGCCAGGTGCGTGCGACGATGAACAGAAGTAGGATGAGGCATCCGACTGTCAGCAAAAAGATCTGCAGCGTTTCGGGCAAATAGTGATTCACCCAACCGAATAGAATGGGTTCCCCGACTACACGCACCTTTACGCCATCGCCCTGGACCGAATCGGCGATAGCCATGATTTGCGGAAATATCTTCTTGTAGTCGACGGCGTTCTCGTAGAAGTCGACAGTGACGAGAGCCGCCTTGAGGTCTGGTGAGACGTACGCCCCGTACACCAGCGGGTTCTTGAGCACTGCAGCTTTCAGTTGTGCTAGCTCCGTGTCGCTCTTCGGCACCTCCGGCCACATCAAGGGCCGCAGTTCGATGGCGTCGGTGGACCCGCGGATCTCCTTCAGCTTCTTTGCAGCGAGCGAAATGATTTGGAACTGATTGACACCGTCGACCTGCTGCAGATCCTTGGTAACCTTCTGAATCTTCTCCAATACAGGCCGGCTGAAGATGTCGCCACGGTCCACCTCGAGCATGATGCTGACAAGGTTGGAGCCGCCGAAGGTTTGCTTGATCCGCTCGTGCACTTGGATGTACGGATGGTTGCGCGGCAATAAGTCGTCGAAGACCGTCTTAACCTCCACTCGCAGAGCGGCGCCCAGCATCGCGACCGTGAGCAGCAAGTAGGCCACCACAACCGCCACTCGGTGCCGGATGCATCCGGCCACGAAGACTTCGAGCTTCTTAAAGAGGGAATCTCTCACTTCGTCTCCTCAATATTTCATGCGATCAGCGACTTAAGGTCTTGAGGGCCCCGTTTTCGAGCAGAGTCAGAGCGGTGCCGGCCAGGTAATCTTTGCCGTCTTCATGTCTGATCCTGGTGTGCCATCCGCGACCCTGGCTTGTGCTCTGCGCTGGCTTCCAGTCGGTCGCTGGTGCACCGGCCGTCAACACAACGCCGTTGTCGCCGACGGCCATCCATTTCTCACCGTCCCAAGTGACGTCGAACAAGTGCTCCACAGTTGGTGCCTTCTGCACCTGCCACCGCTCGCCGCCGTCGTGTGTTGCCAAGACAGCGCCCGCCAGACCCACCGCCACGCCGTTCGACTTGTCCCTGAATGCGACGGCCATGAGACTGACCTTTACCGGGCTGTTCACTGCCTGCCACGAGGCACCGTTGTCCTTCGATGCCCTGATTCGCCCGAACTCGCCGACCAGCCAACCTTGGTGATCGAGGAAGAAGATGTCGTTCCACGCCGCGTCCTCCTCCTTCACGGCGAGCGACCAAGTGGCCGCAGAGTCGCTCGAATGGAGTACGACGCCGCCCTCGCCGACAGCCCAGGCGTCTCCATCGGGCAGCGTCTTCACCCGCACCAGCTTGTTGGCGATGGTCGACCGCGGGGCGCTGACGGTCGCCCAGGACTTGCCGCCATCGCGGGTCGTGATGACTACCCCGTCGTTTCCGACAGCGACACCATTCTGCGCATCCCAAGCAGCGATGTCCTGGAGCGTTACGTGCGTAGGCGTCTTCTGCAGCGTCCATGACTTTCCAGCATCGTCGCTACGGACGACCTTTCCGTTGGTGCCGGCTGCCCAGAGCGTCTTTGCTGATGGGATGGTGATCCCATAGAAGCTGTCGCCACGCTCGAAAATCGGCTTGGCGACGCTTGCCCCTAAGGGTTTCGGCTTGATGAAGAGGGCGGCGTATAGCAAGCTCGCCACGATCACCAGCGGCATGGCTGATACCAGGAACTTGATCGCTCGCCTCGTCGACACTTGCTGCTCCACTAGGCTGTGCACTCGTTACCTTTTGATATACGGCGTTGGCTTGGCGAACAGCGCCTTCTCTTGCCCTTAACCGCTTGCGGCATGCGACTGCCTTTCAGTTGTTCTTGGCGCCGCCTAGAATCCAAAGGCGAATCGCCTCAATGTCGGCCGCCTCGAGCGCACCACCCAGTGGCATGCGGGCGCCCTGCCCATTCGCCTTTAGGTGAGTCCCGTTCACTTTGTGGAACAGGTAGCTCGAATCCGGCGAACCTGGCTCAATAAGGTTCATGGAGGCCTCCGCACTGCGCTTGCCCACGTTCGCGTAGGCCGCCCCGCTTTCAAGAACAAGCCCTTGTTGCGCAGCACCAGCTTGGTGGCAGGCAACGCAGTTCGCGTCCAAGATCGCCTGTATCTGCCGGCTGAAGCTGGGCGACACCGCACCTTGCGCGGGGACTTCCACGTGGGTAGAAGCTATGATCGAAATCACGAAGCAGCTGATAGCCTCGCGTGGCAACTTCCGCATTTAGCCCGCCTCCTTGACCTTCTCTGCCACGGCGTAACGTGCCGCGATGGCCCCGAACGTCATGGCGGGGCCAATCGTTGCTCCCGCCCCCCAATAGGCCGCAGCGGCTGGTGATGCAACGCAGTTTCCCGCGCCGTACAGTCCCGGTATGGGATTGCCATGCGTGTCCAGCATCTGCGACTTGGCGTTGATCACTGGACCGCCGTTAGTGTCCAGCGTGCCCGCGCCAAGGATGATGGCGAAGTACGGCCCTTTTGCCTGGAAGGGGTAAATGGTCGGATTCGGGCCTGTGTTCTTCGGCCATTCAGGCGCCGCCTTCGGAACTGAGTTGATCGCCTGCCACTCGGCGTCGTACGGATATTTGCCCCGATTGAAGCGGCTGTCCTTGCCGGTCTTTGCGTCCTCGTTGAAGCGTTCGATCTCGGTCGTAAGCGTTCGGGCGAAATCCGGGGACAGCGGATACGGACCAATTTCGTTTGCATGGGAGTCCAACCGCCTTTGGATGGAAGCGGAAAGATCCTGCAGCGTTGCGCCCGAGATGACATAGGGACTATCGACGTCGACGTCCGGCAGCGGGAAGTTGCCCGCGAAAATAGCTGCCGTTCGGGCGTCGTAGATCATGAACAGCAGTTTGTTCGGGTACTCCGACTCAAGTGCGTCCCAAACGAAGTGAACACGTGTGCGGTCGTGGTAGTTGCGCTTCTCGTCAACGACCCGCGTGCCGTACTTGTTCACGAGAATCATGCTGTCGCCCGGCGGCTGCCAGATATCGCGCGACACGCTCCGGACCTGCAAGGCCTCCTCGACGACGAGCTGCGCGCGCCAGGCGTTTACCATGTTGCCGAGCTTGGTTCCGGCGCGGATCCCGATGTTTATGAGGTCGCCTTGGTTGGTCGGCACCGCACACCCGCCGAAGATCGGACCCGGCTGGTGATTGAGCATCATCTCGGAGTTCTGGGTGTAGCCTCCGCTTCCGAAGATCACAGCCCTCTTGGCTCGGATGAACACCGGCCCGTCCGGCCCATTTGCCTGCAGTCCGATGACCTCACCTTCCTTGTTCTTCACGACGTCACCGACGGCATGCCGGAAGAGGATCGGAACCTGCTTCGCCGTAAGCCAAGCGCGGAACTGGCGAATCAGCTCACGACCGTTGCCATACTTTCCGTTCGCCGCCTTGGGTAGAAGAATTCGCCCGCGCGGCGCCTTGTTGTCGGGAGAGTGGTCGTAGTAGTCGACGAGCTCGACCATCGTCGATTGAATCGCACCCACCGCCTCCAGCGCCTCGATCGTCGGAGCTGCGTTGTCGTAAAAGGCTTCGATCAGCGCGTATTCGTTCTTCTGAAGACCTAGAAGGGGCTGCTCGGCACGATAGGTGAGTGGATACGACGCCGACGCCATGTACCGCATCGCATCGTCCTTCGGATCGAGCATCCCCTTTGCCCTCATCAAGTGGTTGTTCGGTATCCAATAGGCACCGTCCGACTTGATCGTCGTTCCCCCTGCCGCCGCAGCCTTCTCGAGCAAGATCACCGAACTGCCGGCCTGCACCACGCCAACGGCGGCCGCCATCGCAGCTGCCCCTGACCCGACGATCAGCACGTCGGCCTCCTTCGACCACTTGCGGCCGGTCGCCGCAGAAGCTGCGGATACGGTCGCGCCGGCAGTGATAGCAGCGGCCGTCGCCACTGACCGACTGATGAACGCTCGACGCGATACGCCGCTGTTGTTTGAATGAGGCATCCTTGTTTCCAAAGTGTTTGGGACGAGTGTCTCCCTCGGCCGTGCGGCCGCCGGAACTAGGCGACGCCAGCCGCGTCAATGCTGGTCAGTGAATTCGGCGCGCCGATCAGGCGCTGCAGGTCAGTCCAGGAGCTGTCGCATTACCGACCTCAACGTCTCTGTGGGCCTGGGAACTCGCGAGGGCGACCTCCAAGCGATGAAGCGATCGGGACGTACGAGCAGGCAGCCGTGGTCTTCGATCTCGCGTACACGCATCCACTCGCCCAGCACGTCGTCGTACTCTTGTCGAAGACCGACGCTGTAGCCCTTGATGGGGATGCCCAGTTCCTTAGAAGCCTCCGCCGCGGCGTCCAGCCAGTCTTGCCCGCCGATTCCCGTGATGACCGAGAAGGCGCCCTTCCCCGCCAAGTCGATGGTGGAAATGCGCTGTCGGTCGCGTTCGAGCCAGACATGCGGGAGATAGGCTCCCGGGTGCGTCGTAGGGTGGTAGTAGAGATCGGGATCCCTCGTATATGCAGGAAACGCCGTCCCATCGCTGATCACCGCGCCAGCCTCGTAACGTTGGCCGAGTTCGACGCCCAGAGCGTTGAACTGCCCTTCCTGCACGTCCAGCGACCTCAACAAGGCCTCTCGACGAGCGGCGCCCTTCTCCGTGTCGTCGAACAAGCCGTTAATGCTGGCCCAACCCTGCTCCCGGGTTTGCGCCGGCCCCACCTCGAGCGCCTCGGCGAAGGGAGCCATGTCGTTGAGGCTCTTGATCGCACGGTCCACTACTTGTTGTCCCACCGGCTGACGCTCGGCGCTGTAGGTGTCGAGCAGCGCTTCACCCGCCTTTCCTTGCAGGACTAATGCGAGCTTCCAAGCGAGGTTGTAGCTGTCCTGAATGCTCGTGTTGGTGCCTAGGCCGTTGGTCGGCGGATGGCGATGGGCCGCATCCCCTGCAATGAATACTCGGCCCTTGCGGTATTGCGCCGCGACGACGTGATTGATCTGCCACGGACTGATGTTCTTGATCTTGACCTCAATGTTCGGATCTCCGATCGACTCTCGAACCAGCTGGAGCACGGCTTCTTCAGTGGCATCCGCCGGAAGATAGTCGTGCTGGATAAACAGCGGATTCCATTCCGTCCAGGGCTTCACGCACGGCCACACACTCAGCCAAGACTCATGGCCAGGCAGGCAAACGACGAACAAGGCGCCGGACCGGTGCGCGGTGTAGCGAGTCAGGTCCGCTTCAAGCCACACGGAAAGAGACCGGCCGATGCCGGCCTGGCCCTTGTACTCGAACCCGATTTGCTCACTCACGAGGCTGCGGCCGCCGTCGCAGCCGATTGCGTAGCGCGCGCGGATGCCGTATTCGATCGCGGTGGCCCTTTCGCGCACCACGGCGTGCACGTATTCGGCGTCTTGGCTGATGCGAAGCAGTTCGGTCCGCAGTCGCACTTCCGCGCCATTTGCCTTCGCGGCGTCGAGCAGCAGCGGCTCCATCAGGTGCTGTGGAGCGTTGCACATGCTGGACGGGCTCGCAAGCTCGTAGTCGGCGTGTCGAACGGTGCCTGCACCCCAGGTCATCATCCTCGCAATCTCTTTGCCGGCGAAGCTCGTCGCATAGACCTGCGTACCCATGAGCTTTTGGGGCATGGCCATGGCCACCAACTTGTCCTCGATCCCGAGGTCACGAAAGACTTCAACGGTTCGCTGATTGGTGATGTGCGCGCGCGGCGAGTCCGCCGTTCCGTTGTACTTCGTGATGGTGATGGTCGGCACCTTGTGGCGCGCAAGTAAGGCGGCGGCCGTCAAGCCAGCAGGACCGGCGCCAATGACAAGAACCTCGGTATCAATCGTCTTCATGGTGGGGTCGAGGAGGTGAGTGAGCCTTGACGTTTCTCCTTTACGTTCGTAAAGTATAGTGAAAATTATCCAAAGCGCAAGGGGTCGCCGGCGAAAAACGCCTAAGGGCAGGGCCCACAGCAGCAAAGGCGCGTTGCGCTCGCGGGACGTCAGCAGAGATGGGCCTGTATATCTACAGCCCCGAATTGACGGAGGAACTGCCCCTAGGCCGACGGCTCCTGTCGGCTTCGGTTGGCTTCCGATGGAAGCGGCGCATCGAAATGGGTGGTGAACGGCCCCGATGGTGATCGGGTTCTGCCCTTGGAGGCTGAAACAACCGCTTGGAGGCAACCGCTCTTGAATGTGCTGACCCCGTTTGCGCCCGAGGACTGGGTCTGGCTGCTACGCGCCAACGAAGCGCGGCGTCCGCCTTCCGAGAATGGCGTCGACTCCTTCTTGGAAATCCTTTGTCTTGGCACTCTCTACGAAGCTGATAGCCTCTGCGTTCAGCTGCGCGTGAAGACCATTGCTGAGCGCCTGTCGAAGCTGTCGCTTCATGCGTCCCATCGCCTTCGTCGGACCATTTGCCAGTTGCTGCGCTAGACGGTCGACGTCTACGTCCAACTCATCGTCCGGCACGACCTTGTTCACGATGCCCAGTTCGAGGGCTCGATAGGCGTCGATCGGCTCGTTCAAGAGCGCGATCTGCATGGCGTTGCGCAGACCCACGATATGCGGCAGGTGCCACGACCCACCCAAATCAGCCGCGGTGCCTAGATTGGTATACGCGAAATTGAACTTCGTATTGGCTGACGCCACGGCCACATCGCAGGCCAGCGAAAGGCTCATGCTGCCGCCAGCGACGTTCCCGCGCAGCTTCGCGATAATCGGTGCGTCTAGCGCAACCAGAATCGAGACTGCTTCGTGAAGTGGAGCGATAATCTTGCGTGCCGTACGGGGCGCATCGAACTTCAGCTCGCTCAGATCGCCTCCGACTCCGAAGGACGTCCCTTGTCCGCAGAGGACAACCGCCCGAACGCCGTCGTTGTTGTCTACCTCCCGGCAGCGATCCAAGTACGCCTTTGCCGTCTCGATATCAATCGCGTTGTGCCTGCTCGCTCGTTGGACTTCGATGTAAGCCACTGCCCCTTTCATCGTTAGGGCGACGGGGCTCGGGGTTGCATTCGCGGTCATGGGGCAAAGGTACGTAACCGAGTGCGTTGGAACAACGAGCAACACTGCAAAGCATCGTTCTAACGGGCAGAAAGGTGATGCTGCTTGCTGCACCTGACGAACCAGATCGCCCAGTTCTCGCGTTCTTCTACTCATGCTGCGTGACACTGCGCTTAGCCGTTTGGCTGCTAACAGACTTAGGGTCCCTTCACCCACCCGTCGGAATGAACCGACCCCGGCCGTGCGGCCGGGCTGCGGGACTGCAATGGTCCTTTGCTATTCGCGGTGCTTGCTCTGAGCAGCTTCCGACCTACTCTATGATCAGAATCGAGACCAAGGTCAATTCTGGCTCTTTCATTCAAAACACCTCACCGGTGTAAGCCGGCGCACAGGAGCAGATCGATGATCGACAAGGTCTCCGCCAGCGTGGAAGCCGCGCTGCGCGACGTGCCGGACGGCGCGACGGTAATGATCGGCGGCTTCGGCGGCGCTGGCCAGCCGGCAGAGCTCATCGACGCGCTCATCGCGCAGGGCGCCCGCGACCTCACCATCGTCAACAACAACGCCGGCAACGGCGAAGTCGGCCTCGCCGCACTGCTGAAGACCGGGCGCGTGCGCAAGATCATCTGCAGCTTCCCGCGTCAGGTCGACTCGCAGATCTTCGATGGCCTGTTTCGCGCCGGCAAGATCGAGCTCGAACTGGTGCCGCAGGGCAACCTCGCTGAGCGCATCCGAGCGGCGGGCGCCGGCATTGGCGGCTTCTTTACGCCGACGGGCTACGGCACCGAGCTGGCCAAAGGCAAGGGGACGCGTGAGATTGGAGGCCGCATGTATGTGCTCGAGTCACCAATCCACGCGGACGTCGCCCTTATCAAGGCCGAGAAGGGCGACCGGTTGGGCAACCTCGTGTACCGCAAGACTGCGCGCAACTTCGGGCCAATCATGGCCACGGCGGCCAAGCTGACCGTCGCCTCGGTACACGAGATCGTTCCGGCCGGCGAGCTGGATCCCGAGAACATCGTGACGCCTGGAATCTTCGTGCATCGCCTCGTGAAAGTGCCACGCACCGTCACAGGGCCCGCGGGCTTCCGGCAGGCGGCCTGAGCTTCGGAGGAAGACCATGCAACGACTCAGCCGTGAGCAGATGGCCATGCGCGTGGCCCGCGACATCCCCGAGGGAGCGTACGTGAACCTCGGCATCGGCCTTCCGACGCTCGTGGCCAATCACCTGCCAAAGGACCGCGAGGTCTTCTTGCACAGCGAGAACGGCCTGCTCGGCATGGGTCCGGCACCGGCTCCAGGCGACGAGGACTACGACCTCATCAACGCCGGCAAGCAGCCGGTCACCCTGCTTCCGGGCGGTGCGTACTTCCACCACGCTGACAGCTTCGCGATGATGCGCGGCGGCCACCTCGACATCTGCGTGCTGGGTGCGTTCCAGGTATCGACCACCGGAGATCTGGCCAACTGGCACACCGGCGCGCCAGATGCGATTCCCGCGGTCGGCGGCGCCATGGATCTCGCCATCGGCGCAAGGAGGACTTTCGTGATGATGGAGCACCTGACCAGGACCGGCGAGAACAAAATCGTCGAGCGCTGCACGTATCCGCTCACCGGCATCGGCTGCGTGAGCCGCATCTACACCGACCTGGCCGTGCTCGACGTCACGACGAGAGGTCTGAAGGTGGTGGAGATCTTCAACGACCTTCCGTTCGGCGAACTGCAGAAGGTCACTGGCGTACCGCTCTTCGACTGACCACCGAGGAAGGACCATGACCGCCCAGGCATTCATCTGCGACGCGATTCGCACGCCCTTCGGCCGCTACGGCGGCGTGCTTTCGTCCGTGCGCACCGACGACCTCGGAGCGATTCCTTTGAGGGCGCTGATGGCGCGCAATAGGGAGGTCGACTGGACCGCGGTGACCGACGTGATCTTCGGCTGCGGCAACCAGGCCGGCGAGGACAACCGCAACGTGGCGCGCATGTCATCGCTCCTGGCCGGCCTGCCGCTGGAGGTGCCCGGCTCGACCATCAACCGTTTGTGCGGGTCGGGCATGGACGCGGTGGGCACCGCCGCGCGCGCCATCAAGAGCGGCGAGGCGCAGCTCATGGTGGCGGGTGGCGTGGAAAGCATGAGCCGCGCCCCTTTCGTCTTGCCGAAGGCCGAGACGGCGTTCTCGCGCAGCGGCGCGGTGTACGACACCACCATCGGTTGGCGCTTCATCAACAAGCTCATGAAGGAGAAGTACGGCGTCGACTCGATGCCCGAGACGGCCGAGAACGTCGCTGCCGATTACCGCATCGAGCGCGAGGCCCAGGACCGTATGGCGCTTGCTTCGCAGCTGAAGGCCGTCGCGGCGCAAAGGGCGGGATTCTTCGACGCCGAGGTCGCGGCGGTCACAATCCCGCAGAAGAAGGGTGATCACATTGTGGTCGCCAAGGACGAGCACCCGCGTGAGGCGTCGCTCGAGGCACTGGCCAATCTGAAGGGCGTGGTCAAGCCCGACGGTACAGTGACCGCCGGCAATGCCTCGGGCGTGAACGACGGCGCCTGCGCGTTGATACTCGCGAACGAAGCCGCCGCGGCGAAGAACGGCCTCACGCCGCGCGCCCGCGTGGTGGCCATGGCCACCGCCGGCGTGCCGCCACGGATCATGGGCATGGGCCCGGCGCCGGCCACGCGCCGGGTGCTCGCGCTCACCGACCTCACACTGGAGCAGATCGACGTCATCGAGCTCAACGAGGCGTTCGCGGCGCAAGCCCTAGCGGTGCTTCGCGACCTGGGGCTGAAAGACGACGATCGCCGCGTCAACCCCAACGGCGGAGCGATCGCTCTGGGGCACCCGCTCGGGGCCAGCGGAGCGCGGCTGGTGACCACTGCAGTGAACCAGTTGGAGCGGATCAAGGCGCGTTATGCGCTCTGCACGATGTGCATAGGGGTCGGGCAAGGGATCGCGCTCATCCTCGAGCGCGTTTGAGGGTGTGCCGCGTGCCTTGCTATGCGCACCAGGCGGTGCTTCGCATCGTGTGCTTGCGTTTGAGTCAAATTTTGGCAGCCTCGAAGTAGGCCTCAGCTGGGTGGGACGCCACCAACCAGAAGAAGGTTGCGTCGGTCGTTGATGCTGCCACCGCAGGTGTGCCGCACTCGGCACGCCGATGCTCCTCCCACACCTGTCTTTCAACAGCTTGCGTGCCAAAGCGCAGGCGGCACTTGCGTTTGGTTGCGAAGTGACTATACTTTACGTATGTACAGCTTACGTAAGACCTGATTTCGTACACACCGTCTTAGTCCGGCGACCAGGTCGCGTCGAGTGAATGGATAGGAGACAGAGTAAATGATCGAAGAACGCGACATCGTCGTAACCATGCGGGACGGAACCCGCCTGGCCGTAGATGTGTATCGGCCGGACCAGCCAGACAAGTATCCCGTCCTGTACGCCTGCGCGCTGCACAACAAGGACATCCAGGGGCCCGACATCGCCGATGTCCTTCCGCCGCAGCCAGCTCACGCGCCGCTGTGGTTCGGCCCCATCGAAGCTGGTGACACGCGCCGTTTTATCGCCAACGGCTACGTCCACGTCGTTGCGCAGCCCCGTGGCTCCGCCAAGTCGGAGGGCCACTATGGCCACGAGGACAGCGACCACTACGACATGATCGAGTGGATCACCCAACAGCCATGGTCGAACGGCAAGGTCGGCATGGTTGGCATCTCCGGCTACGCCGGTGAACAGTGGCGCGCGGCAGCACAAGGCCACCCTGCCCTCAAGGCCATCTTTCCGTACGACGCCTGCAGCGCCTACGGCGGGATGTTTGGATTCCGCGACTTTAATCCGGGGGGTGTGATTCACACCTTCCCCTACCTGCTCGACGTCTTCAGCACGGTCCATGAGTCGCGCGACCGTCCGGGTGAGCTGCCGGCCGAGCAGGAGGCGGCGTGGCGCGAGGCCATGCGCAACCCGGACTTCAAGCAGTACATCAATCTCTACAACATCCTCACCCAGAAGGGCCAGCGCACCTTCGTCATGTACCTCATGATGACGCAGCCTTGGGAGGCCGACGGTGTCGTGGAGCGGGCCGAGGAAACCTTCAAGAAGATCAAAGTTCCCTTCTATACGGGCTCCGGCGCGTACGCGTACACGTACAAGCTGCACTGGCTGGGCGCGCAGAACTACTTCCAGAACATCAACCAGCCCAAGAAGCTGCTTTTGACGGGTCCAGCGCATCTGGAGCGCCCGTTCCACCAGTACCACGATGAAATCCTGCGCTGGTACGACTACTGGCTCAAGGGCGAGGACACCGGCATCATGGACGAACCACCGGTGCGCTACTGGCTCATGGGCGCCAACGAATGGCGCACGGGAAAGGACTGGCCGCTGCCTCAGACGCAGTGGAAAAAGTACTACCTCTCGCATTGGGAAACCCTGACGACCGAGCCTCCACGTCCCGCGGCGGAGCTCGGCGCGTCGGCGCGTGAGCCGGACGTCTACACCCAGATGCCGGTCACTAAGACGACGAAGGTCGAGCGGCTGCGGTACATGACCGAGCCGCTGCCGAACGACGTGACGGTCGTGGGTCCCATCACGCTGACGCTCTACGCAGCCATCGACCAGAACGATACGAACTGGATCGTGATCCTCAAGGACGTCGGCCCGGATGTATCGGTGCGCACGGCGCGCGAGGGTGAGCGCGACGTTCCGTCCAACCTGCCCGAGCGCGAGCTCACCCGTGGCTGGCTCAAGGCCTCCTACCGCGCGCTGGACGAGCGCCGATCCAAGCCGTGGAAGCCGTTCCACAAGCTCACCCGCGACTCCATCGTCCCAGTCAAACCTGGCGAGATCGTCGAGTACAAGATCGAGATCCTGGCAACGGCAAATCAGTTCAAGGCCGGGCATCGGGTCTGCCTCGAGATCACCAGCATGGATGTCCCAACGGGTACCGGCGCCATGACGAACGTGGAGTACATCCCCTACCACGTCTGCAGCAGCAAGCCTGTGACTCACCGGATCTATCGCGACGCCGAGAGGCCCTCACATCTGTTGCTGCCAATCATCCCCTAGGGTAACCCGTTCTCTGCGTCGCTCTCCCCAGCGGCGAGACACAGCAACGCTCTCCCCTACTGCGAGGAACTGCACCATGAGCACTATTCGTTTCGAACGTCGGGAAGGCATCGGCAGCATCGTGCTCGCCAACCCGCCATTCAACCGTCTCGACCTGCGGTTCTCGTCGGCACTACGTGAGGCGGTGCACGCCGCAAGCGAGAGCGACATCCGCGTCCTGGTCGTGCGTGCGGACGGACCGAACTTCAGCCTGGGCGGCGAAGTACGCGAGTGGCCGGGCAAGGATGTCAACTGGTTCCGTACATTCGTCGCCGAGATAAACGCTTCGTATCGCGCCATCGAAGCGCTTCGCGTGCCGACCATCGCCGTCGTGCGGGGCCTGGCATTCGGCGGCGGCTTCGAACTCGCGCTGTCCTGCGATTTCCTGGTTGCGGCCGATAACGCGGTCTTCCGCTGTGTGGAGGTAACCACCGCCATGCTGCCCATCGCCGGTGCGTTACAACGTCTGGCCGAGCGCGTGGGTCGCGCCCGCGCCTCGCGCTTCGCGATGCTCGGAGAGCCCATTCCGGGCGCGCACGCAGGCGCGCTGGGCATCGCGACTCATGTCGTTCCAGACGCTCAACTAGAGTCCGAAGCAAATGCGCTGGCGCGTCGCCTCGCGTCGGGTCCTACCCGCTCCTATCGCGCAACGCGCACGCTGCTGAAGGCGTGGTCCGGAGGTGGAGTCGCCGCGGCGGATTCGGTGATGCTGGACGTGTCGATGGACCTCTACAACGGCATGGACGCGCAGGCCGGCTTCGCCAACACCGCGAAGGCGTTCGACGCCAACATCGAACCGCCCGAAATGGTGTTCGAGGGCAAGTAACCCATTCGACCACCTTCGACACGGGAGAGACTCTTGACTCAGCACAGCTACGTCCATGGCGACACCGAATCCGCGCTGATCGGAGCAACGATCGGCGCGTACCTCGACGACACTGCCAGACGCAATGGGGCGCGACAGGCGCTGGTCGTACCCCATCAGCGTGTGCGCTGGACCTATGGCCAGCTCAAGACACGCTCGGATGAGCTTGCCGCCGGACTACTGTCGCTTGGATTGGAGCCGGGTGACCGCGTCGGAATCTGGGCGCTGAACTGCGCCGAGTGGGTCGTTGCCCAGTTTGCCACCGCCAAGGCCGGGCTAATTCTCGTCAACATCAATCCCGCCTACCGCACCAGCGAGCTTGAACACGTCCTGCGCGCCGTCCAGTGCAGCGCGCTCATCACAGCAACGCGTTTTAAGTCGAGTGATTACATCGCGATGTTGAACACGCTCGCACCTGAATTGGCTCAGGACCGCGACGTGTTGACCAGCGCTAGGCTGCCGGCTCTGCGACATGTCATCACCATCGGAAACGAGGTTTCGGCCGGGTGCACCCCATTCGCAGCCGTGTGCGGCCTTGCGGACCACGACGCGAGGCAGCGCCTCGATGCCGTCGCAGCGACAATCGACCCACACGCACCGGTCAACATCCAGTTCACGAGCGGAACGACGGGTCTGCCCAAAGGTGCAACCCTTTCGCACCACAACCTCATCAACAACGGTTTCTTCGTTGGTGAGGCAACGGGCATCGAACCCGGCTCGCGGGTCTGCATTCCGGTGCCGCTGTATCATTGTTTCGGCATGGTCATGGGCAACCTCGGTTGCCTCACGCACGCCGCGACCATGGTCTACCCAGCCGAGTCGTTCGAACCCGCGGCGACGCTTGCGACCGTCGAAGCAGAAAAGTGCGATGTCCTTTACGGTGTGCCGACAATGTTCATCGCGCAGCTGAACCATCCGGAGTTCGGGCGATACGCCCTCTCCTCTCTGCGGCGCGGAATCATGGCCGGCGCGCCCTGCCCCGTCGAAGTGATGAAAGAGGTCATGTCCAAGATGCACATGAGCGAGATCACCATCGCTTACGGCATGACAGAGACCAGTCCGGTGAGCTTCCAAAGCAGTCGCGACGACCGACTGGAACTCCGAGTCTCCACAGTGGGCCGCGTTCAGCCGCACCTGACGGTCAAGATCATCGATGGCGAAGGCCAAGTCGTTCGACGCGGGGAACCGGGCGAACTCTGCACTCGCGGCTACTCGGTGATGCTGGGCTATTGGGGCGACGAAGCGCGTACCAAGGAAGCCGTCGACGCGGAAGGCTGGATGCATACGGGCGACCTCGCCACCATCGACGACGATGGCTACTGCCGAATCGTCGGTCGCATCAAGGACATGGTGATTCGTGGCGGCGAAAACATCTATCCGCGCGAAATCGAAGAGTTTCTCCACCGACATCCCGACATCCGGGACGTGCAAGTCATCGGGGTGCCCGATGAGCGGTACGGAGAAGAACTGTGCGCGTGGATCGTCCCGCGTGCCGGCGCCACGCTCGACGAGGAATCCGTACGCGCCTTCTGCCGCGACCAGATCGCTCATTACAAGGTGCCACGCTACATCCGCCTGGTGGAGGGATTCCCGACGACCGTCACTGGAAAGGTTCAGAAGTTCCAGATGCGCGAGCAAATGATCCAGGAACTCGGCAAGCCAACTCGCTGATTCCGGGATGCCGGCCAGGAGACATCCATGAACGGTGCATCAGCGCCCTCCCCTCAAACCACCGTGTTGTTGGTATTTCTGCCCGTCAAGCCGGAAGCGCGCGAGCATTTTCGGAAGATGCTGTTTGCGGTCGGCGAGCGAATCGCCAAGGAGCCCGACTTCGTGAGCGCATCGGTCCACGAGGACATGGACGACCCAGACATGATCGTCCTCTATGAAACCTGGATCGGCAGCCGCGAGCACCTTTTGATGACGCATCTGAGCAAGCCATACCGCAAGGAATACGAAGCAGCGTTGCCGCAGATGCTGAAGTCAGAACGTCGCATCGTGTTCCTCCAGCCGCCCATGGCGTCCTACTCGAAGGCGTGAGCGCGAGGACGGTATGGACGCGTTCGAATACACGCCGCTGCACGGTCGCGTTGTCTTCGGGCACGGGACGCTGGCGCGTGTGGCAGAGGAACTGAGCCTGCTGGGCTGCAGGCGGGCCTTCGCTCTATCCGACCCGCACCACGCGAAAACGGCCGCCGCAAAGCTTCTCGAAGTGTTGGGCGATCGCGCCGTTGGGCTATCCACCGACGCGGTCATGCACACGCCCGTCGAGGTGACTGAACGGGTGCTGGACCGGGTGAGCGAAGCATCCCCTGACTGCCTGGTGTCGCTCGGTGGCGGATCGACCACAGGGTTGAGCAAGGCAGTGGCATTTCGTACTGGCCTGCCACAGATTGCCATTCCGACGACCTACGCCGGCTCGGAGGCAACACCCATCCTCGGCCAGACGGAGCAAGGGCGAAAGACGACGCTGCGTTCGCTGAAGGTTCTTCCGCAGGTCATCATCTATGACGTTGACCTGACGCAGGGCATGCCGGTGCGCCTGTCGGTTGTCTCAGGCGTGAACGCAATGGCTCATGCCGTCGAGGCGCTGTATGCCAAGGATGGCAACCCGGTGACGTCGCTTCTTGCGGAGCAAGGCATCGCCGCCCTGGGCCGCGCACTACCGCTGATCGCCGCCGACACGCAGCATCGCGAGGCGCGCTCCGACGCCTTGTTCGGAGCCTGGGCCTGCGGCAACTGCCTGGGCACGGTGGGCATGGCCCTGCACCACAAGCTCTGCCACATGCTCGGTGGCAGCTTCGACTTGCCCCACGCCGAAACGCACACGGTCATTCTTCCGCACGCCGTGGCGTTCAACCGGAGCGCCGCACCGCGGGCGCTCGCGCGTGTCGCTCGCGCGCTCGGAGTCGATGACGCAGCGGACGGCCTGTTCGACCTGGCCCACAAGCTCGATGCGCCCACGTCGTTGAAAGCGATCGGAATGGCCGAATCCGATCTGGACAAGGCTGCTGAGATTGCCACATCGGTGCCTTATTGGAACCCTCGCCCCGTCGACAAAGGCGCCATCCGCGCGCTCCTCGAGGACGCGTATCACGGCCGTAGACCATCGCACTGAGGAAGAAGGCAGTCATGGACGAAGTCTTTCCCGAACTCACCGAGGACGTTATTGCCCGGATGAAGAACGGCGAGCCCCGGCTGCGCGAAGTCGTGACGCTGCTCGTCCGTCATCTCCACGCATTTGCTCGCGAAGCCAGCCTCACCCAGGACGAATGGCGCGCGGGGATCGACTTTCTGACTCGCACCGGCCAGATGTGCTCGGAAAGCCGCCAGGAGTTCATCTTGTTGTCCGACATTCTGGGCGTGTCGATGCTTGTCGACGCGATCGCCAACCAAGCGGGTCATGGCGTCACGGAATCAACTGTCCTGGGGCCGTTCTACGCGGGTCCGCAGCGCGAGCTCAACAAAGGCGACACGATCCTTCTGCGTGAGGAGAACGGCGCGCCTCTGGTCATGAAAGGACGAATCGCCAACGAGAGCGGCGTATCAATCGTCGGCGCGAAGGTAGAGGTTTGGCAGACAGCGATCAACCAGCTTTACGACGTTCAGGACCATGACCAACCGCGCGGCCACCTCAGGGCCACCTTCAGGACCGACGAGCGTGGCGAGTACGAGTTCAAGACCGTCCTGCCGGTGAGCTATCCGATTCCCAGCGACGGGCCCGCAGGACAGCTCCTGCAACGATTGGGGCGCCATCCCTTCAGGCCCGCCCATGTCCACTTCATGATCAGTGCGCCCAAGTACCGGACCCTTGTGACCCATCTCTTCCTGGCAGGCGACAAGTATCTCGAGAGCGACGCGGTGTTTGGCGTCAAGCCGTCTCTCATTGTGAGGCCCGAACGGAACAACCACGTCCACATGGTCAAGTATGACTTCGGTTTAGCTTGGGGATAGCTTCGCAGTGTCGCGCGTGCTCTCTGACGGCCAGATGGGCGTCGTCCTCGAGACATGAGGCCCATGGGGTCTACGATTCGCAGTCGCCCGGCCAGAAGCGGCGGGTTCGCGTGTGTTAGCGTTTGGGCATGAGCACCCAAAGCACCTCTATCGCTAAGCGGATCCGATCGCCCGATTCCAGGCGGGGCGGCAAACCAAGAAAGCGGGCAGAGCAGGAGCGCTCACAGGCCACGCGCTCGACGATCCTCGAGGCAGCGCTTGCCGAGTTTGCCGAAAAGGGCTTCGCGGCAGCGAGCATCCGAAGCATCGCAGAGCGCACCGGTTTCCAGCATCCGCTGCTCACCTACCACTATCGCACCAAGGACCTGCTGTGGCGAGCGGTCGCCGAGGATACGTTCGCACGCATTCGCGACGAGTGGGACAAGCGCGCTCCCCAGGAAGCTACCCTGTCGCCTTTGGAGCGACTTCGCGCTGAGTACCGCGCGCTCTTTCGGCATACCGTCGCGTTTCCCGAATTCCATCGCTTCATGCGACAGGAGGCATCGCCTGATAACCCTCGACTGGATTGGGTTGCCGAGACCGTGTTGAAACCGCTCATCGACAGGCTGCTGCCACAGATCAAGGCTGCCCAAACGCAGGGTTTGCTGCCCCGGGTCGAACCGATTCTGTTCCACTACATGATGGTCAGCCTCACGGCGGCGCTGTCCGAGTTTGCACCGGAGATGCGAGTCACGCGACGCCTTTCAGCTGACCGTCCGGAGGTAATCGAGGCCTACTGGAAGCTGGTAGAAGACACGGTGTTCGGAACGATGGCCAACGGCAGCGCAGGCAACAACTACAATTCACACGACACGGATCCCGCGACAGCCCGCAAACGGAAGCAGCGCGTCTGACTTAAAAGGGTGCGCGATATTCGGGGCACTGCGGCCGCTTCACCGCCGGCTCCCAGACTCTTCGAACCCGGTCGCAAGAGCGTCGATCAACGCTCGCACCGCCGGAATCAGTCCTCGCCGTGACGGGAAGACTACGTGCACGATACCGGGCACCACTTGTAGTTCGGGCAAAACGTGCACCAGGGTTCCGTCCGCCAAGTCCGTTCGGATCAGGGAATCCGGCAGCATAGCGATACCGATACTCTCCAGCGCGGCAGTACGCAACGTCGCAAGGTCGTCGGTGGCAAGCCGCGGCGTGTGCTGGACCTCCAACTCTGTTCCGTCCGCAGCAGTGAACTGCCAAGAAAACCTGTTGCCAGGGCGTGCCATGCTCAGGGTCGGTAGCTTGCCGAGGTCATCGCTGGATGCAGGCTTGCCGTGCTGCGCGATGAACCAGCGACTGCACACCAGCACCATTTGCGACTTGCCAAGGAGCCTAACTGCGAGTTCGGAATCCTCCAGCGGAGGAAGTCGCACGCGGACCGCGAGATCGAACCCCTCTTCAACAACGTCGATGCGTCGATTCGTTGCCTCCAGGCTCAGGCGAACCGCAGGGTTGTCGGCCATGAACCGCGCAAGGATCGCTCCGATATCACTCAACAGCAGCCCGACTGGACAACTGATGCGCACGAGACCTTGGGGTGCCGAGCGGGTCCTTTCAATGGCTTCCCGCGCGGCTTCCGCTTCGCTCACCATGGCCACGCAATGGCGGTAGAACGTCTCGCCCGTTTCCGACAGCGAGATGCTGCGCGTGGTCCGATTCACCAGATGAACACCGAGCTGACGCTCCAGCTCTGAGATTCGCCGACTGAGCTTTGACGTCGCGATGCCGAGCGCGCGTGACGCCGCAGAGTAGCCCCCATGCTCGATCACCTTGGCGAATAGATACATGTCGTTCAGGTCGTGCATTTCGGACATTTCTCTCTCCTCACCTTTGCACGCATGGGAAGGTGCTTTGCCGACAAGCCTCTAGGCGCAACTCCCCGTTCCTTTTACCTTGGATCGGTCCCATCCGCGTTGTGCGCTGCACCAAACAGGGATAAGACGCGATTGGTGCCTGCGTGTACTGAGCGCCCTGTCCTTGTGGGCTCTCGAGGCAAACGCAAGAACCGCGCTCACCGTCCTTCTTGCTGGTTCAGCAAAGCATCCTTCTGATTCATCGGCTGGTTTTGCGGCGCCGCAACCCTCATGCTTCAAAGCACGCCGATTGGAATGTCATTCCGGAATTGTTGGTCCACCCCATCACTCAAGAACCCGGAATACCGACATGATTGACCACAGACCTCTCTCTGCCCTTCCGGGCGCGAACCTCGGCTGGCTCAAAGCTCATCATCACTTCCCAGTTGACGGGCGGCACGATCCGGCACACATGCCCGTCAAGTCTCTCTACGTGTGGAACGACGACCAGTTCGCGGCCGGACACGGGTTTCCGCTTCACTATCACCGAGACGTCGAAATCATCACGTATGTCAGAACCGGCGTCGTGACTCATGAGGACACGCTGGGCAATTCGTATGAGATCCGAGCCGGTGATGTTCAGGTCATGAGCACCGGATCTGGGCTGCGCCACTCCGAATTCAATCGCACCAAGGCCCCTCTGAAGATTTTCCAGATTTGGATCTCGCCGAATAGTCTCGGTGCACCACCCTCCTACGCAACGCGCCCCTTCCCAGGACGTGAGCGCTCGAACCGCCTGACCGTGCTCGCAAGTGGTCTTCCCGAAGATGCTTCTTCCGAGGCCTTGCCACTGAGGGCCAACGCTCGGCTTCTCGCCGGCCGACTCGAAGCTGGCGGGTCGATGAGGTACGACGTTCTGGACAGTCACGACCTGTACCTGGTGCCCGCAGTGGGCGCGGTATTAGTCAATGGCGTGCGGGCCGAGGAAGGCGACGGTGTGGCTGTCGCAAAGGAGGCGGTTTTGGAATTCGTAGCGCTGGCGGATACAGAGCTTGTCGCCGTGGAACTGGTCTAGCGAGCCTGAAGATATGAACCTTCCAAATGTCCATGCCTCGCGATTGCGCTTCGCGCCGAATGTGGCCTCCAAGAGAGTCTGCGGCAAATTCAACACTGTCGCGTGACACCAATTGTCAACCCACCACTACGAGTCCGCATGAGCACTTTCTCACCCACGACCGCACGCAATCCGACCGCTCCCATTTCCGCCAACCAACCCAAGGAATCAACCGTGAACACCGTGCAAAACGTTTCCGAACTCGCCGGTCGCATTTTGCTGGCCGTGCTGTTCCTGCTTTCTGGCCTCGGGAAGATCGGCGCCTATGCCGGGACCGCCGCCTATATGTCCTCGCTCGGCGTGCCTGCCGCCCTGCTTCCCGTCGTCATCGCCGCTGAGGTCCTCGGCGCCCTCGCCATCATCGCCGGCTGGAAAACCCGCGTCACCGCCGTGCTTCTCGCCGGTTTTTCGCTGTTGACCGCCCTCATCTTCCACCACAACTTCGGCGACCAGATCCAGATGATCATGTTCCTCAAGAACGCTTCGATCGCCGGTGGCTTTCTGTTGCTGGTGGCGCACGGCTCCGGCCCGCTAAGCATCGACCGTCGACTCGCCAGGTAACAACGCGACTGCTGAAGGCGCGTCCATCACTTAAAAAGGAACACATCAATGAGCTTTCAGAATCCGCACACCAGCAAGCATCATGGAAAGATTGCCCTCATCACCGGCGGTACATCCGGCCTCGGGCTCGCCACGGCACAGCGTTTGGCAGTCGAGGGCGCGAGGGTCATCGTTACGGGGCGCCGACAGGCGGCGCTCGAGGCCGCGGTGGAGCAGATTGGCCACAGCGCGACCGGGATCCGCGGCGATATTTCCAACGCCGCGGATCTAGATCGGCTGTACAGCACGGTCGAGAAGCAAGTCGGGCGCCTGGACATACTGTTCGCCAATGCGGGTGGCGGCGAGTTTAGGCCGCTCGGCGACATCACTGAAGAACATTTCGACAAGACGTTCGCGATCAACGTCAAGGGCACCGTGTTCACCGTGCAGAAGGCGCTTCCCCTGATGCCCGCCGGTAGTGCGATCGTGATCAACGGCTCGATGGTCTCGGTGAAGGGCTTGCCGGCGTTCGGTGTGTATGCCGCAAGCAAGGCCGCTCTGCGTTCCTTTGCCCGCACTTGGTCCGTGGATCTCAAGGACCGTGGGATCCGCGTCAACGTGGTCGCTCCGGGCACCATCGTCACGCCCGCCTACAAGTCCGAGTTGGGCCTGAGCGACGAACAGATCGAAGGCTTCAAAAATCAGGCGGCTGCACTAGCGCCACTCGGTCGCACCGGCACTGCAGACGAAATCGCCAAGGCGGTGTCGTTTCTCGCCTCCGAGGACGCCAGCTATATCACCGGAATCGAGTTGTTCGTCGATGGTGGTACGGCGCAAATCTGAGCTGCAAGCGCCAACACCCTGTTGCGCGAGATCGCCTCACGCCGCCGTCAGGCCTTCGTAATGACATGGACGCGCAGATGGAACTCGAGAACCACCTCGTCGCTCAATGCGTGGCCAGCAGCAATGGACAGGAGAGAATTAGAGTCTTCACCGAAAGGCGGCCGCGAAGTTTGCTTGAGTCGTCGAACTCTTGAGTCTTCTCGCCGATTCTAGATCTTTCATGGCTGTGCTCAAACGCAAATCTGATCTTTCGGATCAGCGCCCAATCCGGGATGTCTTGGGTCGGATCACCAACCGCTGGACCATACTCGTTCTGTGCACTTTGGACGAGAAGAGGACGGTGCGCTTCAGCGGACTGAGGCAGATGATTGACGACATTTCTCAGTGCATGCTGGCGCGCACACTGCGAGGATTGGAGCAGGATGGCTTGCTGTCTCGATCCGTTTACCCCACGAACCCACCTCGAGTCGAATATGCATTGACCTCGCTAGGCAAATCACTGCTGGAACCGATGCAAGAACTCGTCAGTTGGGCTCGGCGTAACGAACGACGGGTAGTGGATGCGCGAGGGCGATGCGGAAGGCGTTCGTGCTAGCCGGAAAGTCAAACCCGCTGCACGCTCCGGGCACGCTGCGCTGGCTTAGCGCGCCCTGTCCGGGTCGCGCTCCAGCAGGGTCACGACAACTTCGGCGTCGGAGGAAAGCTCCCTCTCCGCCTCCCAGATGAAGTGTCACCGCAGCAA
>Ga0137399_10000147_pt1 | contig 24792 bp, 21 predicted proteins | sample czorhiz316metaG_FD_104810 | JGI IMG/M metagenome (GOLD analysis project Ga0137399, IMG submission 104810) | Vadose zone soil microbial communities from Angelo Coast Range Reserve, California, USA - czorhiz3.16 metaG | ecosystem: Environmental > Terrestrial > Soil > Vadose zone | place: USA...
CTCCAGCCCTACGGAGCGGATTCCATCCATTATAAGCTGGTCCTCTCGCCGATTCCCCCGGGCGCATTTGCGTATACGGTGGTTGCGCAGCGCTTCGGGCCGAACGTCAGAGCCGACTGGAAAGCGGTCGGCGAGTACTACGCGAACGGGGATACCTCCAGACCGGGGCCAATCATCGTCCCGGCGGACAGCATTCTACCGGGGATCGATATCCGCGTGGATTTCCGGAGACCACCGCGGGGGCCCTGAGCGATGAGCCGGCTTCTATTGACCTCGGTTGTCTCGCTTCTTCTGATTGCGGAGCTCCGGAGTCAGCCCGATGGTGGTGGCGTGATCGCCGGTACGATCGCAAGCCGCGAGAGCGGTGAGATGCTGGCCGGGGCGACAATCGTGCTTGAGGGAACGGTGCTCGGGACTTCAAGCAGTGCGGAGGGAGGCTTCATTATTCGCGATGCGCCGGCAGGATCGCACACTCTTCTCGTCTCTCTCGTCGGATTCCACGCGAGACGACTTCCGGGCGTCATGGTGCGAGGTGCAGATACGACGCATCTGACCATCGATCTTGAACCCGCTCCCTTCCAGACTCAGCCCGTGATCGTCACCGCGAGCAGGCACGAGGAGGTAGCGGAGGATATTCCGGCCAGCGTGAGTATCGTCGACGACAGGCTCCTTGCATATCGGAATGCAATAACAGTCGACGACGCCCTTCGCTACGTGCCGGGCGTTTACGTTACTCAATCCCAGGTCAACATCCGCGGGTCGGCCGGGTACAGCTTCGGTGTCGGGACGCGGGTCCTCATGCTCGTGGATGGGCTTCCTTTTATATCGGGTGACACCGGCGAGATCATCTGGGAAAGTCTGCCTGCCACCCAGATCGACCGGATCGAAGTGGTCAAAGGGGCGGCATCCGCACTCTATGGTTCGAGCGCGCTGGGGGGCGTTGTCAATATTATAACGAAGTCGGCGAGCGAGACCCCGGAAACGGGTCTGCGGCTCTACGGGGGGATGTACGACCTCCCGAAATACCAGACATGGAAATGGACGGACGAGATGCGGTTCTTCAGCGGCGTGCATGTATCCTATGCACGCCGGATCGGAGATTTCAATTTGGCGACGGCGCTTGATCGGTCGCAGAACGACGGCTATCGCCAAAATGATTACCGGAAGAGATGGAACGGTTCTGCCCGGCTTGGATTGACGATTTCGCCATACCAATCGGCGGGCGTCTCGTTTAGCATTCTCGAACAGCGGCGGGGGAATTTTCTTTACTGGAGAGACTTCGATCATGCCTTCCAGCCGAAAGCAGATCAACTCGCACAGTCGGTCTATTCCGTCCGCTGGAATCTGAGCGGCGGTTACCGGAATTTCCTCTCCGATCAATTCCTCTGTTCGGCCAGGTTCAGTTGGTTCAGGTCGAGGTGGGATGACAATATCCCGAGCCAGTATGACAGTGCGGGCAGCAATTCCCGCTCGGATAATGTCACGGGAGAACTGCAAGGGGACTACCGGCTCTCGCCTAATCATACGCTGATTGTGGGGTTCGCCGGAAGTCTCGAAAACGTGGATGCGGATACGATCTTTGGCCGGCATACCGGCCGGGGTGGGGCTGTCTACCTTCAGGATGAAATCGGCCTTCCCGGGCCCATGAGATTTACGCTCGGGGGGGGGTTCGATTATCAACAGATCGGCGGCCTCGAACCGGTGAGCCAGTTTAACCCGAAGCTCGGGTTGGTGTATCGCCTGCCGGACTCGTCGGCAGTGCGCTTCTCGGCCGGCCGGGGATTCCGCGCCCCCTCGGTGGCGGAAGTATTTACGACTTCGACCGCCGGCGGGGTCGTGATCTTGCCCAATCCCGATCTCAAGCCCGAGCGCAGCTGGTCGTTGGATTTGGGAGGTTCGCATACGTTTAATCCATGCGTGCACGGCGATATTTCAATCTTCAGGAACGAATTCTGGGATCTGATCGAGCCGGCGTTCGGAAACGACGGCGTCGTTCATTTTCAAAATATTACGCGGGCGCTCATCTATGGCTCCGAGCTGACACTGAATTTGAGTCTTTTCAACGGGAACGTGCAGAGTCAGGTCAGCTACACGTATATGGTCCCGCGCGACGTCACCACCGGAGACATTCTCAAGTACAGGCCGAGAAACCTCCTCTATGTTTCGACTCAACTCGACGGGCATCCGTTCCGGCTCGGGGTTGATCTCCGGATTCTCAGCAGGACCGAGCAAATCGACGACGATTTCGTCACCCTCGGCATCATACCCCAGGGAGACCAGCGGGTTCCCATCTACGTCGCCGACCTGCGCATTGGGGCCGACTGGGCGATAGGGGGCCTTCCGATGACTTCCGCCTTGCATATCAATAACCTGTTCCAGTACTACTACGTCGAACTGATCGGCAACATGGCGCCGACGCGAAATTTCGTATTCACACTCGAAACAAGGATCTGACGGGCGTGCGTGCGCTCCATTTATGCACGTCCGAGGCGTGGGGCGGGCTCGAGCTGTACGCCTGCACGCTGATGTTTGAATTGCAAAATGCCGGGGTCCAAATCGTCGCCATCTGCAAGAGGGGCTCGAAGGCGGAAGCGTTCCTGCGGGGGCGGGGGGTGGAGGTGCTGCATGGACCGGGCACCCGGCTTCTGAGTCTTGACCAGATCCGGTGGGTGAGGCGCCTTGTCCGGGATCGGGATATCGACGTGGTCCATGTTCACTATCACCGGGACATCTGGCCGGCATCGCTGGCGCTATTAAATGATCCCGTCCGGAGATTGATTCTGAGTATCTACATGGGCGTGCCCGCCAAACGGGATCCCATCCATCGATTTATATTCGGGCGCGTGGATGCCTTCCTTACATCGTCCAAAGACCTGAACAGCCGTTTACCCTACCTTTACGCCGCGCCGCCCGAACGGATTCATTTCCTGCCGTACGGCAGACCGCTGGCGCAATACCGGAGAGATGAGAACAAGAGACGCGACATCCGCGCCAGGCACGGGGTGAAGCCGGGCGATATCCTTATCGGCACGATGGTGCGGATCGATCCGGGCAAAGGAGTGATGGACTTTGCACGGAGTTTTCCCTACATTGAAAAAAATGCGCAGTCGCGGGTCGTCTATATGATCGTCGGAGAACCGACCCGGAAAGGATTGGCCGCTCCCCGCGGATCACTATTTGAAAAACGCTCCGAGGCTTATCTCCGGGAACTTCAATCGTTTATTTCGCAGGAAAGATTGGGCGATCGGATTCTCCTTGTCGGGTTTCAGGATGACATGATCGGGTATCTGAGCGCCTTCGACGTATTCGTTTTTCCCAGCCGTGATGAATTGTATTCTCTCGTTGTCCTCGATGCCATGGGCATGGAACTGCCCGTTCTGGCCGCCCGGGCGGGCGGCAATCTTTATCAGGTGACCGACGGCGTCAATGGGCTCTTGTATGCCGTCGCAGACAGCCGGGATCTCGCGGCAAAGCTTTCCCGTTATCTCCTCGATCCTGTTCTGCGCCGGCAGCACGGGAAAACCGCCAGGGCCGGCATCGTACAAAACCACGATATGAAGCAAACCATTTCAAGTCTTCTGAAAATTTATTCGGATCGCCCGGATATGCAAGTACGCAGCGAACACAGTTGATGGCGAAAACTCCAAAATATCCGAACCCCATCCCGCTCAACAAGCCTTCCCTGAACGGCAGCGTCCTCGACCGGCTCAGGAAGGTGATCGAGACGGGTAATCCCGGCGGCGACGGCGGCGAGTGTAAAGCCGTCGAGCAAAAGCTTCAGGACCTCTTTTCCGTCCGTCACGCGCTTCTGACGACATCGTGTACGCACGCGCTTGAGATGGCGATGATGCTCTTAGACCTCCGCCCCGGTGACGAGGTGATTCTTCCGAGCTTTACGTTCGTTTCCACGGCCAACGCCATTATTCGAGGCGGCGGCCGGCCGGTGTTTTGCGAAATCAACGATCGCACGATGACGATCGACATCGAGGATTTTCAACGAAGAATCACCAAACGCACCAGGGCCGTTGTGCCGGTCCACTACGCGGGCATCTCGGCAGAAATGGATGAGATCATGAGTATCGCCCGCGACCGCAGTCTGGCGGTCGTCGAGGATGCGGCACAGGGGGTCAATGCGAAGTACCGCGGACGCTACCTCGGCACGATCGGAGACTCGGGGGCGTACAGTTTTCACGTGACGAAGAATTATATCAGCGGCGAAGGCGGGGCGCTTGTCACGAACAACGAAACCCTGGCGCGCAGGGCCGAGATCATCCGGGAGAAAGGGACCAACCGCTCAAATTTCCTCCGCGGGGAGGTCGATAAATATACATGGGTAGACCACGGAAGCAGCTATGTTCTTTCTGATTTGCTCGCCGCCCTTCTGAGATCCCAGCTCGACGACCGCGAGCTCATCCAGTCGGGGAGAAAACGCGTCCACGAGCGGTATATGTCCGGACTGAAGGATCTTGAACAGCGCGGGAAACTCCGTCTCCCCTCCATGCCGGCGTATTGCGAATCCAACTACCATATTTTCTACATTATAGTAAAAGGCGAGAGCGAGCGAACCATGCTCATGCATCGGCTAAAGGAGTCGGGTATTTCCAGCGCATTCCACTACGTCCCGCTCCATTCCTCGCCGTACGCGAGAGCCAGGCTTGGAACGGAGAGTCTGCAATTGCCCGTAACGGACCGGATCTACGAGGGGCTTCTGCGTCTCCCGATCTACCCTCAACTGAAGGATGAGGAGGTGGACTATGTCGTGGAACGCCTGGGCTCGATCCTACGACCATCCGTTTGAACGCCCGGAGCCAAGACATGTACGTCGATTCGCACGCCCATTTATTTAAAAAAGATTACGCTGCCGATCTGGACGATGTTCTCTCGCGGGCGCGCGATGCCGGTGTCGATTGGATCGTCAACCCGGGGACCGATCTTGAAACAAGCCGCGAGGCGATCGAGCTCGCCGAGCGCTATGACATCATCTATGCCTGCGTGGGATACCACCCTCATGAAGCGGCCAGGTGCGACGGCCGCACTCTCGAAGAAATTGAAGCCCTGAGCCATCACGAGAAGGTCGTTGGGATAGGGGAAATCGGGCTGGACTATCACTACGATTTTTCCCCGCGCGACCGGCAGCAAGAGGTTTTTGCCTTGCAAATTGATATCGCCCGCCGCCGGAAGCTTCCCATCGTCATCCACAGCAGGGAGGCAGAAGAGGATTCGCTCAGGATTGTCGAGCGAAAACTCACCGGCGAAAGCCCCTGGAGGATCACCGCGGATGGGGACGGTGAGGGGGCGGCGGCCCGACGCGGAGTATTCCATTGCTTTCCGGGCGATGAAGCAATGGCCCGGAAGGTCAACGGGTGGGGATTCTATATCTCGATTCCGGGGCCTGTTACGTTCGTAAGCAAGCCTCAGAAGCCGAATCTGATGGCCGAGGTGGCGGCGAGGATCCCGCTCGACCAGATGATGCTCGAAACGGATAGCCCATACCTGACGCCCGTGCCGTTCCGCGGTAAAAGGAATGAGCCCTCCCGCCTGCCATTGATAGCCCTTCGAATTGCCGAGCTGAAAGGAGTGCCCGTCGAAGAAGTCGGCCGGGTGACGAGCGAGTCCGGCCGCAAGCTCTTTGGGAAACGGGGTTCATGATGAATCGGCCGGATACATATCCGGGTTTCATCCGTCTCACCCTCCTCACACTCACCATTGTTTCACTCTCTCCCGCCCAGACTTCCCAGAAGGAGGAGGCCGCAGGGAGGCGGGCGAAAACAGAAACGATTCTCAGGATCCAGGATACCCGCACGATTCATGATGGAAAATTAATCAGCCTGATGACCGATCCGGATGCCGCCGTGCGCGAGAGGGCGGTGCATGCCTTCGGAAGCATCCAGGATACATCGGTGATCAACCTGCTCGTCGATCGTCTTGTCAACGATGGAGACCCGAAGGTGCAGTCGGAAGCAGCCTTTGCGATCGGACAGACGGCCGGACAACTGAGTTCTCCCCGCCGGGAACGCCTCGCTCACGAACTGATCTGGACGCGCCTCGACCAGATCCGCGGCGCTCCCGCGGACCGATTGATCGAGGAGATCGGGAAGTTTGGGACGGAGACGGCCCTGACCGACATGATGCGGCGGTTCGGAAATGAGCAGCCCCCGGTTCACGGCCATGCTCTCGTCATGAGTCTCGCGAGATTCGCCATCCGGGGGATCGTAGTCGAGGATGGCGTTTTATATTTATTAAAATTGATCAAACCCCCCGATGCCGCCCAATGGGAGGCGGTGTATGCGATGCAGCGGATCGGCGATCATCGGATATTAAAAAACAGTATAGAAGAAATCGTCAAATTGACTCAGCACCCGGATCCGCTTGTGCGCATGCAGGCCGCGACGATTCTGGGAAAAGTAAAGAACGAGAGCGTCTCACTCATCCCCTTACAGAAGCTCGCGGACTCCGACCCGGATTGGCGCGTCCGGGTCAGCGCGCTCAGGGCTCTGGGTAATTTCAAGCTGGGCGGCAAGCCGAGTATTGTTGAAACGTTTCGTCGTTCATTTTTCAACGGCACTATGGGTGTCGCGCTGACCGCCCTGTCGGTCTTCGGCACCACGGATCTCCGAAAGGATTCGGATGAGGCATCTGTACAGGCTTTCTCCGACCTCGAACGCATCGCTGCCAACCGTGACAATGGGTTCCTCTGGCAGTTGCAGGCCGAGGCAGCGGGTGCGGTTGCCGCCCTCGAAGGCGCCGCCGCACTGCCCATTATAACTCCGAGGGAGTCGCCCTGGCGGCCATTGAATTCCCGGCTCATCGTCGCGCTCGGCACGACGGGCTCCCCGGATGCGTCGGCTTTGCTCTCCCGCTACCTGGAGCCGGATAACCCCGTTCTTTACAGCGCCGCGCTCGAAGGATTCCAGATCCTCGGCACGAAAAATCCCTCGAACGGCGGGTTGATCCAGAAGATTTATGAAGCCAGCATCGCCGCTCTCTCCGTCCATGACATGGCGGTTGTGACAACGGCGGCTTCGATTCTCGGGGATTCGTTATTTCGGCGACCGGCTGCCGCTCCGCGGCTGGCGGAAACTCTCGAACGGCTGCGTGTTCCCGACGACGTGGAAGCGATCCAGGAAATAGCGGCTACGCTGGGAAAGCTTAAAGAGAAAAGCGCGGTGGACGCTCTGCGAAAACAATTGGAGCAGCCCGATCGCTCGGTTGCGCGGGCGTGCGCCTCGGCCCTGAAATCGATTACGGGGAGGAGTTATACAGACGAAATTCCGGCGTCCATTGAGCCCCTCTTCACGGACTTTGATTTTTCTTATCTAAACGCCCTTCCGGAGACCGTGCGAGTTAAAATGGAAACAATCAGGGGAGATGTGACGATGGAGTTGTACAAGAAAGCGGCTCCGTTCACGGTGATGAGTTTCCTTAAACTTGCCACCCAACGAGCGTTTTACCGCGGTCTTGTCTTTCACAGGGTCGTTCCGAACTTCGTGATTCAGGGCGGCGATCCGCGAGGAGACGGCTGGGGCGGACCCGGATATTCGATCCGGTCGGAGTTCTCAACTCGATCGTATGAAACGGGATCCGTCGGGATAGCGAGCGCCGGGAAGGATACGGAAGGATCGCAGTTCTTCGTCACCCAGTCACCGCAGCCGCATCTGGACGGCCGCTATACCAACTTTGGCAAGGTGGTCTCAGGAATGGATGCCGTCGACAAGATTCAGGTCGACGATCACATCTTTGACGTAACAATCGTTCCGGATTGACGAGCGTGCTCTAGCGGGGCCGCTGGCTGGCTTCTTCGTACTTTGTCTGATGCGCCGGATCGATCTTCGAGAGTCTGGCAAAGACTTCACGGTCCGGATCCTTGAGAAATATCTCGGCTATTTCCTGGTACTTTGAATCGAAAAAGGTCCTGATCACAAGACTCCGTACATTGATTTTTTCCTGAAGTTTTCCTATTTTGTCGAGCGCTGCAAAGATATTCTTCCTTGCCCTCGCCTCGTCTTTGTACAGCAAGTCCAGCCCCCTGAAGTGATAGCGGTAGAGCGCATCCCGAAAGTCGCGGAACTTCACATTCATCAGCTCGTCGATCAATTGCCCGCGTGAATAAACGGCCGGCGAGGGATTATCCCAGCCCACGCCCGCGCGCGACAGATTTGCGATGTCCAGAGCTTTCTGAAAATAAGGCGTTCCGTCCCCCGCCTTGTAGGTCTCGAAATCGTAGCCCAGGATCAGGTACATATAGAAATCCAGCACGCTGAGCAAGGGATCATACCGGCCCTCATTATGGATGAAGGGCTGACTGCGGACGTAATCGAATTCCCAGCTGTCATCCAGGATCCTGACTACCGCCGTATTTCGATCGAGCCTGAAGATGGGCCGCTGGCTGCCGATGAAAGCCTGGACGCTGTAATGGTTGTCGCGAGGGGATCCCTGGAATGAGATATCGATCGTGCACTTGATCTTCAGGTTCGCGAGATCCTCCCGCGTCCAGCGATAAGAGTTGATATACTGTGTCACCTGAGGGAGAAAATCCGCCAGAGCCTCCCGGGCCTGTGCGGTCAGGGCCTCCTTGTTCGTAATCTTGACATCGCAGTCAATTTCCTGCGAGGAGAGCCGGCCGGTCCAGAAGAACAAACAAAGGAGAATCGAGAGGGCAGGCTTCATGAGAGAGTGCATGTCTAATATAGGAAAATCGTTGAAGTTGTTCAAATGACCGATGAGTCTCCCGTAGTCCAGAACACGCGGGAGGCAGATTGCGTTTCAAGTTCTCACCATTCCACAAGGGAGGCGCCATGCAACGGTTGGTTTTTCTGGTACTCGTACTTTCTCAGATTTCCAGAGCAGGTTTTCAACAAAGCGAAGCCGGGAGCCGGCCGAAGGCCCTGGGCGGCGCTTATACGGCGGCCGGGGGAGACGCCTGGACGATCTTCTTCAACGCGGCAGGTCTTTCCCGTCTCGAGCAGAACGAGGTGTCGTTCTTCTATTCTCCCTCACCGTTCGGATTGCCCGAGCTCGGCGTCGAGGCGGCTGCGATCGGGTTCCGGACGAACGTCGGGGTGATCGGTCTCGCCGCGAGAAGATTTGGGTTTGAACTCTACCGGGAGGTGTCGGCGACACTCTCGTATGCGTACTCGGTCTCAACCATCGGCTTCGGTCTGAGTCTGAACCGGCATTCGGTTGCGATCAGTCGCTATGGCTCCGCTTCCGCTATTGGATTGGACGCCGGCCTGCTCGCCTTTTTGTCGAGCCGGCTGGCGTGCGGCCTGTCGGTCAGGAATCTGAACGCCCCAAAGATCGGCATCTCACGTGAACCTCTCCCCCAGGTCTTTGCCGTGGGCATCGAGTACGTCCCGGCGGGCGGCGTGACGCTCGCAGGTGACTATCGGAAAGAATCCCGGCGGGGGGCGGCGACAAGATTCGGAGTTGAGTATCGGATTGTGGCCGCTCTGGCGCTCAGAGCCGGCTTCTCGGACGCGGAGCACCAATTTGCGGGCGGGATCGGCGTACAGTATGCGCCGTTCCGTTTGGACTACGCGTTCGAGTCGCATCAGGAACTGGGATGGACGCATGAATTCACATTCTCCATCCGGTGGGGGGAGCGCCATGATTAAGACGATTGGGATGCTTTTCCTGCACCTTCTGCTCTGGAATGAATTTCTGCCGGCCCAAACCGATTCCACCGTGTCGGCCGATTCACTCGAGCCGGGTAAGACCGCCGAGGGAGTGATTGATCAGGATCTCGACAATTCCCCGATGCTCGACCTTCTGCCGGCCGACAAGGGTGAGGAAATTTCCGGAATTGAGGTGTCCGTCCGATCGCGCCTTAGTCTGGTTCTCGAACGATCCAGGGGCTTCGAAGAGGGCGTTTTTATCGGATCGCCCGTGAAGTCGTTCCAGCGAATAGGTATTAATAGCGGCCGGTTCGGGGGCGGTTTGGTTCTCGCGAAGGATCCCGGTGAGCCGGGCATCGATGATTTCAAGAGCGGGTACCTCCGTATAGCCAACATCGGACCACTGGCCAAGCTCGTGCTGGGCGATTATTTCATTGAAGGAGGGGAGGGCATTGCACTATGGCGCGGGTTTGACTTCGGGAAGGGAGGTGGAGTCGTGAGCACGTTAAAAAGATCCGGCCGGGGGATCGTTCCGTACCGTTCATCGAACGAGAACGCATTTTTGAGAGGCGCTGCGGCAGAGTTCAATCTCGGCCGCACATCAATCACCCTTTTCTACTCTCGCCGTTCCTTGAGCGCCTCCCGCGACACGACGGGCTCCGTCTCCTTGTATACTTCGGGGATCTATCGGACTGGCGCTCTCGCATCGATGAGAGACGCCGTCCGGGAAAACCTCGCCGGCTTCCGCGGAAGAGTTCTCCTCGGCGATGCGGGGCATGCCGGCCTTACATACTATGACGCCGGGTTTTCGGAGCCGCTGCACTTGAGTGCCGGGAGTCAGATTTCCGGGAATCGCTATTCCATGGCGGCGATCGATTATCATCTGAACGTCCTGCCGGCGATGCTTACGGGAGAATGGGCGGTGGTTGCCGGGGCGGCAGGAGGTGTCTCAGCCCTTTTTTTGAATCCTTCCGCACGGGTCGTGCTGCTCACGGCGATTCGCCACTATCCGGAACGATTCGTGAGCCTCCATGGATTGGGCTTCGGGGAACACTCGTTAACCTCGAACGAAGACGGATTGTATCTCGGTGCGCGCATGAGACTGGCAGACGAAATCCTCCTTTCGTTTTTTTATGACCAGTTCAGATTTCCCGGGGGATCAGGCGGGGTGCCGTATCCTGCAGGCGGGCACGAATCTTTTGTCCAGCTCCGAATCCGGCCCGGAGCGCAGTCTGAGCTCGTGTTGTTCTACGACCGGAAGACATCGGAGGCCGGCGAACGAGGCACAACAGACGGGGGGCTTGGGCGGACGGTGACGAATGTGCACACGCTTCAGCGGTTCCGGTCACATGTTGAATTTGATTTCCCGGATGTGATCAAACTCCGGGCACGATTCGAGAAGGTGATCCTCCATTCCGAGCCCGGCGGAAATCCCGAGCAGGGCACGATGCTGTATGAAGACATTGCGTGTCAGCCGTTGAAGCGCCTGGCGCTCAATCTACGTGTGATTCTTTTCCGGACAGAATCCTTCTCCGCACGAATGACCGAACTCGAGGATGATCTGGCGGGCCTCCTCTCGGCTCCGGCCCTCTCCGGTCAGGGAGCGCGATGGTATCTGCTGGCGAAACTGAAGCTTGGCGGAGATTGCGAGCTTTCGGCAAAATATTCCCGGTTGATCCGCGATGATGTGAGGCACCTCGGGTCCGGCCTCGATCAGCTCCCGGCGGGTGAGGAGGACCGGTTCGGCGCACAACTCGACATCAAGTTCTAATTCGTTGCACGTGCCGCGGGTTTTTCGTATCTTCATACCAATGATGATTCGACCGAAAAAGAATACCACCGTTGTCGTCGCGATGAGCGGAGGCGTCGATTCTTCCGTTGCCGCCGCGCTGCTCCTGGAAGAAGGCTACACCGTCATCGGGGTGACGATGAAGACCTATGATTTTGACAGGGTGGGAGGGAATCCAGGCAACGAATCCGGATGCTGCGGACTGGATGCTTTCAACGATGCCCGCATCGTCGCGGGGAGTCTTGGAATTCCTCACTATGTGGTAGATTTTACCGGGGCCTTCGGACGCGAGGTGATTGATAATTTTGTCAGTGAGTATCTTCGTGGAAGAACTCCCAATCCATGCGTTATCTGTAATCGATCGATCAAGTGGGGCGAATTAATGAGCAAGGCGACGGCTCTGGGGGCGGAGTATCTTGCGACCGGCCATTACGCCCGTGTCGGTTTCGACGAAGCGAAGCGGCGGTTTTTTGTCGCCCGCGCGATCGACAGGGGGAAGGATCAATCGTATGCTCTGTGGGGGTTGAGCCAGAAGGTGCTTGCCAGGACGTTGTTTCCTTTAGGGAAGCTCCGAAAGCCCGAGGTCAGGGAAATCGCAGCCCGGTTTGGACTCAAGACCGCCGCAAAGAAAGAGAGTTTCGAGATCTGCTTCGTCCCCGACAATGACTACCGGCGATTTCTTCAGGCGCGCGTCCCCGGCCTGAACGCGCGCGTTGGGAGGGGGGATATTCTGCGCGGGAAGAAGGTCGTCGGAGCGCACGCGGGCTTTTATAATTATACGATCGGACAGAGGAGCGGCATCGGCGCCTTCGGCGAACGCGCATACGTTACGGCGATCGATCCATCTTCAAATTCCGTCACCATCGGGCGCGGCGACGCATTGCTGAACCGGGGGTTGGTCGCATCTAATCTCAATCTCGTGGGCATCGCCAGTATGCCCACCGGTCTGCGGGTCGACGCGTGCATCCGATATAAGGATGCGGCATCGCCCGCGACGGTTTTCGACGAGGGAGGCGGAACAATCCGCGTCATCTTCGACGAGCCGAAGCGAGCCATCACACCGGGTCAGTCCGTCGTCATGTACGACGGTGAAACGCTGATCGGCGGAGGAATCATCGAACAGGCCTGCGATGTCGAAACGGAAAACCCCCGATAAGGTTCGCCACCTTCGTGAGTTGAAACGGACCGCGGAACTCGGCGGCGGATCCGCCCGCATCGATGAGCAGCATCGGAAGGGCAAGCTGACGGCGCGGGAACGGCTTGACGTGCTGCTCGACCGGAATAGCTTTGAGGAGGTCGACAAGCTCGTCGAGCACCGATCCCATGATTTCGGTCTCGACCGGCAGAAGTACCCCGGCGACGGAGTCGTCACCGGGAGCGGCCGGATCGATGGACGTCTTGTCTTCGCGTTCAGCCAGGATTTTACCGTCTTCGGCGGGTCGCTTTCCGAAGCGCATGCAGAAAAGATTTGCAAGATCATGGATATGGCGCTGAAGGTCGGATCTCCGATCATCGGACTCAACGATTCGGGGGGAGCGCGCATCCAGGAGGGGGTCGTGAGCCTGGGCGGCTACGCCGAAATTTTCCTGAGGAACACGCTGGCCTCGGGCGTCATCCCCCAGATTTCCGCTGTCATGGGCCCGTGCGCCGGGGGAGCGGTCTATTCTCCGGCAATCACCGATTTTACCTTCATGGTCAAAGATACGAGCTACATGTTTGTTACGGGCCCCAACGTAGTCAAGACCGTAACGCATGAAGATGTCTCGTTCGAGGATCTGGGCGGGGCGATTACACATGCCACAAAATCGGGCGTCGCGCACTTCGCGTGCGAGAATGAAGTTGACTGCCTGCAGTCGATCAGACGCCTGGTCGGCTATCTTCCGCCCAACAACATCGACCCGCCGCCCTCCTCGCGGACGGAGGATGACCCGGAAAGACGGGAGAGCAAACTGGACTCGATCGTTCCGGAAAATCCGAGCAAGCCCTACGACATGAAGGAGGTGATCGGGCTGGTCGTCGATACTGCCGACTTCTTCGAGGTGCACAGTCTCTATGCCCCGAATATCATCGTCGGCTTCGCGAGGCTCGGCGGGAGGCCCATCGGGATCGTTGCGAATCAACCCTCGGTCCTCGCCGGGGTCCTCGACATTGATTCTTCCGTGAAAGGCGCCCGATTTGTTCGCTTCTGCGACGCCTTCAACATTCCCCTGGTTGTCTTTGAGGACGTACCCGGTTTCTTGCCCGGAACAGATCAGGAATGGAGAGGTATCATCAGGCAGGGCGCGAAGCTCCTCTATGCGTTTTGCGAAGCCACGGTGCCAAAAATCACCGTCATTACAAGGAAAGGGTATGGGGGGGCGTACGACGTCATGAATTCCAAGCATATCCGGGGGGATTTCAATTTTGCCTGGCCTTCCGCTGAGATTGCGGTTATGGGTCCCGAAGGAGCGGTAGAAATCATCTTTAAACGGGAAATCGCGAAATCGAGGAACAAGGCGAAAGCCCTGGCCCAAAAAGTCGAGGATTATCGAAAGAAATTTGCCAATCCCTATATTGCCGCAGCTCGTGGGTATCTTGATGATATTATCGAACCCAGCGAAACCAGGCCAAAATTGGCACATGCGCTGCGGGTCCTCTCCAACAAGGTAGATCGCAACCCCCGCAAGAAGCACGGCAATATCCCCCTATAGTCTTGATTCACATCACTTTACGGAAAAAATGCCTTGACAGTAGGCTGTTATTTCTCTATATTTTCCTAGATTCGTCATCCAAAAACCAAGCAGAAGAGAATATTGAGACGCATTTATTTTGTTTTTGGCGTAGTTTTTTTGGTGTGGGGCTGTTCCTCTGAGAAGTCTACCCGTCCGGCCTCTCAATCCGGCTTTTCCAAATCCACAAGTAATAGCGGCCGTCTAGCGTCAGTTCGAGACGCGGAGTCTGCCCCTCAGGATTCTTTGATCGCCGATCCGACGTACGACGCCGAGATCGCAGGCCTCTTACTGCGCGCACGGCTCCATCACGCCACGGCTCTGAGAGCAGAGCATGAGCGAGATTCTGCCCGGGCCGCTGCTGAATTCGAGGACGCCATCGCGATCCTCAACAAACTGGGATACTATCCCAATATCGAAAATAACTGTGATTTTGAAGAGTTAAGCCACAATGTCGTCGAAGACTATCAAAAGTATATAGCGGTCATCGACAGCTTAGGACCGCAGGCATCGATTTCCGCCCTGAGAAACAAACTCAACCAGATCGACGAAGCGCTCCAGGGCGTGGAACAGGATGTTCCGAAAGAGGTCATTCGGACTCTCACCGTCCCGCTCGTTATCAACGGGCACGTCGAACAGAACATTCATTATTTACAGGGCAGGGGCAGAGGTCACTTTGAGCATTGGTTGTACATGTCCGGCAGATTTTTCCCGATCATGCGCAAGGCCTTCAGGGATGAAGGCGTTCCGGAAGAGCTGGTCTACCTCTCGATGATCGAAAGCGGGCTCAATCCTATTGCACACTCCTGGGCCAGGGCCGTCGGGCTATGGCAGTTCGTCAAGGGCACCGGACGGCTTTATGGATTGGAAGGGAATTTCTGGTATGACGGCCGGCGGGACTTCGAGAAAGCCAGCCATGCGGCCGCGCGTCACTTGAAGGACTTGCACGCGGAGTTTGGCGATTGGTACCTCAGCCTTGCTGCGTACAATTCGGGTGCAGGAAGAGTCCATCGCGCCATCCACAGGAGCAAGTCGACGGATTTCTGGAAGATGCGCCGCCATCTTCCCCGGGAAACGCGAAATTATGTTCCTCAGTTTATCGCGGCGGCAGTGATGGGGCTGAATCCGGGAGATTTCGGATTTGACGTCAAGCCTGCCGATCCCCTCGCCTACGAGACGGTCCAGATCGATGAATGCGTCGATCTTGCGGTTCTCGCCAAGTGCGCGGGGACCGATGTTGAGATGCTGAGAGAACTGAATCCTGAATTGATCCAGTGGTGCACGCCCCCGGCGATGAAGGGATACAGCCTGCGCGTTCCGGCAGGCACTGCCTCCGCTTTCACCGCCAACTACGCCAAAGTTCCCGATGAACAGAAGCGGGACTGGCTGGTGCACACGGTGAAGAGAGGGCAATCGCTCGCAGCGATCGCGAAAAAATACGGTATCCCGGCGAGCCTGCTCGTACAGGTCAACCATTTGTCGAATTCCCGAAGGGTCAAGACTGGAAAATCCCTTGTGATCCCGGTTTCCGGCGCCTCGACTTCGATGAGCGCTTATCCGGTAGAAGTCGATACCCGCGAGGCGGCTTCGCGCTCGAGGAGACATAAAAAAACGGCTGTCCATCGCTCATCTGTTCCCGATAGCGCTCCAGCGATCGATCAGCTCACCGTTCAGTCAGATGCCAGCGGCGTCAAAAAATCCGTATCATACAAGGTAAAGCGGGGAGATACCCTTTACTACATCGCCTCGACGTTCGGAGTCTCCGTTGCGAAACTCCGCACCTGGAATAATATCCGGGGCACGCGGATTCGCATCGGTCAGGCCATCGTCATCAATTCCTAAGAAGACCTTTCACCGGTTTTACCCTCCTCGTACCGGCTCTTCCGAGCCGAGAATTCAATTGTAATTCCGGCACTTTTTCGGTACATTTTCGCGGAAGGGTGCGAGAGCGGTTGAATCGGGCGGTCTCGAAAACCGTTGTCCCGCTTTGCGGGACCGTGGGTTCGAATCCCACCCCTTCCGCCACCAACGAGAAATCATGATTCAGTACGCAGCGTTTCTCCGCGGCATCAACGTCGGAGGGCACAAACCCGTAAGAATGTCCGACTTGGAAAAGGCGTTTGGCCAGCTCGGATTTCGAAATGTCAAAACGGTTCTCGCGAGCGGCAACGTTCTTTTTGAGGCGCCGCAGGGGAACGCGAGGGCCCTCGCGAAGAAGATTGAGGAAAAGCTGAAAAAGACATTCGGGCACGAGATCCGCGTGCTCATCCGCACGATCGAGATGCTCCGGGGGCTGGCCGATGCAAATCCCTTCAAAGGGGTGAACGTGACCCCCGAGACAAGGCTCTACGTCACTTTTCTGACCGAGAAACCGAAGGCGGCAATGAACAATCGGTACGAGTCTCCCGACAAGAAGTTTAGAATTATCCGAGCCTCACCGGGGGAGGTGTTCAGCGTCGTAACGGTATCGCCCGAGAGCCGATCGACCGACCTCATGGGAGTTCTTGAAAAGGGATATGGGCATAACGTCACGACCAGAAATTGGAATACGATTACCAGACTCATCGGATCCAAACGAGCAACCTGATCCCACCGGGTACCCCCCTCATTTTCCTGATTACCGAATGAAGGTCCCGCTTACCGACCTGCGCGCTCAATATCTGACGATCAGAGCCGAGATCGATCCCGCTATCCAGAACGTCATTGACACGTCCCAGTTCGTGCTGGGCGCCGCCGTCTCCGCGTTTGAGCAGGCATTTGCCGCGGCCCACGGTGTGCAGCATTGCATCGGCGTGGGATCGGGGACAGACGCGCTGCATCTTGCCCTCTGGGCGCAGGGAGTGGGCCCCGGGGACAGCGTCGTTACGACCCCGTTTACTTTTATTGCGACTGCAGAAATGATTTCGCTTGCGGGCGCGAAACCGGTCTTTGTCGATATCGATCCCAGGACGTTGACGATGGATGCGAGCCGCCTCGCCGATTTGTTAAGCTCTCAGGATCGAAAGGGTGGCATCAAGGCCGTCATTCCGGTGCATTTATATGGCTGCCCCGCCGACATGGATGGAATTCTCGCTCTCGCGGGGGAGTACCGGGTGCCGGTTATCGAGGATGCCTGCCAGGCGCATCTGGCCCGCTTCAACGGAAAGCCTGTGGGAAGCTTCGGATCCGCGGCATGTTTCAGTTTTTACCCGGCGAAGAATCTGGGCGCCTATGGCGAGGCCGGAGCAATCACGACGCAAGACGACGCTCTTGACGCGAAGATCCGGCAGCTCCGTGACCACGGTCAGTCAGCGAAATATGTGCACGATGTCCCGGGCCACAATTACAGGATGGACGGAATCCAGGGTGCGGTCCTGGGCGTCAAAATGAAGTATCTGAGCGGGTGGACGACGCGAAGGAGGGAAATCGCCCGGTTGTACCGGAGCCGGCTCGGCGGCATCGAAGAACTCACCCTCCCGTTTGAGTCGCCGCGACTCGAGCAGGTCTACCACCAGTTCGTTATCCGGACGAAGGTGAGGGCCGGGCTCGAGAAACACCTCAGCAGTAAGGGGATCTCGACCGCATTGCACTATCCTATCCCTCTTCACCTGCAGCAGGCGTATGCCGGACTGGGCTACAAGAGAGGCGATTTTCCCGTCAGCGAAATGGCGGCGGAGCAATGCATCTCTCTCCCACTCTATCCGGAGATGACCGGGGAACAGATCGACTATGTCGTTTCCGCTGTGCAGCAATTCTTTCGCTAGCTGATTCCTCTTTGGAAATCCGGCAAAAAAAACCTATAATCAGAGACAATTCTGCGCTTTCTCGTCGCCCCAATACAATCCTCCATTGTCGCTCATGCGGATTAGCATTATTGGCACCGGTTACGTGGGTCTCGTGGTCGGGACATGCTTCGCCGAGACCGGGAACGAAGTCACCTGTGTTGACGTCGACCAGAAAAAGATTCGCCTCCTGAGGCGGGGGATATCGCCCACCTATGAACCCGGGCTTCAGCCGCTTCTAAAAAACAATCTTGCGCAGAGAAGGATATCCTTCACGTCTAACCTGAAGGATGCCGTCCGGACGGCAGAGGTCATTTTTCTCGCTCTGCCCACACCCTCCAACGCCGACGGCGCAGCCGACGTTCAACACGTTCTCCAGACCGCAAAAAGCATCGGGAAGTACATCGATGCGTACAAGGTCGTCGTAAACAAGAGCACGGTTCCCGTGGGAACGGCCGACAAGGTGCGAGGCATCCTCTCGGAATTGACCGACATCGAATTTGACGTTGTCTCGAACCCAGAGTTCTTGAAGGAAGGTGCGGCCGTCAACGATTTTATGAGGCCGGACCGCATCGTCATCGGCTCAAGAAGCGAGAGGGCGATTCGCATCATGCAGGACCTGTACGCGCCGTTCATCCGTACGGGGAATCCCGTGCTGGTGATGGATGAGCGCAGCGCCGAGCTGACCAAGTACGCCGCGAACGCATTCCTGGCGACGAAAATCTCCTTCATGAACGAAATTGCCAACCTGTGCGACTACCTCGGCGCAGACGTCGACAATGTGCGAAAAGGAATCGGGACAGATCCGCGCATCGGCACCCAGTTTCTCTTTGCCGGGGCGGGATATGGCGGGTCGTGTTTCCCGAAAGACGTGAAGGCGCTGGTACGGACCGGCAAGGACTGCCGCTACGACCTCAAGATTCTTGCCGCCGTGGAGTCGGTCAACCGCCAACAGCGCATGCGCTTGGTCGAGAAGATTGTCCGATATTTCGACAAGAAGCTGAGAAGAAAGATCATAGCCGTCTGGGGACTCTCGTTTAAGCCGAATACCGAGGACATGCGGGAAGCGCCGTCCGTTACCATCATAAAAGAACTGATGAAACGAGGCGCAACGGTTCATGCGCACGACCCGGTCGCGCTCACGGAGGCGCGGAAGTACTTTGGAACGACCGTCAAGCTCTTCAAGAATAACTATGCCGCTCTACGCAAAGCCGACGCCTTGCTGGTCCTGACGGAGTGGAACGGCTTTCGGCGTCCTGATTTCGATCGGATGAAGGCTTTGATGCGCGGGCACGTCATTTTTGACGGCAGGAACATCTATGATCCGCGCGCCCTGGGAGAAAAAGGGTTCGCCTATTTCGGAATTGGCCGGGGAATGGAAAATGGCAACACCTGAAACCGTCAGCGTCGTCACCGGCGGCGCCGGCTTTCTCGGTTCGCACCTCTGCGACCGGCTGCTTGCTTCCGGGCATATCGTCATCTGCGTCGACAACCTCCTCACCGGCGATGCGTCCAACATTGCACATCTCATCGGGCATTCGCGCTTCCGCTTTCTCCATCATGATGTCACGAATTTTATTTATGTTGACGGTCCCGTCGACAATATCCTGCACTTTGCTTCGCCCGCGAGTCCCATCGATTACCTCCGGGTGCCGATCCAGACGCTGAAGGTAGGCTCGCTCGGGACGCATAAAGCCCTGGGACTCGCGAAAGCGAAAAAGGCGCGGTTTCTCCTGGCCTCGACATCGGAGGTGTACGGCGACCCTCTCGAACACCCACAGCGGGAAAGCTATTGGGGGAATGTGAACCCCATCGGCGTCCGCGGAGTCTATGACGAAGCAAAACGCTTTGCCGAGGCGATGACGATGGCCTACCACCGCTACCACGGCGTGGAGACTCGCATAGCCCGAATTTTCAACACCTACGGCCCCCGCATGCGGATCGACGACGGCCGCGCGATTCCCACCTTCATGTCGCAGGCAATGCGCGATGAGGAGATCACTGTCTTCGGGGACGGCACACAGACGCGGAGCGTCTGCTTTGTCGACGATCTTATCGATGGCATCTATCGATTGCTTATCTCCGGCGTGACCGAGCCGGTCAACATCGGAAACCCGGATGAGATCTCAGTCCTTGAACTCGCCCGGGAGATTATCGCGCTCACCGGCAGCAGGAGCAAAATTGCGCATCGGCCGCTGCCGGAAGACGACCCCAGAGTCCGGCAGCCCGATATCAGCCGGGCATCGACGCTTCTCGCGTGGAAGCCAAACGTGAGCAGGAGGGAGGGCCTGAGCAAGACCTACGAGTATTGTAAGACCAGGATTCGCGTGCGGGAACAGGTCTCATAAGCTTTCCTCTCTCCGTGGCACGTCCCGCGGTATTCATTCTCGCAACCCTTCTCCTTTTCGGCCAGTCCCGGGCAAACGACCCCTCAAGCCGGCGTTCCTCCGTCGACCTCGGCCGCACACTGTTCTACCCGGGCCTGCCTGCTGCAGACTCGGCGGCGCACCAGATCCTCTACGGACGCCTCGCCCTGGTGAGCGGCACGCTGGCAGGGTCAATGGTTGTGATACATTTCTACCAGCAGAGCGGCTGGTGGAAAGACAACCGGACTCCGTTCCACTTTCAGGAGGATCTCGTCTACGGCCTCACGGTCGACAAGATCGGGCATTTTTACGGCGCCTACCTTCTGGAGTTTTTTATCGGGCGATCGGTCGAGTGGGCGAACGTTCCTGAAGAGACCGCCCTCTGGATCGGTTCGGGGGGAGCCTTACTGTTCCAGACGTATGTGGAGATTGAGGATGGCTTCTCGACGTGGGGTTTCGACAGGGTCGATTTTGCCTCCGATGTCGGCGGCGCAGCGTGGCCCATCGCCCGGTACTATGTACCCTATCTGCGACACTTCGATCTGAAAGTAAGCTATCACTCTTCCGATCTCCTGGGCAATCCGGGCGGCATCGGCTTTAAGGGGCAGAAACACCTCATCATCGACGACTATGAGGGACAGACCTTCTGGTTGAGCCTCGCGATTCATGATCTCGTTCCCGAGCGGGTAGGGCAATACTGGCCCGACTTTCTATGTCTAGCGGTCGGATACGGCGCCCGCGAAGTGGCAGGACCCGACCCCCACCGTATTTACCTCGTCGCGCTCGATCTCGACATGACAAAGATTATTCCCCGGGATACCGGCTTCCTGCGTGCTCTCGGCGAGCTGCTCAATTATGTGCATATGCCGCTGCCGGCAGTCCAATTCTCTCCGGGCGCCATATGGTATGGGGTGTATTTCTGATTTGAGGGAAACGGGGCCGATTCCTTGACTTTGAGGCACCTATTTTCTAATTTCTATACGCAATTTGAGAGCGCCTGAGGGCAATCCTCGAATCTCACAAACCTCAACCTGGTATAACCACGGGCGATGCCAAAACTCAACATCGGCCAGAAAGCGCCGGACTTTTCGCTGCCGTCGACGGACGGCCGCACAATTTCGCTTGGAGATCTGCGGGGCAAGAAGGTGGTCCTTTATTTCTATCCGAAAGACAGCACCCCCGGATGTACAAAGGAGGCGTGTGATTTCCGCGACAATGCCGATCAGTTGAAGCGGAAGGGTGCCAGGGTCATCGGCGTCAGCGCAGACTCCGTCAAATCCCACGACAAATTCTCGAAGAACTACGATTTGCCGTTTCCGCTCTTGAGCGATGAGAGCAAAGAAATGCTCAAGGCGTACGGCGTTTGGAAAGAAAAATCATTCATGGGCCGGAAATATATGGGCATTGTGCGAACGACGGTCATTATCGACGAGGAAGGAAAGATCGAAAACGTCTTCGAGAATGTTTCGGTGAAGAATCATGTGGACGAGGTTCTCGAGCAATTATAAGGAGATTTCATGAACACCAGCCAAAAGCTCGCCGCTGAATTCATCGGCACGTTCACGCTGACCTTCATCGGGGTTTCTTCCATCTGTGTGAATGCCGGGCTCCCCGGAGTTGCCCTGGCGCACGGGCTGGCGATTGCCGTCATGGTCGCCGCCCTGGGGTATATTTCCGGCGGGTTCTTTAATCCGGCGGTCACGTTTGGTGCGTGGGTGGGCGGCAAGATCGATGCGAAGAACGCGATTCTGTATTCCGCTGCGCAGCTTTCCGGCGCTCTCGTGGGAGCGCTCGCGGTCAGGGCTGTTTTTCCCGCATCGACGGTCGAACTCTTCAAGTTGGGGACACCGATGCTCGCTCCTGATGTCGGAGTCGGAGCGGGAATCCTCATAGAGTTGATTCTGACTTTCCTCCTCGTCCTGGTGGTGTACGGTTCCGCCATCGATTCGCGCGGACCGGGGATGGGGGGCTTATTTGTTGGACTCACAATCACGGCCGATATTCTCGCCGGGGGCCCGATGACCGGCGCCTCCATGAATCCTGCCCGAACATTCGGCCCGGCCCTTGCGGGCGGCTACTGGGAAAATCATCTTGTGTACTGGATCGGCCCGATGCTGGGGGCCGGGCTTGCGGCGCTCGTCTATAAGAAACTGCTCGCCAAACCGGAGGGCTGAAACGTGCTTGAAACTTTGCAGCAGGCGTGGGTGTTGTGAAAACGAACAAGCCTCAGGAGGGATCGACGGTTTACTTAACGCGCAAAGAGCACTTTTCCGCGTCGCACCGATTGTTTAACCCGAAATTTTCCGAGGAAGAAAATCTCGCGACCTACGGCAAGTGTGCCTACCCGAACGGCCACGGGCACAATTACGAGATCGACGTGACCGTCGCGGGTGAGCCGGGCCGCGATACCGGAATGATTCTGGATCTTAAGAAGCTTTCCGACTTGATTGAAGAGGAGATTCTGTCGAAAGTCGATCATAAACATTTGAATTTAGACGTGGATTTTCTCCACGGGATTATCCCCACCGCGGAAAATATCGCGATTGAATTCTGGCGCGTCCTTTGCCCCAAGCTCACCGCGGGCCGATTGTATTCCATACGGGTTTTTGAAACTCCAAATAATTTCGCCGAATACCGAGGTTAATCATGGAAGAAGAATTGCTGAAAACGACAACCATTGAGGAAGCTGTTCGAGAGATCCTGAAAACGGTGGGGGAGGACCCTCTCCGGGAGGGACTGCTCCAGACGCCGCGCCGGGTGGCGGAATCGCTGCAGTTTCTCACCAGCGGCTACGGCCGGGACATCCGCTCGGTACTGAATGGAGCAATCTTTTCGGAGAAGTACAGCGAGATGGTCATCGTGAAGGACATCGATTTCTTCAGCTTGTGCGAACACCATCTGCTGCCATTCTACGGAAAGGCCCATGTCGCGTATATACCGAACGGCAAAATCCTCGGGTTAAGCAAGCTCCCCCGGCTCGTCGAGGTGTTCAGCCGCAGACTGCAGGTCCAGGAACGATTGACGCAACAGATCGCCGATACACTCTTTGAAGCGCTCGAACCGGCGGGCGTGGGCGTCGTTGTCGAGGCGCGCCATCTCTGCATGATTATGCGCGGGGTGGAAAAACAGAATTCCGCGGCCACGACGAGCGCGATGCTCGGGTCGTTCCGGGAGGACGACCGGACCCGAAATGAGTTCCTGAATCTCGTCTCGATCAAACTGACCTGAGATGAGAGAGCGTGCGGCTGATCTCCGCCTCCGTCGCCCGGTCGTCTGGGTCGTGGGGGCGTCACGCGGTATCGGTCGCGAGATCGCCGGCCGGTTTGCGGCCATCGGATGTGAAGTCTGCCTCTCCTCGCGCAATTCCTCGGACCTCGAGTCTGCCGTCCGCCAGATCAGGCGGCTGGGGGGCAGGGCGCATTCATTTCCCTGTGACATCAGGAAGATCAACTCGGTTTCATCCACGGCCCGTCGCATCCGGCACGCCGTCGGCGACGTCGAGGTGCTCGTCAACAATGCCGGCATTACCGTCTTCAAGACGTTTATTAAAACTTCCCTGAAGGAATTCAGCGCCATCCTCGACACAAATCTATTGGGGCAGATCGCGTCGATCAAGGCTGTCTTACCCTCGATGGTGAGGCGAAGGGGAGGGCACATATTCAATATACTATCCAATGCCGCGATCAAGACGTTCGAGGGCTCCTCGGCATACACGGCGGCGAAGGCCGGGATGCTCGGCCTGGGAAAAGTTCTCAGGGAAGAGGTGAAGGCTCATCACGTCAAAGTTGTGAACATCCTCCCCGGGGCGACGGAAACCAGGATGTGGAGCGCGGCTCTACGGAAGAAGTATTCATACCGGATGATGAAGCCGTCGAGCGTCGCTGATGCGGTGCTCGCCGTCTACCGGATGCCGGACGACGCCGTGGTCGACGAGATGGTGATTCGCCCGATGCTGGGCGACCTCGGGGGATAGACGATGCAGTATAGATGATGCTGAAGGATAAAGTAGCGGTTGTCACCGGCTCGGGACGCGGAATCGGGAAAGCGATCGCTCTTGCGCTGGCCCGGGAGGGAGCCCGAGTGGTCGTTGCCGCCCGGACGCTGACAGAGATCAATGCCGTGGCCAGGGAGATCGAGGCCGTTGGCACAGCGGGATTCCCGGTCCGGACCGATGTCTCGCAGGAATTTGATGTCAACATGCTGGTCTCCAAGACGGTCCAGAAGTGGGGCGCCATCGATATACTTATTAATAATGCCGGCGTCGGAACGTTTGCAAAGGTTGTCGATCTGGCGGCGAGCGAGTTCGACAAGATGGTCAGGGTCAACATGCGTGGCGTCTTCCTTTGCTCGCGCGCGGTCGTTCCTCACATGGTGCAAAGGAATTCCGGGGACATCGTCAACATTGCTTCCCTGGCCGGCAGGAATGCGTTCGTTGGGGGGGCGGCGTATTGCGCGACCAAGTGGGGACTGATCGGATTTTCCCGGTGCCTGATGCTCGAAGTGCGCGCGCATAATATCCGCGTTATCACGGTCTGTCCGGGATCGGTGGACACC
>Ga0137399_10000149_pt1 | contig 24553 bp, 18 predicted proteins | sample czorhiz316metaG_FD_104810 | JGI IMG/M metagenome (GOLD analysis project Ga0137399, IMG submission 104810) | Vadose zone soil microbial communities from Angelo Coast Range Reserve, California, USA - czorhiz3.16 metaG | ecosystem: Environmental > Terrestrial > Soil > Vadose zone | place: USA...
CTGGACCTGTCGTAGCATCTCGTATTTCACCTGCAGCAAGTCGCTGGGATCGAAGAAGTCGCTGTCCTGGAACAGAGGATGGCGCACATCTTGCGGGCGCGGGTTGAGTGTTCCGTGTTGCTGCAACGCCTTCTGCTTGTCGGAGTTGTTTTTCGGCCGCGGCATTCTCGTTTTCTCGGTTAGGCTGCTTGCCAGATGTAAAGATAATTACGACGTACACAGGAATCTTGTCAAGCCTTTTCTTTCGGAAAGTGATTGATAATAGCGCGCATAAGCTACGAATAGCGATCAATCCGGTACAGTTCGCGGCCAACACTCCCGACAGCATTAACTTTACAGTCATGACATGTTTTCCTTTACAGTTCTCTCGACTCGCTCGGACTTCCATCCGTCGATCTGCCGCGCCAGTTCGATCAGGTCCGCCACTCGAAACAGCGATCGCCCCGCCGCGAGGGCCACGAAAGGATCGACAGCGCCAGCGTCAGTCCAGCTTGTCGGTAATGAATGCAGGCGACCAAGCTTGTCCTGAAACCAGACCCTGTCCTCACCCCAGTCCTGGCGATAGGAAACCAGCTCGAACTCTTGCTGGAAAAGCGGATGGTACGGATGTGTTACTCGGAAACGTCGAATTTCAACATCGCCATGCGGCGCAGTTGCACACTCATGCCAACGCCTACGCCGAGCGTTTGATCGGGTCCATTCGACGGGAGTGCTTGGACCACGTCATTGTCTTCCATGAGGCTGGGCTGCGCCGGATTCTGAAGGACTATTTCGAATACTACGAAAGATGCCGTACGCATCCTATCGAACCTCCCCTGCTCCGCAATGTGATCGAGATTCCAAAGGTCGGTGGACTGCACCACCTTTACAAGCGCAAAGCTGCCTGATCGACAAAGACTTCCAAGCGCTCGCTTGAGAATTCAGAGCGAGACGTGTTCTCGTTGGTTATGCGAAATTCACCTTTTTGTGGAAGGACGCTCGCCCTCTGGAGGATTGATCCGGCACATCACGCGGTCGACCATTAGATACTGAATCTTGCACTGCAGATGTTGCAGCGCCATACGAGCGGGGATCGGACAGGGCCCGGGAATTGTTCATTGACACGATTTCTGTGGCACTGGTTTCGATTTCGAGAAGATTAGGTCATTCTGGTGTGAGCCGAAGGATTACTAGTTCGAATTTAGCCCGGGGAGCCATGCTTCGTCTTGAATCAGAATCACTTACGCAACAGTTGACAACGACTCACTTGGGGTGCAATTGGGTGCAGCTTCGGGCTTCTTGGCCAGAAGCCTGAAACCGGTTCCCACTTGCTCCACAACCCTCTTCCGAAATGAAACGTCCTCTTTCGGCTTGCTGTAGATGTCTGTGACGCTCTTGTTGGCGTGTCCGAGCCAGAAGCGGACCAAGTCTTCTGGCTCATGTTGTCTCCTCAGCCGCGTCGTTCGGAACCGCCTGCATAGTCGGCGATTGTGACAGTTCTATTTTGAGATCTTGAGAAACACCACGCCGTGTTTCGGCGCCACTGAAGAGTAGGAACCGTTCAGCGTGCCGAGGTCTTTGCGTTCCCAGAGATCACGTACTTTCGCACTGGCCGGGGCGCCAATCGATTTAAAGTCCACGGTCATCTTGAGAGCGGCTTCGGTTCGATTGAAAAGTCCCACGGCCAGGCTGCCATCAGCGAGGGGTTTGGTCCAGACTTCCAGTGGCCCCTCTTGCCAGATCCGATGACCTTGAACGCCCTTGGGGTCTTGATCGACGGCAAGAACATCGGCGTTGGTGAGCATGTCTTTGGTTTCCTGCGACATGTTGCGCAGGTCATTTCCAGCGAGGAGCGGTGCGGCGAGGATGGCCCAGAGGGCCATGTGCGTGCGATATTCGTCGCGATCCATGCCTCCGTTGCCAACTTCCAGCATGTCGGGATCATTCCATTGGCCCGGTCCGGCGAAAGTTTCGAGTCCGTTCTGCGAAAAACCGATGAGGGACATGCTGTCATATTTATCGCTGATGTCTCCCGTTGTCCGCCAGAGGTTGCCCGTCTTGGGCCCCCAACGCCAAGGAGCCTTCACACCCCAATTGCAAATGCTGAAGACGATGGGACGTCCAGCTTGTGCAATGGCATCGCGAAATTTCGGATATTGAACCTCAGGGTCGAGTCCTTCGGCGTAACACCAGTCAATCTTTACGTAGTCTACGCCCCACTCGGCGTAGGTTTTTATGTCTTGAACTTCGTGTTCGTAGCTGCCCGGGCGCTTCTGGCAGGTCATCCTGCCCGCGTCGGTGTAGATGCCGAGTTTCAGCCCTTTGCTGTGGACATAATCGGCGAGCGCTCTGATGCCGGAAGGGAAACGCTCGGCATCCGCGACGATGGTGCCCTGGGCGTCGCGGCTGACTTGCCAGCAATCGTCAATGTTCACGAATTTGAAACCGGCCGCCTGCATGCCACTGGAGACCATAGCGTCCGCTGTTTCCTTGATAAGCTTTTCCGAAACATCGCAGGCGAATTTGTTCCAGCTGTTCCACCCCATCGGAGGAGTCTGGGCCAGGGTTATAGCTTCGGCAGGCTCGGAGGCGACGGAGAAGGGTCCGGTGGAGAGGACCAGCAGTGCGAGGACATAACAGCCAACAACCGAAAGCCGTGAAAAGTGGTGCATGGAACCTCCTGAAATTGCGAGTCAGCGTAATCGCTTACCTATGGGAATTGCAAGCCCTTTCGTGCCGTCTTTTTGGGCCTACCCCAAAAATGTTCTCAGAGTTCCGGCTGAGGTATGGGGTTTCTTCCGTCTCTATTGCTCCTTCAGACCGCGTCCTTCTTCCACGACATAGGTGCGATCCAGTTTTGGGAGTGACAATTGTTCCCTAGCTCCGCTCGGCCACTCAATTTCCAGTTTGTCGATTCTTGTGGCTGTTCCCAGGCCGAAATGAGCCCGCAGATCCGAGCTGGAACAATAGCTTCCGCCGCTGATGATATCGCGCCTCATGCGTATGCCGCCCAGAGTGACGTAGATCTTTGCTCCAATAGCGTCGCGCGGGCTCTTGGGACCACCAACCAATTTGAGCGTGATCCAGTGATTGCCGTTCTTAACCACATTTCGAAGCAAAGTCAGTGGCGAATCCAGGTTGTTCAGCACAATATCCATTTGGCCGGTGTTAAACAGGTCCGAGACTGCTGCGCCTCGTGCGGAGAGAACCTGAGCTAAACCACTGCCGGTGGCCGGAGGCACTTCTTCGAATCGCGAGCCTTTCAGATTGTGAAAGAGCAGAGGGCGCTGTTTATAAGATGTTCCCCAATCATAGAGATCCACAGCGGGGTACACATGTCCGTTTGCTGCGAACAAGTCGAGCCACCCATCATTGTCGAAATCGAGAAAAGCAGTGCCCCAGCCGAGGAACGGAATCGTGACTTGTCCAAGTCCGGCTTGATAGGAGATATCCGAGAAGCTGCCTCCGCCATCGTTGCGGTAGAGTGTGTAATAGTCGTCCGAGAAATTTGTGACAAAGAGGTCGAGCAGGCCGTCGTTGTTATAGTCGCCGACTGCGAGGCCCATGGACGCCTGGGCAAGGCCGGTGGCGTTGAGAGCAAAACCCGACTCGTAGCTGACGTCTGCAAAGGTGCCGTCGCCCTTGTTGTGGTAGAGGAATTTCGGGGTTGAATCGTTGGCGACGATGATGTCGAGGCGGCCGTCATTGTCGACGTCCGCGAAGGCGGCACCAAATCCATAGTAACCATGCGGGTCCGAGACGCCTGCTTTGACGCTTACATCGCTGAATGTTCCGTCTCCGTTGTTGTGGAAGAGATGGTCTTGTTCGCCCGGAAGACCGCGCGGTCCGCACATGACTGGCTTTCCGCGGAACTGACAAAACGTGTTCGCCAAGGGGCCGACGCCAGAAAGGGGAGGGTGGTCGGGATCGAATTTCAGGTAGCCTGCGACGAATAAATCGAGTCTGCCGTCGTTGTCGTAGTCGCCCCAGGTGGCCCCTGTCGACCAACTCCCAAGAGCTACGCCAGCAGTTTCCGCCACGTCCGTAAATGTGCCGTCGTGATTGTTGTGGTAGAGCCGATTCTTGCCGAAATTAGTGACATACAGATCTGGCCAACCGTCGTTGTCATAATCGCCGACAGCGACGCCAAATCCCCAGCGTTCGTTGGCGACACCCGCTCTTTCCGTGACGTAGGTGAATGTTCCGTCATGATTGTTGTGAAAGAGGGCAGCGCGGGGAGCGGGTTCCTTTCCTTTCAATGCTTCATAGGTGGAACCGTTGAGGAGGTAAAGGTCGGGCCAACCATCGTTATCGTAGTCGAGAATGGCCACGCCCGAACCTGGCATTTCCAGAATGTAAGTCTTAGAGGTCGTTCCCGCCTTGTGATGAAAACTCGCCAGGCCGCTTTGAATCGTCGCGTCCTCAAAGACGACGGGAGCACCATCCACGAATCCACTGGCCGTGATCGGGCGATTTTTGGAATCCTTCACCGAGGGGAATGTGCCGCTGGTTGCCGAACCCGAGGAGGGAGCCGAAGCATGGGATGGAGTGGAGGATTGATCGGAGGAAGATTGACCCATCACGGAAAGGCAGGCAAAGCCCAAGGCGAGGAAGGTAATGAGGCCCACTTTGCCAGCGACGGTGAGGCGCAGAGCCGTTCGGATGGTGAAGACGCAGGACGTTGCGCGACCGTCGGGTGCCAAGTCTAAGAGAAGGGTCGAATTCAAAGCGCGCCTAGATGGAGGTTGCTGAAGGGGGTGATTTCGACATGGCGGGAGAGAATGTAGTCCTTTCTTGACAAGCTAGCGATAGCATCGTACAAGGAGAAAGCGCGGAGTTAAGCGCTTGCGTAAAGGAGTATATCTCATGAATTTCTTCTCTGTCCAGCCCCCTCCGTTTTTCCCCGCGGACCGATCAGAGGAGTGTGGAAATCGTGCTCGATGCGGGGGGCGTATCTAGGTGCAACCGCAGCCGAACTGGATTGATTACGCGATTATCGCCATTTACTTTGTTTTTGTATTGGGGATTGGCTACGTTCTGAAGAAGTATATGAGGACGAGCGCGGACTTTTTCCTCTCGGGGCGCTCGATTCCCGCGTGGATTACAGGCCTAGCATTTCTCTCGGCAAATCTCGGTGCTCAGGAAGTTATTGGTATGGGCGCCAGCGGGGCCAAGTATGGAATTTCCACTTCTCATTTTTACTGGGTCGGGGCAGTTCCGGCCATGATCTTTGTCGGCATCTTCATGATGCCGTTTTATTATGGTTCGCGCGCGAGATCTGTTCCTGAATATCTCAAACTTCGCTTCGATGAAAAGACCCGTGGCCTAAATGCCATCTCGTTTGCAGTGATGACCGTTTTCTCGTCCGGAATTTCCATGTACGCGATGGGGAAACTTCTGCAGCTTTTGCTGGGGTGGAACTTCAACGCGGCCATTCTCATGTCGGCCGTGATCGTCCTCGCGTATACCTTTCTTGGAGGGCTCACCTCAGCGATCTACAATGAGGTCCTGCAATTTTTCCTTATTGTCATGGGATTTATTCCCCTCGTGTTTCTGGGGCTGAAAGATGTGGGCGGCTGGGGAGGGCTGAAAGAACGGCTGGCAAGCGATCCGATGGTGCACTCGTGGAAGTATCTCGGAAATGCCCATAACAACCCGATGGGAGTGGAATGGTTCGGGATGTTGATGGGTCTCGGATTCGTGCTTTCTTTCGGTTACTGGTGCACGGATTTTCTTGTTGTGCAGCGCGCAATGGCCGCCAATTCCATGACCGCGGCGCGCCGTACACCATTGATCGCTGCCGTTCCCAAGATGTTTTTCCCTTTTCTTGTGATTCTGCCTGGAATGATCGCGGGAGTCGTTTCAATTTCCAATGTGCAAGATCCGGCGCCAACGCGTATGGAGGCCGTATCCGAACGGCAGGCACAGTCCGTCTTCCGAGGGGGTAAGGGAATTATTCCCCCCAAGTATGATTCGGCAGGAAATCCCGTCTTGCGAAATGGCCAAGCTGTCCTCGATTACGATTTGGCCACGCCGATGATGTTGATTCGTTTCTTCCCGTCGGGGTTGCTGGGCATTGGGCTTTGCGCGCTGATCGCCTCGTTCATGTCGGGGATGGCCGGGAACACGACGGCGTTCAACACAGTCTGGACCTACGACATCTACCAAGGCTATTTCAACAAAACGGCCTCCGATCAGCACTACTTATGGATGGGCCGCGCTGCGACGGTGTTCGGGCTGGCTCTCAGCGTGCTGGCTGCGTATGTCGCCAAAGAATTCAACAACATCATGGATGTGTTGCAGCTCGTCTTTGCGTTCGTGAATGCTCCGTTGTTTGCAACATTCATGCTGGGAATGTTCTGGAAACGCGCCACAGGGCACGGTGCTTTCTGGGGATTACTCGGTGGCATGCTTGCCGCGGCGGTTCACAACGGTTTGACTCTTCCAGCCGGTGCAACTCCGGGACTCAAGGGCGGCTTTTTGGGGAGCGTTTTGCACGGCTATCCAAGTGAAATGGCGCAAAATTTTTGGACTGCCATCTTTGCGTGGGTGAGTTGCTTCGCGATTACGATTATCGTTTCGCTCTGCACGCGGCCCCAGCCTGACGAGGAATTGAAGGGATTAGTCTATTCTTTGACCCCCAAGCAGAAAGACGAAGGCCTGACGTGGTATCAAAAGCCCGGAACACTTGCGGTCGTGGTTTTGGTAGTTATGATCGCCCTCAATCTGGCGTTCTGGTAGGAGCGGGATCAGCGAAGGAGACAAGATGGGATTCGATATCCGGCTTCCGATCGGCACGATGTTCAGCCTGTTCGGGTTCTTGCTCTGTGCCTACGGACTAGTTACGCGCGACAGCGCAATCTATGAGCAACACTCACTGGGAGTGAATGTCAATCTCTGGTGGGGCGCAGTCATGCTGCTGTTCGGGGTGGCAATGCTTTTGCTCTTCCGTACGCGTATGCGAAAACCGAATGGTGGTTCAACACAAGACGGGTGATCCTGGGGAAGAGATCCAGAACCTTAACAACTAGTGGGAGGCTACTTCCCTTGGAACTTGATCAGGGTCATGACGAATAGAGACGCCACTCTCGAAGGACGAGCGCCGATTCTGGTGGAGAAATTCGTCCAGCTGTATGGGGCGGAACCGCTTGTCGTTCAGGCGCCCGGACGTGTGAATCTGATCGGCGAACACACGGACTACAACGAAGGCTTTGTTTTCCCCGCCGCGATTGACTTTCAGACGCGCGTAGCCATTGCGCCACGAGTGGATCGCAGACTGGTGGTCACTTCGGAGAATTATTCAGAGCGGGTGGAACTGGACCTGGAGCGACTGCCAGCGATGTCTCGCGGACATTGGAGCGACTACGTGGTAGGTGTGGCGCGCCTCTTGAGGGACTTGGGAGGTAAATTGTCGGGAGGAAATCTTTTGATTCAAGGAGATGTTCCGCAGGGTGCGGGACTCAGTTCCTCTGCTTCCCTGGAAGTGGCGGTGTGCCGCGCATTCCTGGAAAGTTCCGGCGAGAAAATGGAAGGAGCAGCGCTGGCACTGTTGTGCCAGCGAGCGGAAAACGAATTTGTAGGAGCGCGGTGCGGGATCATGGACCAATTTGTCGCGGTGCATGGGAAGCGAGGTCACGCACTTTTGCTTGATTGCCGGTCGCTCGAATACCGTCTTCTGCCCATTCCTGAGAATGTGCGACTCGTAATCTGCAACACGATGGTACGCCACAGTCTCACCGGCGGCGAATACAACCAGCGCCGCGCGGAATGTGAACAAGCAGTCCGGCATTTCGCGGAGCGTCTCCCTATGATCAAGGCGCTCCGCGACGTCACGCTGGAAGATCTCAAGACCAAAGGCGGTGATTTGCCGAAAGTCATACGCAAGCGGACCCTCCATATCCTCACCGAAAACGCGCGCGTCAAAGAAGCGGCCTCGGCCCTGGAGCGGAAAGATGCAACGCTATTTGGCAAATTGATGGGAAGTTCGCACAACAGCTTGCGGGACGATTTCGAAGTGAGTTGCAAGGAACTTGATTTGATGGTGGAGTTCGCACAGAAGACAGAAGGTGTATACGGCGCACGCATGACCGGGGGTGGGTTTGGAGGTTGCACCATCAACCTGGTGGACTCCAGCTCGATCGAGGCGCTCCGGGAGAGAGTAGGCAGGGAATATCAACGAGCGACAGGGCAGCAGCCAGAAATTTATGTCTGTTCCGCATGCGATGGAGTGAGGCGGATACTCTAACCGAGCATAGGTGGATGCGTGAGTGTCAAAAGCGTATTTGATCTGAAAGTGCATCCGCACCGGCGATTCAATCCACTGACGCGGGAGTGGGTGCTCGTGTCGCCTCACCGTACGCAGCGTCCCTGGCAGGGCCAAGTGGAGAGCGTCTCAAGGGAGCCGGGGTTACCCTTCGATCCCCATTGCTATCTGTGCCCGGGCAACGCGAGAGCAGGGGGCGCCCAGAATCCGCAGTATACGGAAACCTTCGTGTTCGACAATGATTTCGCCGCGCTTCGACCGGATACGCCGCCGGGGGAAATTCACGAAAATGATTTGCTAGTCGCGCAGAGCGAAACCGGACTGTGCCGCGTGGTTTGCTTTTCTCCCAGGCATGACCTGACGCTGGCCCGAATGAACGTTGATGACATCAAGCGAGTAGTTGACGTTTGGGCCGCCGAATATGCGGCACTTGGCTGTCTTCCAACAGTTTCATCGGTGCAGATTTTCGAAAATCGCGGCATGATGATGGGTTGTAGCAATCCCCATCCTCACGGACAGATCTGGGTGAGCGACACACTGCCGGATGAACTTGTGCGAGAACTCTCTTCATTTGTCAACTACTTTCAGAAGCACCACAGCACTCTGCTTGAAGATTACCTATCGCTAGAGCTGGAAAAACGGGAGCGCATCGTGTGCGCAAACGGACACTTTGTCGCTGTTGTTCCGTTCTGGGCGATCTGGCCGTTTGAAACCATGGTGCTCAGCCGGAGACGCGTTGGTTCTCTACCCGAATTGCAGGAGGACGAGCGGATGGCTCTGGCAGAGCTACTCCGGCAAGTTGCCGTGCGCTACGACAATCTATTCAACACTCCGTTCCCTTACACAATGGGTTTTCATCAGAAACCGACAGACGGACAAGAGCATCCGGAATTTCATCTGCATGGGCATTTCTATCCGCCCCTTCTACGATCGGCGACGGTGAAGAAATTCATGGTGGGCTACGAACTGTTGGCGATGCCCCAGCGGGACAGCACGGCAGAAACGGCGGCGGCTTCTCTGCGGGAAACTTCTGATGTGCATTATCTCGAGAAATCTTAAATCGCAGTTGCCGCGGAGCGGAAGGATTCCCATTATGAGTGCCGTCCGAATTGCTGAAGTGGCAGAATTGGCGAAAGTTTCTACGGCCACAGTTTCGCACGTCATCAACAAGACCCGCTTCGTCAGCGAAGAAACAAAACAGCGCGTCTTAGCCGCCATTGAAATGATTGGTTACACACCCAATGTCCACGCCCGTAATCTGGCAGCCGGCTCCAGCCAAATGCTGGGGCTCATCATCTCAGACATCACCAATCCATTTTTCCCGGATCTGGTTAAGTCGATTCAGGAGACGGCGCTTTCACTGGCTTATGAAGTAATCGTCTTTAACACGAACTATGACTCAACACGTTATGCTCAATACGTGCAGCGGTTTCTAGAGCTACGTGTTCGAGGCGTTCTGATCATGACCACGGAAATGGATCCTTCCCTGGTTGATCGGCTGTCTTCGCGGAAAATTCCTGTTGCTTTCCTCGATATTGGAAAAGCTGGTCCGGTCATTAGCAATATTCGGGTGAACTATGAGATGGGGATTCACCAGGCCGTGGAGCATCTTTTCGGGCTCGGCCACCGTCAGATTGCGTTCATCAGCGGCTCGAATCAATTCAAGTCAGCCCAGATCCGTCGCACAGCCTTTCTGAGTGCCATGAAGAAGCACTATCCGTCTCTTCATACCGAACCTGTCATCTACGAAGGAGATTTCAAATTCGAGAGCGGTGAGAGAGCGGTGAGGGAGCTCTTGGCCAGCAAACATCGCCCGACGGCGATCATCGCTTCGAACGATTTGATGGCCCTTGGCGCCATGCGAGAGCTGAATCGCGCCGGACTTCAAATTCCAAGAGATATTTCCATTATAGGTTGTGATGATGTCTGGATCGCTCAGTTGAGTGATCCAGAGTTGACGACGATCTCTATTCCGCGTTCTAAGATCGGACAAGAAGCGGTTCACGCGGTGCTCCAGACCGATCCATCGAAAGGAAAGCCGGGTCGGGAAATCAAGGTCGCCACCCAACTGATCATCCGCTCCTCGACGGGCGAGGTATCCTCAGCAGGATGACCTCCACTCGGACTTTCAACCATGTCTAGCAAAGCCATAACGCTCCGCTCTAAGCCACAACCGATCTCTATAGAGTCTCAGTCCTTCAGGGTGGGAATGGACGCATGAGAAAGTTCACGCGAAGAGGACTTATTCGTGCCAGCGGTTTGGCGATGTCTGCTTTTTGGAGAACGCCAATTCTAGCAAGAACTTTGCTTCCTCAGATCAGCCCGCGAGAGTCCAGCGATGCAACGGGCAATATTTTGTTTGAGCAAGTGCTGCCGAGCGCGAGTGGCATCACCTGGGCGCACGTGAATGGCCGTTCACCGGGTTACTTCCTCCCTGAAACAACGGGTGCAGGCTGCGCGTTTCTAGACTACGACAATGACGGCTGGATGGATCTCTATCTAGTCAACAGTGGCCGCTGCGATTTCTTCGACCCGAAGCCACCCTTGCGCAACGCTCTGTATCGAAACAATCGCGATGGGACCTTCACGAATGTGACGGAAAAAGCCGGCGTATCCGGTGGCGGGTACGGCATGGGTGCTGCCGTCGGTGACTACAACGGGGATGGATCCCCCGATCTTTATGTGACGCAGTATGGCCGGAGCATTCTTTATCGAAACAACGGCGATGGAACGTTTACCGATGTGACGGAAAAAGCGGGAGTCGCCGCCCCGGGTTGGGCTTCCAGCGCTGTTTGGTTGGACTACGACAACGACGGGAGGCTGGATCTTTTCGTCTGTCGCTTTGTTGATTTCGACAAATCAAAGAACAAGTTCTGCGGCAACGAACAAACGGGAGATCGTTATTACTGCATCCCTCGCGTTTATTCGCCAGCGAAGAGCTGGCTCTTTAAGAATAATGGCGACGGCACCTTCCGGGATGTTTCTGTCGACAGCGGCATCGCCGAAGTTCTTGGCAAAGCATGGGGTGTTGTCGCCACCGACGTCAACAACGATGGCTGGATGGATCTCTTCGTTGCCAACGATACAGTCCCCAATTTTCTATTTGTCAACCACAACGGCAAGTTTGAAGAGGCAGGCGTGGGTGCGGGAATTGCCTATAGTCAGGAGGGCCGCGCGCGTTCGGGCATGGGCGTTGATTCTGCCGATTACGACCAGGACGGTTGGCAAGATCTGTTCGTGGCAAACGTCGATCAAGAAATGTATTCCCTGTACCACAACAACCGAGACCTCACCTTTGACGACGCGGCCGGGCCACTGGGTATCGGCCGCGCCACGCGTCTCATGAGCGGTTGGGGAACTAAGTTCTTTGATTACGACAATGACGGAAACATTGATCTCTTCATGGCCAATGGCCATCCCGATGACCGAATCGAGGAACATGCGAGCCATGTGACGTATCGAGAGCCCTTGTTGCTTTATCACAACAACGGAAAGATTTTGGAAAACGTCAGCGCGACCGCAGGTCCCGTTTTTAACGAAAGCTTTGCTGCGCGTGGGCTGGCCATCGGAGACTTCAATAACGACGGCGCGGTCGATGTACTGATCGCCGTAAACAATGGTGCCCCAGTGCTCTTGAAGAACCTGGCTGCGAAAGGGAACCACTGGCTCGGTCTGCGTTTAATTGGGGAAAAGGCCAATCCCGATGCCATCGGAGCAGTCATCACCTGGCAGGCTGGGGATCTGAAACGCAGGCGACTCAAGATTGGGGGTGGCAGTTATTTGTCCTCGCATGATCCGCGAGAGGTGCTCGGGATTGGCCCCCGGAATAAAATCGACAAGCTTGAGATTCGCTGGCCCAAGCCAAGCAACCGAGTTGATGTGTTCACAGAATTGCCCATCGATCGCTATATCAAGATTGTCGAAGGGGTGGGCGTCAAGTAGCAACGATTTCGATAACGCGTCTTTAGGTTGTGCGGAAGCATGAAGAATCGGTTACAGCTTATCACCTACGTCGACCGTCTTTCCGATGGCGGCCTTCGAGAGTTAGCGAAATTACTCGTGGGGCCCCTCCAGGGCCTTTCGGAGGCATCCATCTGCTCCCTTTTTTCCACCCCATTGATGCAGCGGACGGACCTCATCGATCCCACGGAAGTTGCCCCCGCGTGGTGACTGGAATGATTTGCGCGCCATCGGCACGCGATTTGAATGGACGGCTGACGTCACTGTAAATCAAGTATCGAGAGAATCTGCTCAATTTCAGAGTTTTTCCAAATGCGGCGCAGATTTTCCGTACTCGGGTATGTTTCTCACCTTCGACAAGGTGTTTCCGAGCGGCGCCCTTTGGCAGGATCTGCCGGAGAGGTTCCGGCATCCTTCGACGTGCTGGCGGCGGTTGCGGGATTGGGAGGAGCGGGCGCCTGGCTAAACATCGGGCGCGCGTTTCTGAGCGAGTTGAACGAGGGCCGGCAGTTGAACTGGAGCGAGTCGTTTCTGGACGGCAGTTTTGCTCCACCGAAAAAAGGGGCGCTGGAGTCGGAAAAACCAAGCGGAGCAAGGGGACGAAGTGGATGGTGGCGGACAACGGCCGGGATGTTCCTTTGGGAGACCACCTTCACGCTGCCTCCCCGGCGGAAGTCCGGCTCGCGGAAGAAACGCTGGCGACGATCCGCGTAGGACGGCGGCATCGCGCCGGACGTCTGCGGCAGAAGCCGGTGCGGGCAATCGCTGACAAGGCGTACGACAGTGATGCGTTGCGAGAACGTTTGCGGCGTCACGGCATCGAGCTGATTTGTCCCCATCGAAAGGGGCGGATTCGTCCGGCCACACAAGATGGGCGCAAGCTGCGGCGATAGCGGCGACGTTGGATCAGTGAGCGCACCATCGGCTGGCTCGGCAATTTCCGGCGACTGATCGTGCGCTATGACCGCTCGCTGAACATCTACTGTGCGTCCCCGACCCGGCGCGCCGGTCAATCAGACCCTCCTGCTGAAGATCGCGAAGAGCACGAGCGATCGTGGGTCTTGAGGATCCAAATTTCTTGACAAGTTGGGATTCGCTAGGCAGTCGCTGACCGGGACCGTAAGTGCCAGCCTCGATCGCTTTCCTCAACTCGTTGTAAATCAGCCGGTGCTTGGGCAGCGCCATGGAAACTGCTAACTGCGAATCCCAAATTGCGATTGCTTTGCCCACAATTTGGCTCGCATAGTAATCCGTATCGATGAAAGTTTTAAATGCAGATAATTGGATTTTACCGAGGCCATAAAACACGCCTAAGTTATTTGTTCTCTATTATAAACATAAAAAAGCACTTAAAGTTAAGGGAAGACCTGTAATGACAAGTTTTATGCAATCGTGAGGCAAAACGCAAAATTTCGTTGACAAGCATGCATGGAATTGATAAACAGGCACAACTACGCAAGGCAAGCGATTACGTCAAGCGCTTACGTTGCTTTCAGGGGTACTTCGTTAAATTCAGCTTGGGTTTCATTTTTGACCTGTGGCTGCCATGGAGGTGGTAGTAATGCGTAACACGGCAGGATCGAAGTTCAAGTATTTCTCGGTGGTATTTTCTTTTCTGCTCTTTGCTTTAACCGTTTCTTCTCCGACTTGGGGGCAGAGCACCAATGCCACGCTCACCGGCACGGTCATCGATCCATCCGGCGCGGCCGTCGCCGGAGCTGAGCTTACACTTACCAATTTCGCCACCAAGCTCTCCGTGAACTTCGTTTCCGGAGAAAACGGTGAATATTCCTTCCGCAACCTGGTGCCCGGAACCTACGAGCTGAAAGTTGCCAAGGGTGGTTTCGTAACCTACCTCCAGAAGGACATCATTCTCACCATTAACGCGTCCGTCCGAATTGACGCCGCCATGAAGATGGGAGAGCAAACACAGACGGTCGAAGTCATCGGCGACACCTCGTTGATCAATTACGATAACGGAACCGTGCAGGGCGGACTCGAGCCGGAAACGCTCAACAGTCTCCCCCTCGCCGTTTCCAACGGCGCGCAGCGGTCTTCCGCCAGTCTGGCTACTCTTCTTCCGGGCATCACCACGGGCAGCTCCGGCGAGGCCTTCAATTCCCGCATCAATGGCGGCGTCCAGACCGGCGACGAAGCGCTCCTCGACGGCGCCACCATGTCCGAAGGTTTTATGAACCAGAGCGGCATGGTCTCCATCCAGGGAGATTTCCAGTTCTCCCCAGACATGATCTCCGAGCTCAAGGTGCTGGCCTCCAGCTATGAGGCGCAGTACGGCTCCACCACTTCGGGTCAGATCGTTGTGGTTAGCAAGAGCGGCGGCAACTCGTTTCACGGCGCCGCCTACGAATACCTCCGGAACAGCGGTTTCAACGCGAAACAGTGGGGTTCCGCCAAACGCTCCTTCGACCAGGAAAACGACTACGGCGTCAACATTGGCGGTCCGGTCAAGCTGCCCGGATTCCACGGCAACAGGAACAAAGCCTTCTTCTATTTCAACTGGGAGCACTACAAGGAAAACGGCGGCGCCACCCAGCCCACCCTCTCCATTCCTTCCGTCAAGGAACGAGCGGGCGACTTCACGGATTGGTTGGACAACAAGGGCATTTTGATTCCGATTTACAACCCCAGAACGGGTCAGCAATTCAGCTGTAATGGTGTTCTGAATGTCATCTGTCCGAATCTCGAGGATCCCATCGCCAAGGCGTGGCTGGCGCAGCTGCCCACCCCTACGAACAGCAACGCCACAAGCAACTATCTCGTGCCCCACGCCGTTCCCGGCACTCTCTTGACTGGCACCAACGTCTATTTCTGGCGCGTGGACGACAACTGGGGCAACAACGACCACTTCTACTACACCTACTACCGGCAATACGCCATCGCTAACGTGGCATCCACGCTTCCCAATACCATTTCCAGCAGCACTCCAACCGACCTTCAAAATGCGCCCATCCAGCGCTTTAACTGGGAGCATATCTTCTCGACGGTGATGACCAACCACCTCACGTTTGGCTACCTCAACCGCAACGAGGATTACTATTCCTTGAACGCGGGCTCGCAATTGCCCGGTATTACCGGCGTCGCAGATGCATCCGCGTTGCCACAGTTCGGCATTAACGGCTTCGCGCAACTGGGTAACAGCACGGGCGCTCCCGGACACAACAAGACCACCCGCCCCACTTGGGTCATCAACGATTTGGCCAGCCGCGTATACAAGAGCCACACCTTCACCGCCGGCATCGAATGGCGCAGTGCTCAGGGCAACATCCATCGCGGCACCAATCAGGGAGGTAAATTCGATTTCACTGGCGCGACCACTTCTCTCAACGGTGCGAACGGAAGCGCTGTCGCCGACTTCTTCATCGGGGCGGCCCACAAAGGCGAAGTGAACTACTACAATGCGGCGAGCTACTATCCTCGCCAGAATGCCTGGGCCGCCCATTTGGGAGACACCTGGCGCGCGACGCCGAAGCTCACGCTTTCCTACGGTTTGCGCTGGGACATCGAAACCCCGTCTCACGAAAAATTCAACCGTTTCTCTTTTTTCGACCCGAATTTGCCTAACCCGGGCGCCGTCACCTCGTCTGGATCTCTGCTCTCCGGAGCTTTGGCCTTCGCCAGCTCCAATCGTAGCTATCCAGAACGCCTGAACTTCGGAGGCTTCGCCCCGCGGTTGGGTGTTGCCTATTCCTGGGATCAGAAAACAGTCGTTCGTGCCGGTTACGGCATCTTCTTCGGACAAGCATTTTATCCGGGCTGGAATGGCGGCATGAGCACGGATGGCTTCAACAAGGACGACTCAGTGAGTAATTCCGCTGTGAATGGGACAGGCCAGACAATTCCAGGCGTCTGTTTGTCGCAGGGAAACGTCTTCTGCGTCACTGGCGGATTTCCTACGCCTGCCGTTACTCAAAGTCTGACGGCAGACTTTGACAATGGCCAGAACCCACTCTATCGCCCGTTCAACGGAAACGATCGGCCCTACTCCTCGCAATGGAACCTGACCATTGAACGCCAGTTTCCATCGAACGTTTTCATCAGCGTGGCCTACGTCGGAAGCAAGGGCAATCGCCTTCTCTCTCAACTGCACCCTGCCAACTCTCTGAACCCGGCGGATCCGCGCGTTCAAGCGGTTCAGGCGGCGGCTCAGGCAGCGTTGCCCAAAACTGGCCCAGGCGCCTTCGATCCCACTCACAACTACCTGAATGACGCCTTCTCGGCCGGTACAGCTTCGTTGTACGGCGTCAGCGCTCCTTACACAAACTGGGCTAACCAGTTGAGCGTTTGCGGCGCAACGGTTGCTCAGGCGCTCCTGCCCTTCCCGCAGTTCTGCGGCAATTTGCAGGGGCTCAACGAAAGCGAAGGGAGTTCGATCTATCACTCCTTCCAGCTCAGCGCCGAACGCCGTTTCCGCAACGGAATCTACATGCTTCTCTCCTATACCAATTCGAAGCTGATTACCGATGCCTCGGCTAACGTCCAGACGCTCGCTACCTGGAGCGGTGCCGACGGCTCGATCTCTCCCTTCGAAGCGAAACGCAGCCGCAGCCTGGCCCCGGATGATGTGCCGCAGGTAGCCGCCGCGGCGTTTGTCTACGATTTACCCTTCGGCAGAGGAAAGAAGCACCTCCATGACGGCGGTGCTTTGAACGCAGTGGTCGGTGGATGGCAGTTCAGCCCGATCATCCATTACTCCCGCGGTACTCCCATGTTCTTCCGCAGCGGCACTTGCAATGTCCCTGGCTCCTTCCGTGCGGCTTGCATCCCCGGACTCCTGCCGGGAGTTAATCCTTTCCTTCAGGATCCAAATGGCTACGATCCCGGAAAGGGCCCACTGCTCAACATCAATGCCTTCGAGCCCGTTTCCGTCTTCAAGTTCCCGAACTACACGGGTTCCGGTCAGCGGATCACCAACCTGCGCGGACCTAACTTCAAAAACCTCGACTTCTCTTTCACGAAGAACACCAAAATCACCGAGCGCTTGAACTTCAAAATCAGTGCGAACTTCTTCAATGCGCTCAACGCCCACTACTTCGTGAATTCTGGCAACTTCAATATCGGAGGCAATTTCGCCTTCAGCAACGACATTTCAAACGGCAACTTTGGTACGTGGAATGGATCTGTCAGTTCGCCACGGACCATCCAGTTCGCCGGCCGATTCGAATTTTAACCCCAAGCCTGGTCAGCCGACTGAGGTCCGCCGCCCCCGGTTCACCCCCGGGGGCGGCATTTTTTCAGGAAGGCACGACTCATTTCTTCCTTTGAAACGGATTAGGCAGATTGCGACATTCGGCCAAGAGACAAAAGATCAGAGATTGCTCGCTGTCGTCGAGCGCAGATTGGCGACTACTGCAACAGGAATTTCAAGTCGTGGGGCTTGGCGAGATCCTCTGCGACATTTTGCCGGAAGGAAGGCAACTCGGAGGCGCACGTGCCAATTTTGCTTATTTCTCCGAGCTGCTCGGGGACCGAGGGATCATCGCCAGTCGAGTGTGCACTGACATTCTGGGAGAAGTAGCAAGGGACCGGATCGAGGGTCCTGGGATTGCGACGACTGCCCTGCAAAGTGATGCCGCTCATCTAACGGACACCGCCAAAATCTAAATCGACGCTGCGGGACAGCCGCAATTTGTCATCTCGAACGGTGCAGCTTGGGAGTATCTTGAGTGGACTCCGTCCTTGCAAGAGGTTGCGAGACAAGCTGACGCCGTGTGTGTTGGGTCGCTGTCACAGCGTACAAGAGTGACTCGCATCACGATGCACTATTTTCTGGCTGAGATGAGACCTAACGCCCTATGCGTTTTTGACGTCAATCTTTGCCCCGACTGTTGCGCTGCGGAAGTGATCGGGGAGTCCCTACGGTTTGCTGATATCGTGAAATTGAACAATGAAGAGGTTCCAAAAGTCATGGACCTCGTGTCTCTTCAGCATTCGTGCGATGAATCCTCCGCATTTCGTTTACTGGACAACTTTGGGCTCAAGATGCTTTTCCTCACCCGAGGATCCGAGGGCAGCATGCTCGTCGACGCCGCGAGTCGCGCAACTGAACACCGTGGATATCCTGCGCCCGTGGCTGACACGATTGGGGCAGGGGATGCGTTTACCGCCATGATGATGGACCGCTATCTCCGCGGCGCCACTCCAGAGGAGATCAGGTGATTCCTCGAACAGAGTCGGTGCGTGGGTTACGAGCCAGGTCGGCGCCACCCCCAGAGAAGGGTTCCCTAATACGAGCCCTCGCAGAAATGGATCTGAAGAAAAGCGAGCCAACTTCAGGTAAACACTAATTGGGTTGTGAAACTGCAGGTTGCGCCGAAGGGGCTTCGTCTTTGAGCTCTTTAAACCGGTCCACCTCTTTCCGCGCATCCTCGGTTCTGCCCATCTTCTTGTACACTCTTGCCAAGGTGTAGTGTGGCTCCGGATACTCGGCATCAAGCTTGATCGCTTGTTCGAGAGAGAGCACTGCTTCCTCGAATTCCCCTTCCTTCTCCAGGACTTGTCCCAATTGGTAGTGGGCATGAGCCAGGCTGGATTCATATCGCAGAGCCTCTCGCAATTGAGCCTCAGCTTCTGTCAAGCGATTCAGCGATGCCAGCGTTACAGCGAAGTTCAGATGTGGCCATGCGGATGGATGCTTTTGCAGGCGATTGAGCTCGATGGCCTTGTTGTAGTTCTGAACGGCTTCCCCAGATTGGCCGAGATAGTCGTAGCAAAGGCCGAGATTTTCATACGCGCGCATCATCCCAGAATCAAGCGCAATGACCTGATGGAATTTAGCGATCGCCTCCGTGTAGTTCTTGGCGTCATAATCCAGTCTAGCGAGCCAATAGATATAGCTGGCGTTCTTTGGGGCACTATCTACGAGTTTTTCGAGTTCACGCCTCGCCCAATCGCGCCGGCCCAAACGGATATCCGCCATCGCCAGAGTAAATCGAGTTTGGCTATCCACCGGCACAATCGCATCCGCCTTTTCCCAGGAAATCGCCGAATTCAGATATTGGCCATCCAAGAAAAACAGATGGCCAGCCAAGGTATAGATCTTCGCTGCCTGCAGTGAAGTAGGATCCTTGGTGACTTCCTTAACCAGGATTTCCTCGGCTCGTTTGTAATCTTTGGCTTGGAGCGCCTCTTGAAGCTGCGCTTCGCTGGCTTTGGACAGGTGTAAGCTGGCGACGGAGGGCGAAATCGTTCTGACGGGCGGTTCGTCTTTGCCCTTGTCAGCTTCCTGCGGCGCCACGCCAGGCGCCAGGAGAGCTAGAAAGACGGTTCCGAGCGCAAGTTGACATAGGCCCGAATTCAACCGGCTCATCGGTCTCATCGACTATCTAGGTCCTGAAGCCATCGCGAATTCGATTTTCATTTTCGATTCCAGTGCGGCCTTGCTCTCTTGCACCAGTGCCAATTCCAGATTCGCTTCCTTGAGCGCCTCATCCAGCTGGTTTTGTTCGAAGAAAAGCTCCGCCAAGGCCAGGTGTAGCTCGGGCAGTTTGGGGTCAGCATGGACCGCCTTGCGGTAGGACGCGATGGCAAGATCCCACTTTCCCTGCAACACGTATTCTTGTCCGACGGCCTGATATAGACGTGCAGAGTTAGGGTTAGAGTCACCAATCTTCCGGTAACACCAATCCGACAATCGAGTGGCGGCTCTCCCCAACTGGTAGGCATACTCGGAATTCTCCGGCGCCATCTGGGTCAATTTCAGATATTCCTGAACGGCGGCGGGCCAATCGTTCCTCATGCCGTAGTTCTTGGCGAGTTGCAGCCGGGCAAGCGGCTCGTTGGGCAAAAGTTGCACGGCGCGCTTGAATTCGGAGGTTGCTTCCGCATTTTTTCCAAGGGCGGTAAGGCTCGATCCGAGCAGCATGTGGGCGGGGCCGTAGGTCGGTTGCAATCGTATAGCTTCATGGAAATTCCTGGCGGCTTCTTCGTGACGGCCCCTCTGCTGCGAGATGACTCCAAGATTGTGATATACCAGCGGGAGCTTGGTGCCATGCTGAAGCGCTTCTTTGAACACTTTTTCCGCCGCGTCCAGGTCTCCTGCCTTCAGTGCTTCGACGCCACGTGCAAGCCGTTCTTCCTCTGGCGCAGCCACTCGTTCTTGGGCCCGAGTCCCGGAACTCGCCAGTGGACTTAGGCAAATCCAGGTCCAAATGATCACCCGTTTGAAATCTGGCTTTCTTGTGAAGCTATGGAGTTGATTCACGGGCTCAATTTTATAGCAACCAGATGATGAAAGGGAATCTTCGACATACCTGAGCGCGTGGCATTACAGCTAGCATGCCTGGTTAAACGGTCTGCTATAATCCGGAAAGACGTGACTCGAGTCTTCTTCAGGCGGGCGGCAGGTCCTACGGACGCGTTCTGGCGCGAGTTCACCCTGGTTTCTTCTTCCTTGATTTTCTTATGTTTTTCCCCGTTTCTCGCCGCGACTCCACAGAAGACAGTTGTCAGCAAGCGGGAAGAACTAATTCTGGAGATTCAGCAGTCCATCGCGGACCAGAATTTGGAACGGGCTCGAGTTCTCCTGAAACAGGCTGCTGCTCAATTTCCAGCTCACGGAGGTTTCGACAATCTTCGGGGGATCCTTGACGCGCGGGAAGGAAATTATTCTGGTGCCGAGATAAGTTTTACCCTGGCCATACAGCGCCAGCCCCAATTCATCGGGGCGTATTTGAACCTGGGACGTCTCTATCAGGAAAACGCGGCGAAGGATGCGCAAGCGCGGAAGAAGGCTGCAGCCGTCTACCGAAGGCTCCTAGAATTCGATTCTGCCAACCCCGAAGCGCGCTACCAGCTTGCGACGCTTCTCATGCTACAGGGCCAGTACCGTGAGTCTCTGAGCCACCTCTCGTTGCTTCCGCAAGACGTGCGTGGTTCAACTCAGGCATTGGCTGTGAGTTGCGCGGACTATGCAGGCATCGGTGACGCCCAGCGAACAACGGCGCTTGCAAGGCAAATGTCGTCTGATCCGAAGCTGACGGAAGCTGATCTTCGACTTGTTTCTCCGGCACTGGTTTCCGCCAAGCGCGATGACCTGCTCATCCAACTGTACGTTTTCCTTTCCAAATTGGAGCCTCTCGCTCCTTCTGTATTGGGTGTATTGGGCTTAGCCTATGAACGTAATGACCAACTTGCGGAGGCCCGTGAGTCTCTGGAGAGAGCTTTTTCCGCTGGGACGCCATCGGCAAAAATCTTGGTCGACTTGGCGCGCATTGCGCATGAGCAGAAGGACTACAGGGGTTCGCTAGGTTACCTGGCTCACGCCAGTGACTTGGAACCGGGCAATGCCAGTCTGCACTACGACTTTGCGTTGGTCTGCCTGGATCTGGATCTGCTTTCAGAAGCTCGCACTGCCCTCGACAAAGCGGTCAAATTGGACCCCGAGAATCCTTCCTACAATTATGCAATGGGCGCCGTCTCCGTCTTCTACCATGATCCCGCAGATGCCGTCCCCTATTTTCAAAAGTACGTGAAGCTCCGGCCAAATGATTCTTCTGGAAAGCTTGCACTGGGCGCGGCTTTTGTCCGCGCCAAAGACTTCGACTCGGCAGTTCCTTGGCTCAAGGAGGCTCTCCAGTCCCCAGAAACCTCTGTTACCGCACACTATTATCTTGGCCGCGTGGCGCGCGAGCAGCGAAACCTCGATGAAGCTATCAGCCTGCTTCAGGAGGTGCTAAGCACCAAACGGGACTATCCTGACGCCCTTGCCGAGCTCGGCCAATGCTACCTTCTGATGAAGGACTACCCGCGGGCAGAGCAGTACTTCAACCAGGCTTTAAAGTCTAATCCCGATCACTACACGGCGAATTTCAATCTTCTGACGCTTTATAGGCGCACCGGAGATGGCCGGTCTGCGGCACAACAGGCACGGTTTGACGAGCTGCAGGCCCGCCTGGAAGAGAAATCCCAAGAATTCCGTAGAGTTATTGAGGTTCGTCCGCTTGACAATCCGTAGATCATCCACCGACTGCACTCGTCACTTCGCTCCAGCCTCGAAGCTGGTGCCGAGGTCAGTCCGGGTTTTGTTCTTTCTCATTCTTGCCGGGTTCGCGATGGTTGCGCGCGCTTCGGACCTGGATGAGTCATCAAAAGCATTGTACCGCGGCGAATATCAACAGGCCGCACAGCTTGCCGAACGCTTTTTGCAGAAGTTTCCGAATGATGCCCGTGCCCGGCTGATCTTGGCGAGAGCAAATCTTCTCCAGGGCAAACTGGAACCCGCGTTCTACGAACTCCAGAAGATTCTGACCGCGGATCCGCACAACACGGACGCACTCTTCTATTTGTCGCTTGTTGCCAAGGCGATCTCGCAGGAAGAGTATCAGCGCCTCTACGCACTTGCTCCGGACTCCGGGCGTGTTCACCAGTTGATGGGGGAATCTGCGTTGGCGACGGAGAACGCAACCCAGGCGGAAGCGGAATTCTTGCAGGCCCTCAAAACAAAGCCGGATTCGGTTGAGGTGCTCACGGAACTCGCGGACCTCAAGCGATCTCAATCAAAATTTGAGGAAGCGGTCGAATATTATGTTCAAGCAGAATACCTTGGCCCGCTCACCTTTGACGTGGCATACGGTCTTGGTACGTGCTACACCTTCAAACAGGATCAAGCTAAAGCCATTCTCTATTTTCGCAAGGCTGTCACTCTGGACCGTGCTTCCGCCCCAGGGCACTTTGGTTTGGGCAACGCGTTGTTTCAAGATGGGCAGTTCGAAGAGTCGGTGCCAGAGTTCAAATCTGCAATTGTGCTCGAGCCACGGATGGAACAGGCCTATTTCTTGCTGGGGCGCGCCTACCAGAAGCTCAATCGCCGCGACGAGGCAAACGAGACATTTAAAAAACTATCGGAGTTAAACCAGAAGTAATCACCGCAACTTGTGAGACCTCAGTGGAAATGGGAGTGAATTGATAGCGGACCTACGGTAATCTCTTCCTAGCCATCCGTGTCGCCTCACTGAAGGGAGAAAAATGAGGCACACGAGACATCAGCTGGGAAGTTTGAAACTTGCGGAACGCAAGAAGGGAAAGGGCTGGGAGTTCCGATGGAGAGATGTTCAATCAGACGGGTTCAATCCGGCGAAAGAACATCGTCATTGGCACCCTGCCGGGGTTGTTCCCCGAAAAAGAGACATAGGGTGACACGCGACGCACCCAAGAACACATCCTCTGCCGTTCAGTTATCGGGGGAGTTATCCCAAACGACGCAACGCGTGACCGGTTCGGGCATCGACATCGCGTTTTCAAACGACGATTGAGGTACCATCCCGCTGGGGCAGACATCGAGAGAAGCCCTTCAGTTGAACAGCGCGACCAATGGCCGGGTCGCGGTTCTAATTCCACACCACCTGCACATCGCTCGATACGTGAGGCGACGGAGCCTTTCGACCTTCGAACCGGAGATGTCCCGATTATTTTCGTTTTCCTGCGACACAAATTTCGTTTCAAACACTGAATAGGTAATTAGAGGGAGAAATGTTTTCTGATTCCAAGATGTTTTTGGGTGAACAAGGCTTCAAACACCCGGTTCACCGGCGCGTTCACTGTACCGTTCACCACGACGGCCAATGCAACTTACACATGACGCGACGGATACGCACAACGCAACGGGTTAGCTCCGGCAAATAATGATGAGATCACTCGTACGGCTGTTAACCGAAGGGTTCTAGAGTGCCGACTCAAGAGGCTCCCACGCCCTTAATGGACACGACCTTTCTGAGAACTGCTGCGACGCGGCAGGTGACCGCGGGAGCAGCGGAATTTGGATCCGCTGCAATCCGCTGCTCTCCCTTTGACGGGACTTTTTGTCGAAACAAAGAGTACAAATCAGCACAGATACTAAAGCTGAAACCTATTTTTCTTCCTCTATATATAGCTACAGTGCGAAGAACACAATGTGATCGCGATTGCCCTTTCTGTGCCGGAGGCTTTCGGGCCGTAGGCAGTTAAACGGCATAGTCGACCCGAAAGCCAGTAAACTCAAACGCTTGCGAACGGAGTGAGACGAAGTTAGAATCAAATTGGCTTCTCCGTTCCAAGGTGTCGCTTGTTTGTTTCGTTCGTGCCAGGAAAGTGAAAGCATAAGTGGAGATGGAAGCGCGATAGTCGCCGCTCAATAGAGCGGAGGGTGGTTCGTATCGGGCGGCGCGTTTCTGATTGAAGGAAGGGCAACGACCTCCGATTTTGGGTAGACTGCAACGCAAGAATGACGCAAAATTTTTGAGGTCGTTTTAGGCAGGCCAATAAGTCCTTTATTATCAAGGGGCCCGTAGCTCAGCGGTTAGAGCAGCGGACTCATAATCCGTTGGTCCTAGGTTCAAATCCTAGCGGGCCCACCAA
>Ga0137399_10000153_pt1 | contig 24243 bp, 20 predicted proteins | sample czorhiz316metaG_FD_104810 | JGI IMG/M metagenome (GOLD analysis project Ga0137399, IMG submission 104810) | Vadose zone soil microbial communities from Angelo Coast Range Reserve, California, USA - czorhiz3.16 metaG | ecosystem: Environmental > Terrestrial > Soil > Vadose zone | place: USA...
CGCGAGTGCGCGAGCGCGTTGCCGAGACTTCGAAACATGCCGTTGCCGTCGTAGTCCGGCCAGGCGAGCGTGCGCTCGTCCACCACCCGCACGAAGCCCGGCATGCCGCCCTTGTACGACACGTCGGGCTGGCCGTCGGGCGAGACCGTGGCGAGGAAGAACATCGCGCTCCTCTGGATCAGCTCGCGCTGGTTCGCGGTGAATTCCGTCGCGACCGTGACCTGCTCGAGCCGATCCGCGATGCGGCGGCTGTCGAACTGATCCTGGAGCCGGCGATTTCCCTGGTGATAGAGCGGGTGGTCGGTCATGGGGAGCCTCCGGTGACGGTCGCGATACCCGAGAACCGGGCGATTGTGAAGTCGGCCGGCGTCTCGAGCAACTCGTGGCGGCCCCCGGAGATCATCCTCTCTTCAGAAGAGCGTTGATCTCATCGCTTCGCGGGGCGTAGGCTACTGGCGGCTGGCCATGAACCCGACCGGGTTCACCCGGAGGCTCCCCGCCTCCCACCCTGACAAACGCTCATCCAGTTGGCTTGCCGTAGTTCATTCCCGACTGGGAACTCGACCGGAGTTGGAGGATCCGATGCGGACCCGCGTGCGCATCGTGGCCGTGCTGGCGCTCGTGGGATTCGCCCTCGTCGCCGGGTGCGGCCGGAAGCTCGTCAGCCTCGTCTCGATCGGCAATCAACCGCCCACCGTGCGGATGACGGTCGAACGCCCGCAACCGCTCGAGCGCACCCGCGTTTCACGGGACGTGAGCTGGACCGCGACCGATCTCGACGGGCGCGTCGATCACTACCTCGTGTCACTGAACCCGGCGTCGGTGGATCGCGTCGACGAATCCTGGCACGCCGTGCTGGAGACGAGGCGCGCGGTCGTGGCACGGCTGTCCGCCTCCGCGGCGCTCGAAGCGAACCCTCAGCCGAAGCAGCTCCAGGTGGTGTCGGTGCGAGCCGTGGACGATCAGGGTGCGGCGTCCGCGCCCTCGTATCTCGCGTTCTGGAACGAAAACGTGGCGCCTTCGGTCAAGATCACGTCTCCCAATCCGTCCAGCCTCACCATTGCGTATCTTCCTTCCACGTTTCGCATCACGTGGGCGGGGTTCGATCCGGACGGGCCGAATCCCAACCACCTGGAGAAATACAAATACCGATTGATTCCCGAAGGCGACCCCGATTACGACTTGATCCTTTCTCCGCACGGCGGGCCCGACTCGCTGATCCGGCGTTCGGCGCCGGGCTTCGCGACCTGGGATTCCTTGCCGGGCGACTCCCTGGGACACACGTTTCGAGGCCTGGCACACGAGCAACAGCTGGTATTCGTCATCACCGGATTCGACGCGGCCGGCGACTACGACCCCATCTTGTCTTTCTACAAGAATGTGCTTCGCATCCGTGTGTCGGCGGTGGACGTTGGGCCCCGGCTGACGTTCACCAATCCATGGTTCCAGTACACGTTCATCCGTCCGTCCGCGGAACCGGATTCCTTCAACGTGGTGGGAATGGATGCCCTCGCCGATCAGCCGGTCCCAATGTTGTGGATCGGCACGGCGCAACTGGGCGCCCAGGTCGCATCCTATCGGTGGGCCGTGGATATTCAGGACATCCATGACGAGACCCCTCGCCATGGCCGACACGATCTGGATCACTGGAGCGCGTGGAGCGCGACCGCGACGTCCGCCACGATCCCGGCGCCTCGCGGCCCGCATACGAGCCCCACGCGGCAGCTCTACGTCGAGGCCTCGGACAATGTGGGCTTCGTCAGCCTCGCCATCGTGCGCATCCAGTACTTCCGTCCCGAGCCGAATCGGGATCTCCTGATCGTGAACGACACCAGACTGACTCCGGACATGATGATGCGGACCAAGCGGGATCTGAGGCTGCCGAGCGGAGCCTGGCCCACGGCCGCGGAGCTGGACACGTTCCTGTTCGCGCGTGGCGGCATGCCGTGGCTCGGCTATATCGGAAAGTATTTCAGCAGTCCCGGGATCCTCGCGGGGTACGATTACGACACGCTCGGAACGCGTGGCGCGCTCACGAATGATCCGGTGCCGATCTCGGTCCTCAGCCAGTACCGCCACGTGGTCTGGATGGTGGACGCCGATGGCGCGGGTTACACCGGTGGCGGCGCGTTCAACCCCATGACGGCGCTCCGATTGATGACCCAGCCGAACCACGAGAACGTGCTGGCGCTCTACATCATGTCCGGAGGTCAGGTCTGGTTGCTCGGGGGCGGGGCCGGTCTCGCCGCCACGGCGAATCTGGACAACCCGACGAACGGAAAGGGAACGTTCTCGGACCTCGAGCTCAAGCCCGGCGTGTTCATGTACGACTACCCCCACTGGCGCAGCGGTTTCACCGGCTTCTCGACCGGGGCGGAGCTGATGCGCACCGCGGGCGGAGCCGCCGTGCCGGGACTGCCGCCGGGGCTCGATCGACGCACTCCCGCCACCGATCCATTGCCACCGCTCCGATCGGTTCAGGAGTTCTATTTCTCGACAGTTCACGTCGAGTACATCAACGCGCCGAACTCGATCCTCGAGAACCCGCGTGAGAAGGGCGACCGCTCGGCGTTTGTCCCGGTGCTCGACACGCTCTACAGCGCGGCGAGCGACGCTTCCCGCCCCTGCATGACGATCTATCGCGGGGGCGACAACGCGCCGGTCATCTTCTCGGGCTTCGACCTCTGGAGTTTCACGCGCTCGCAGTGTGTTCAGATCGTGGACGCCGTGCTGCAGCAGAGATGGGGATTGACTCGCAGCGCGACCGTGGCGGCGACGGCGAACGAGGTGAATCGCAGGCAGCGCCCGCTCGCGCGGCCGCGCTAGAAGCGCAGGAGCCTAGCGTCGCCCGCCGCGCGATCGTGGCGACGGGCGGCGCGTTTTTCGGGCCGGGCGGCGCGTGCGTGCGGAGTGCGGTGTGGTCGCGGATCCGCCCGCGCCCTCCGCGATCATCGGACGCGGTTCGCGATTCACGGTGAGCTGGAACACGTCGGGGCGCGAGTAGTGGCCGGCGGCATCGAACATCCAGCGCGGCTCGTCCATCAGCTCGGTGGGAAGCTCGGCGTACAGGATGCCCTGGGCCTCGTGCAGCGGCCCGGCGATGATCTGGCCGTCGGGATTCACCACCAGCGAGTCGCCACCGTTGATCCACTCGCGTCCATCGGGATACAGCATCGCGAACTCGAGGTCGTTCGGGATGTCGCTCCTCCGGAGCGCCATGCAGCAGCCGATCACGAACACGCGACCTTCCTTGGCCACGTGGCGCATGGTCGAGATCCACGGCTCGCCGCGATCCCAGGTCGGCGCCGCGTGGATGCGCGCGCCCCACGCCGCCATCGCGTAACGCGCGAGCGGCATGTAGTTCTCCCAGCAGATCAGCGTCGAGAGTCTGCCGACCGGCGTGTCCCACACCCCGAGCGTGCTGCCGTCGCCCTGGGCCCACACCATGCGCTCGGGTCCAGTCGGCGTGAGCTTGCGATGCTTCGCGATCAGCCCGCCGTCGGGACCGATCACCAGCACGGTGTTGTAGATGCTGCCGCCGCTGGCTTCGACGTTGCGCTCGTTGATGCCGAGCACCACCGTCACTCGCGCGTCACGCGCCGCGTCCCGCACCCGATCCACCGCGGCGGACGGCACCGCGACCGACTGATCGAGCAGCACGCCGTAGAGCCGGTTCAGGAGCTTCCGCTGGCCCGGCGGCACCACCCAGATCCAGTCGGGATAGCCGGGCACGAACGCCTCGGGGAACACCACGAGCTGCGCCCCGGCGCGCCCGGCTTCGGCGATCTTCTCGCACGCGCGCGTGATCGAGCCCTCGCGATCGAGGAACGCCGGCGCGATCTGGACCGCCGCGACCTTGATCTCGGCGGACGGCATCAGCGCTTCGCGCGCGCCTCGAGCGCCCGGATCAGGCGATCGAGATCGCTCGCGTCGTTGTAGACCTGGCCGCAGACCCGCATCCAGACTCGGTCTTTCCACGCGAAGACGCTCACCTCGATCCGCTCCTCGTCGAGCAGCGAATCCTTGAGGCGCGTGGCGTCCTCCGGCGTGGCGCCGAACGATTCGGGCAGCGCGAGCGTGACCATGGTGCCGATCATCGCCTCGGGCGCCGGCATGGCGAGCTTCCAGCGGTCGCACAGCGTGCGCGCCGCGTTCATCACGTAGCGGTGGTTGTACTCGTACATCGCCTCGAGTCCGAGTCCCTTCATGAACTCGATCCCGGCCGGCGCCGCGAGCCACGGCGAAGGGTCGCGGGTCCCCGGCAGATCGAACTCGGCATCCAACCCCTTGTTGTAGCCCCACGAGATGACGGTGGGATGGAGATCCTGGTGGCGCTCGGGCGCGGCCCACAGGATTCCGGAGCTGCGCGGCGCCATCGCCCACTTGTGGAGATTCGCGGAGTACCAGTCCGCGCCGAGCGAGGCAATGTCGAGCGGGATCGCGCCCGGCACATGCGCGCCGTCGATCAGCACGGCGATGCCGGCGGCGCGCGCGCGGCGCGTAATGGCGGCCACCGGAAGGATCAGCGCCGATCCCGAAGTGACGTGATCCACGATCATCACGCGGGTTTGCGGCGTGAAAGCCGCCGCGACCGCCTCGGTGATCGCCGCGGCCTCGAACGGCGGCCCCGGCAGCTCGACGGTGCGCACCACCGCTCCGGTTCGGGAGGCGACGTAGTCCGCGGTGTACTTCACCGCGCCATAGCCGTGATCGGTGATCAGGATCTCGTCGCCGGGCGCGAACGTGAGCGAGCGCAGCACCGCGTTGACGCCGGCGGTGATGTTGTCCACGAACATCAGGTCGTTGCTGTTCGCGCCCACGAACGGCGCCACGGCATCCGCAGCCACGCGCATCCGCGGCCGCATGCGCATCTGGAGGACTCGCACGTCCGCGAGCTCGCGCAGCATGAAGCTCGCGGGTTGCCGCTCGATCTCGTCGCGGATCGCCTGCTGGACCGCCAGCACGCGGCGCGGCGGCGCGCCCACCGTGCCGTGATTCAGGTACACGTTCTCGGGATCCAGCAGCCACTCCGCGAGCATCGCGCGCCCGAAGCTGCGCGTCGCCGCCCCGCGCCCCGCGGCCGGAGCCCCGGGGCCCGGCATCACGACCGATCCGGCATCGTCCGTCACGTCTCCCTCCCCATCATGGTCTCGAGTCGCGTCTTCACCGCCGGCCATTCGTCGTCGAGGATACTGAAGTAGATGGTGTCGCGTCGGGTCCCGTTGTCGTTGACCATGTGCTTGCGCAGGATCCCTTCTTCCTTGCATCCGATGCGCAGCATGGCGTTGCGCGACGGCGTGTTCAGCACGCTGGTCTTGAGCTCGACCCGCAGGCAGCCCCAGGTCTCGAACGCGTGCCGCAGCATCAGGTACTTGGCCTCGGTGTTGACGTACGATCTCCGGTACGGCTTTCCCACCCAGGTCCAGCCGATCTCGACCTTGCGGTGCGCGCGCTCGATGTTGCCGAAGCGCGTGCACCCCGCGACGCGCCCGGTCGCGACGTCCATGGTCGCGAACGGGATCGCCTTGCCGTCGGCCTGGTCGTGCAGCGCCGTCTCGAGGTAGGCGCGCAGCTGCTCCGGCTTGGCGCAGACATTGAGCGTGTAGCGCCACAGATCCGGATCGAGCCCGATCTCGAGCAGCCCGTCCCAATGCCGATCCAGGGACAGCGGCTCCATGCGCACGCGAATGCCCGGGAGCGTCACCGGGCGGGTGTCCATGAGGGTGGTGGTCACGATCTAGAAGTCCCCCGGCTGGAGTCCAGTGCGTTTCGCGATTCTGGCCAGCATCCTGGGTCCGATTTCCTCGCCATCATGAAACGCAAACACAAAGTCCGGCCAGCCTGAGCGTGCCAGCACCCGATGCGATCCGGTTTGTCGCTTGACGGTCCAGCCACTTCGGAGGAGAGCTGCGAGGACCCGGCGCGCGGGGGCGCTGGGCCATTTCGTCATGCGGCCGCGAAGGAGATACTCAGCAGATCGGGCCCGGCCTCGCCGTGTTCCAGCCGGTCGGCCACGACCCTCAGCGCAAGAGCCTGCACCCGAGCCTTCGCGAACGCCTCGGTCGGCCCGTACGCGAGCACACCGGGAAGCTCGACGACCTCGGCGATCCAACGGCCATCGGTCTCCTGCTGCACTTCGACCCTGAACGTCATCTTGCCTTCCCCCGAATCCATCGACGGCCGAACGACGCGAAACAGTTTACACCTTCACCATGTAATAGACCGCGGCCGGATGGTGGACGATCACCGCGCTGGTCGAGGCCTCGGGCACGAGCTGATAGGCGCTGGTGAGCGTCACGCCGATCGCGTCCTCGGGCTTCAGCAGCTGGAACAGCTTCGCCTGATCCGCGAGGTCGGGACACGCGCTGTAGCCGAACGAATAGCGCTTGCCGCGCTCGCCTTCGAGCCCGAGCTCGGAGCGGATCCGGCGATGACACCACTCCGCGAGCCCTTCGGCCGCCGAGACGCCGAGCCCGTGCACGAACAGCGCCTTGGCGTACTCGCCGCGCGCGTTCAGCTGCTCGCCCAGCTCGTCCACCTGCGGGCCCACCGTGACCACCTGAAACGCCACCACGTCGAACTTGCTGCTCTCGCGCGGCTGGAAATAATCCGAGAGGCAGAGCCCTTCGCGATCCGCCTGGCGCGGGAACGTGAAACGCAGCACTTCCTCGATCTTGCCGCGCGGTGTGAGCGAGCCGGTCGCGAACGACGCCGGATCGAAGACCACCAGGTCCTGCCCGTCGCTCTGGCACGGGAAGTAGCCGTGCACCGCCGCCGGCCGGATCCAGCGCTCCCGCTCCGCCTCGCGCTGCAGCTCGAGGCGACGCGGCTCGAAGTCGTCGCGAATCAGCTTCTCGTAGACCTCGCCGCTGCCGCGCGCGCCCCAGTGCAGCCGGTACAGCGTCTTCAAGTCCATCCCGGCGAACATCTCGGCGAACGGGATCGCGTCCGACTTCGTGACGCGCGCCCCCCAGAACGGCGGCGCGGGCACTTTCACGTCGCGCGACACCGTGACCTTGAAATCACTCTGGTTCGCGCTCGCCTCCTGCGCGCGCGATTCCAGCTCGGAGGCGCGGGTCTTGAACTCGAACGCCTCCTTGCGCGTGCGCTCGACCAGGCCCCCGCGGCGCTCGGGATCCACCAGCAGGTTCATGGTGTCGAGACCCTCGAACGCGTCCTTGCAGTAGTACACGCCGGGCTCGTAGAACACCTCGCCGTCCACCAGCGCCGCGCGCCGCCCGAAGTTCCGGTTGATCGCGGCGCCGCCGATCAGCACCGGATAGCGCAGTCCTTCGCGGTGCAGCTCGCCGACGCACACCGGCATCTGCTTGCTGGTCGAGACCAGCAGCGCCGAGAGCCCGATCGCGGTGGCGTTCACTTCCTTTGCCTTGTCGAGGATGGTCTGCACCGGCACCTGCTTGCCGAGATCGAACACGGTGTAGCCGTTGTTGCTGAGGATGGTCTTGACCAGGTTCTTCCCGATGTCGTGCACGTCGCCATACACGGTCGCGACCACCACGCGCCCTTTCGAGACGTCCGCGCTCTTCTCGAGATAGTTCTCGAGCTGCGCCACCGCCTTCTTCATCACTTCCGCGCTCTGGAGCACGAACGGCAGGATCAGCTCGCCGGCGCCGAACTTGTCGCCCACTTCCTTCATGGCCGGCAGCAGCACGGTGTTCAGCACCGCGACCGCCGGCTGGCGCTTCACCGCCTCGTCCACCAGCGCCTCGATCCCGGCCGGCTTGCGGTGCAGGATCTGGAAGTGAATCTTCTGCTCGACCGAGAGCGCGGCCTCGGCCGCCTCTTCCTCCTTCGCGCGCTGATCCGGCGCCCGGCCCTCGAAGTGCGTGATGTAGGCCGAGAGCGCCTGCGGATTGCGGTTGAAGATCAGGTCCTCGGCGAGTCTGCGATCCTCCGCCCCGATCTCGGGATAGGGCGTGATGTCGGCCGGGTTCACGATCGCCATGTCGAGCCCGGCCTGCACGCAGTGATAGAGGAACACCGAGTTCAGGATCGCGCGCGCCTCGCGCCCGAGCCCGAACGAGACGTTCGACACGCCGAGGCTGGTCAGCACGCCCGGCAACTCGCGCTTGATCAGGCGGATGCCCTCGAGCGTCTCGATCCCCGAGGCGAGGAACTCCTCGTCGCCGGTGGCGAGCGTGAACGTGAGATCGTCGAATACCAGCCGCTCGGGCGGCAGGCCGTACTCGCGCGTGACGATGTCGTGGATCGCGCGCGCCACCTCGAGCTTGCGCTGTGCGGTCTTCGCCATCCCGACCGGATCGATGGTGAGCGCGATCACCGCCGCGCCGTACTTCATGACCAGCGGCATCACCGCATCGATGCGTTCGCGCCCGTTCTCCATGTTGATCGAATTGATCAGCGCGCAGCCCGGGCAGGCCTTGAGCGCCTCCTCGATCACCGACGCTTCGGTGGAGTCGATCACCAGCGGCGCTTCGACCGAGAGCGAGAGCTTCTTCACCAGGCGCCGCACCTGCGCGGCCTCGTCGGTGCGCTCGGTGAGCGCCATGCACACGTCGAGCGCGTGCGCGCCGCCCTCCACCTGCTCGCGCGCCACCGGGATCATGTCGTCGATCCGGTCTTCGAGCGCGAGCCGCTTGATCTTGCGCGAGCCCTGGGTGTTCAGGCGCTCGCCGATCAGGAGCGGCCGCGGCTCCTGCCGCGTCGCGGTGGCGGTCATGCCGCTCGAGAGGAACCAGCCGGAGCGCCCGGGGCGGGGCCGCGGCGCGCGCCGGCCGACCGCGGCGACCAGCGCGCGGATGTGCGCCGGCGTGGTGCCGCAGCAGCCACCCACGAGGTTGACGCCGAGTTCGGTCACGAACTCGCGCAGCACTTCGGCCAGCGGCTCGGGCTGCATCGGGAACACCGCGCGGCCGCCGTCGTTGATGGGCAGGCCGGCGTTCGGAATGCAGTGGATCGGCGTGCTGGCGTTCTGCGACAGATACCGCACCGCGTCGCGCATGAGATCGGGCCCGGTCGAGCAGTTGAGCCCGATGATCTGGACGTCCATCGCTTCGAGCGTGGCGAGCGCGCCGCGGATGTCGGTGCCGAGCAGCATGCGTCCCGACGGATCGAGCGTGACCGAGCACTGAATCGGCAGGCGCCTGCCGGTGCGCTCGAACACCGCGCGGGACGCGAGGATCTGCGCCTTCATCTCGAGAATGTCCTGGCAGGTCTCGAGGATCAGCACGTCCGCGCCGCCCGTGACCAGGCCTTCCGCCTGATCGGCGAAGGCCGGCACCAGCTCTTCGAGGCGCAGCCGGCCGAGATCCGGATCCTCGGACGACGGCAGCATGCCGGAGGGACCCATCGAGCCGGCGACGAAGCGCGGCCGGCCGTCGGCGGCTTCGTAGCGGTCCGCGACGCGGCGCGCGATGGCGGCGGCGGCGCGATTCAGCTCGACGGTGCGCTCGCCCAGCCCCCATTCCTCGAGCCGCACGCGCGAGGCCTGGAACGAGTTGGTCTCGATCACGTCCGCGCCGGCGTCGAAATACGCCGAGTGCACCGACTCGACCACGTCCGGGCGGGCGAGCGAGAGGTAGTCGAGGCAGCCTTCCCAGCGCTTCCCGCCGAAGTCCTCGGCGGTCAGGTCACGCGCCTGGAACTGCGTGCCCATGCCGCCGTCGTAGAACAGCACGCGGCTCGGAAGGATCTCGAGGAAACGGCTCTTGAGGGCAGGGATGGCGGAACTCCTTCACCGGCGACACGTGGCGGGCCGCGGCCGAACAGAGTGATCCCTGAGGTTATCGAACCACGATTGTGCCCGCAACCGGCGCGGGCGCGGGGCACCCCCCCGGTTGCCCAACGGTTGGCCTGCCCGAGCGCCGGTTTTGGGTGTAGCATGCGCGCAGTTTCATCGGCCCACTCCCCAACCCTTGGAGGAAATCATGAAGCGTTTCACCCTGTTCCTGGCGCTGCTTGCCCTGTTCGCGATCGCGGGATCGGCCGCGTTGGCCGACGAGGCCAAGAAGGCGGCTCCCGCGGGCGAATGGTCGCTGGACGGGACCATCATCGAGGCGTGCTCCTGCCCGATGTTCTGCTCCTGCTACTTCGGCGCCGGTCATCCGGCCGCCCATCACGACATGGCAACGATGGCCGAAGAGCACTACTGCCGGTTCAACAACGTGTATCGCGTGAATCACGGCCACTTCAAGAACACGAAGCTGGACGGCGCGAAGTTCTGGGTCGCCGGCGACCTCGGCGGAGAATTCGCGAAGGGCGGCGTGTGGGCGATGGTGGTGTTCGACAAGGCCATGACCAAGGAGCAGCGCGACGCGGTCGCGATGATGATGGGCAAGATGTATCCGCTCAAATGGGGCTCGTTCACGACCGGCGAAGGCGATATCGCCTGGACCGCTGACGCCAAGGGCGCCCACGCGACGCTCGACGGCGGCAAGGGCGGCGAGGTGACGCTGGCGAAGGGCGGCATCGGCGAGGGCGGCGAGACTCCGGTGATCAAGGGGCTCCAGTACTGGGCGGCCGATCACAACGATGGTTTCGTGCTGATGCCGAACACGGTCGAGACCTTCAAGCAGGGTCCGAGCCCGTTCGAGTACAGCGGAACAAATGGCTTCATGATCACGGTGCACCTCGCCGATCACGCCGCGGCTCCGGCCGGGACCAAGTCGGGCTTCTAGTCGTTTCGTTCAACCAGGGCGACGCCGCCTCCTCACATGGGCGGCGTCGCCGCGTTTCCCCGGCGCGAAGCCCCGTGAAGGAATGCCCGCGTGCCCTTCCTGCTCGATCTGGTTCGCCACGGCGAGGCTGAGCCCTCGAACCCCGCGGGCGACCGGGCGCGGCACCTGACGCCGGCCGGCGTGAGCATGATCGCGTCGCTGGCTGGCCGGCTCGCGGAAGCCGGCACGCTGCCGACCCGGATCTTCGCGAGCCCGCGCGAGCGCGCGCTCGAGTCGGCTCACATCCTGGCGCGGCGCGCGGTCCCGGGCGTCGAGGTCGAGGTGCTGGACGCGCTCGAGCCCGACGTCCATCCAGGCAAAGTGCTCGAGGCACTGCTCGACTTCGGCATCGTCGAAGGCCACGCGATGGTGGTGGGTCACCTGCCGCAGGTCGAAGACCTGCACTTCCTGCTCACCGACACCGGCCCGCCGTTCCCGGTCGCGACGCTGCGCCGCGTGCTGTTCCCGGACCACGTCGGGGTCGGAATCGGGCGCCCGGTGTTGTTGCTGAGGCCCTGAGCCCGGCCCTTCGTTCCGGGAATCACGGCCGGGGTGCTAGGCTCCGCACATGGCATTTCTCTCGGGCAAAGTCGCGGTCGTCACCGGAGGCAATCGCGGGATCGGGCGCGGCGTGGCCGAAGCGCTGACGCGCGAGGGCGCGAACGTCGCGCTCACCGCGCGATCGCTGCCGAACGCCGAGCAGGCGGCGCGCGAAGTGGGTGGCAGTGCGCGCGGCTATGCCTGCGACGTGCGCGCCTACGAAGCGGTGCAGCGCCTGTTCGGCGCGGTGGAACGCGACTTCGGCGGCTGCGACATCCTGGTCAACAACGCGGGCATCGGCGTGTTCGCTCCGGTGGTCGAGATGGATCCCGACGACTGGCGCGCCATGATCGAGACCAACCTCAACGGTCCGTTCTACTGCTGCCACGAGGCGATTCCGCAGATGAAGCGCCGCGGCGGCGGGTACATCTTCAACATCTCCTCGCTGGCGGGAAAGAATCCGATCCCGAACGGCGCCGGCTACAACGCGACCAAGTTCGGCCTCAATGGATTCAGCGAGGCGATGATGATGGAAGTGCGCTACGACGGCATTCGCGTCTCGTACCTGATGCCGGGCAGCGTGGCGACGGAATTCGGCCGCGGCAGCTCGGCGAAGACCGGCTGGGCGCTCACGCCGGCCGACGTCGGCGAAGTCGTGCTCGACCTGCTGCGCTCCCCCGCGCACGCGCTCTACAGCCGCGTCGAGATGCGGCCCAGCCAGCCTCCGCGCAAGGGCTGACGTTACGAAGGCTTTCGTCGCAGGGCATGCGCCCGGCGCCCGGCGTGCGGCTCGAAGGCGCGCTGGTCGCGGCAAATCCCCCGATCGTGCCGAAGGCGTCCGATGCGCGCCTCGATGGCTTGAGCGCGGCCCGCGCGTCGGATAACGTCGTCCGACTGTTCCTCGGACGTTCATCGCACGCAGTCCCGGCACACTCGCGGGGACGCGCCTGCGAGCGCCGCATGACCCGTTTTCATACCAGGAGGATTGGCTTCGATGCGCAGACTGATCGGGATGCTCTTGATAGTCGCGATTTCGGCAACCGCGGCGCGACCCGCCCATGCGGCCGTGGCGAGCACGGCCAAATCCGGAGGCGCGGCGGCTTCGGTCAACGCTCCGTTCTGGACCGGACATCCGAATGCCGCGACCTTCGCCAAGGTTCAGGACGAGCGGCTCGCGAAGGCGAAGACCCTGGTGGACAAGCTGATCGTGGTCCAGGGCAAACGCACGGTCGAGAACACGCTGCGCATCTACGACGACGCCATCCTCCAGCTCGACGCGATCGGCGCGCAGTCGTCGCTGCTCTCGAACGTGCACCCCGACTCGGGGCTGCGCAACGCCGCCGACAAGGCCACGCAGCGGTCCTCGGCGTTCGGCACCGAGCTGTCGCTCAACCGCAAGGTGTACGACGCGATCGCGGCGATCGACACCAGCTCGGCCGACGCGGAGACGCGCTATTACATCTGGCGGACGCTGCGCGACTTCCGCCTCGCGGGCGTCGACAAAGACGAGGCGACGCGCAAGCGCATCAAGGAGCTGAACGACCGCATTGTCGAAACCGGGCAGACGTTCTCGCGCAACATCCGCGAGGACAAGCGCACCGTGCTGGTCAAGGACGCGACCGAGCTGGCCGGGCTGCCGGACGACTACATCGCGCGCCACAAGCCCGACGCCGATGGTCACATCACGCTGACCATCGACTACCCGGACGCGATTCCGGTGTTCTCCTACGCCAAGAGCGAGAGCCTGCGCTACCGCATGTTCATGCAGTACTCGAATCGCGCGTTCCCGAAGAACACGGGCACGCTCGACAGCCTGGTCTCCCAGCGCTGGCAGCTCGCGACGCTGCTCGGCTTTTCGAACTGGGCCGACTGCGTCACCGCGGACAAAATGGTCGGAAGCGGGAAGCACGCCTCGGACTTCATCGACCAGATCGTCGCCGCCTCGGGGCCGCGCGCCGATCGCGAGTACCAGGTGCTGCTCAAGCGCAAGCAGCAGGACGTGCCGGGCGCGACCGTGGTGAATTTCTGGGAGAACCAGTACTGGTCGGAGCAGGTGCGGAAGTCGAACTACAACTTCGACTCACAGTCGGTGCGCCCCTACTTCCCGTACGACCGCGTGAAGGAAGGCGTCCTGAGCGTGACCGGCAAAATGTTCGGCGTCGAGTTCCACCGCCTCGCGGACGCCCCGGTGTGGCACCCGTCGGTGGAATGCTACGAGGTGACCGAGAACGGCAAGCTGGTGGGCCGGTTCTATCTCGACATGCACCCGCGCAAGGACAAGTTCAACCACGCCGCTCAATTCGACGTGCGCACCGGCGTCGAGGGCCGGCAGATCCCGGAGGCGGCGTTGATCTGCAATTTCCCGGGCGGCGAGCCGGGTGATCCCGGGCTCATGGAGTACGGTGACGTCCGCACGTTCTTCCACGAGTTCGGGCATCTGCTGCACACGCTGTTCGCCGGACACCATCAGTGGTGCGGCATCGGCGGCATCCGCACCGAGCAGGACTTCGTCGAGGCGCCGTCGCAGATGCTCGAGGAGTGGACCGAGAATCCCGAGGTGCTGGCGTCGTTCGCGAAGCACTACCAGACCCAGGCGCCGATTCCCGCCGACCTGGTGAACCAGATGGATCGCGCGAAGGATTACGGCCAGGGCCTCGGCGTGCGGCGCCAGATGGTGTACGCCAAGCTCTCGCTCTCGATCTACGACCGCGATCCGTCGCAGGTGAACGTGGACCAGATCGCGCAGGACCTGGTGAAGCAGTACCAGCCGTTCCCGTTCGTGCCGAATACGCACTTCCAGTGCGCGTTCGGCCACCTCGACGGTTACTCGGCGGTCTACTACACGTACATGTGGTCGCTGGTGATCGCGAAGGACATGTTCGCGCAGTTCGACAAGGACCACCTGCTCGCGCCCGGCATCGCCACGCTCTACCGGCAGAAGGTGCTCGCACCAGGAGGTTCCGCGCCCGCGGCCAGACTGGTTGCAAACTTCCTCAGCCGCCCGTTCAACAACAAGGCCTGGACCGAGTGGTTGAACAACGACCAGAAGCAGCCGTGACGATGGAGCGCGGCTCACGCGCTTGAATCGTTGAGCCGCGCACGCGGGCCGGCGTCCGCAAGGACGCCGGCCCTTCGTGTTCTCGCTCCCGGGCCGGGTGGATGTTCAAGGGATTGTCCAACGGCGAGCGCGGGTTGGAGGTCCGTCCACCGCGGCCAATGTTCACTGATACTGCACTCTTGAGAAATCTTGGAAGTCCGTGCGAATAATGCTTCATGACGAGAACTGGACATCCTATTGTGGGGTTCGGCGGTTTCCGTTCACGGTCTTCTCCCACCCGAAGGAGTCCCCAATGAACCGAAAGGCTACTACCCGTTCGTTGGTGCTTGCCGGCGCGATGGTGGCGCTGGTGAGTACCGCAGTGGTTCTGCGCTCGCAGTCGAGCGCGACCACACCCGCGAGCGCTCCGGTCGCGACAGTCGTCAGCGCACCGGCTCCCGCTCCGGTCGCAATCGCCGCGCCGGTCGCATCGCGCGCCACGGCGCGCCCGCACGTCGCGCGCAAGATCACGGCGAGCGCTCCGGCCGCCGAGCATCGCCCGATGGATGCCGGGATGCGGATTTTCAAGGATCCGGAGACCGGCACGATGGGCGGTCCGTCGCAAGAGCAGCTGCAAGCGCTGGCTCTCGAAGACGCGCAGAACGAGTCCACCGACGGTCTGGTGCAGGTCGTGATGCCGGACGGGTCGGTGATGATGAATCTGCAGGGCCGCTTCCAGGATTACTACATGGTGAAGCTCGACTCGAAGGGCCGCCGCCAGGTCATCTGCGGCCCCAATCAGCGTGCGCAGTTCCAACCGGCTCCGGCTGCGGCCGAGCTTCCGGAGAAATAACCCATGACCCTCCTGCGCCGCTTCGCTCTGCCGCTTCTGCTCTGCGCGTCGCTGGCTTCGGTCGCGCACGCCGCCAATGTGATCATCATCAACAACAACGCGGCCGGGGTTGGATTCAACGATCCCGCGCCGCGGGCTCCGGTGGCCGGCAACCCGGGCCTCACGCTGGGTGATCAGCGGATCAACGTGTTCAATGCCGCCGCCGCGATCTGGGGCGGCATCCTTCAAAGCACCGTCACGATCGAAGTCCGCGCGCAGTTCGCGAACCAGACCTGCACCGCGACCAGCGCGACGCTCGGCAGCACGGGCTCGAACTCGATCCACCGCGATTTCATCGGTGCCGACTACGCCGGAACCTGGTACGTCCAGTCGCTGGGCAACAAGCTGTTCGGCGCCGACCTCAACCCCGGCGTGCCGGACATGAGCACGACGTTCAACATGGCCATCGATGCCGGCTGCTTCGGTCCCGGACAGGTGTGGTACTACGGGCTCGATGGTCTCGAGGGCTCGAACATCGAGATGCTGCCGGTCGCGATCCACGAGATCGGTCACGGACTCAACTTCGCGACCACCACGAGTGGCTCGACCGGAGCATTGAACTCGGGGTTCCCGAGCGTGTATGACCGTTTCCTGCTCGACAAGGTCACCGGGCGGCAGTGGTCGGATCCGCTCGAGACCAACGCCCAGCGTGCGGCTTCGGCGATCAGCAACGACCTGGTGTGGACCGGCGCATCGGCGAATGCGGCTGCGGCCACCTACCTCTCGAAGAGGCCGGCGTTGATCGTGAACTCGCCGGGCGGGATCGCCGGCACGTATCAGGTCGGCACTGCCGGTTTCGGCGGCGCGATCACGATGGCGGGCGTCACCGGCAATGTCGTGCTGATGGATGATGGCACCGCGCCGAACCCGAACGACGGCTGCGAAGCTCTGGTCAACGCCGGGGCCATCGCCGGCAACATCGCGATCGTGGACCGTGGCACGTGCACCTTCGTGTCCAAGGCGCTGGCGGCTCAGAATGCCGGGGCGATCGCGCTGATCGTCGCGAACAACGTCGCGGGCTCGGCTCCCGGCCTCGGCGGAAACGATCCGACCATCACGATTCCGGTGGTCAGCATCTCGCAGGCCGACGGCGTCACGATCAAGGCACAGCTCGGCGGCGGCGTGAACGCGACCATCGGTCTGGATCCGCTTCACCTGGCCGGCGCCGACAACAACGGCCGGGCGAAGATGTACGCGCCGAGTCCGTTCACCGGTGGCTCGTCGGTGTCGCACTGGGACGTCACCATGACGCCGAACGCGCTGATGGAGCCGGCCATCAACAACGACCTGCACAACACCGTGGATCTCGCGTACAACCTGTTCGTGGACATCGGCTGGTTCCCGCAGCCGGTCGCGACCACGCTCGCGCGCTTCACGGCCGAAGGCCGGGGCGACGGGATCCTGGTGAGCTGGCAGTTCACGGATCCGGCCGACATCGGAACCGTCACGCTGCAGCGCGCCACGGCCGAAGTCGGACCCTGGGGCGCGATCCAGGCCGAGTTCGGTCACGACGGTGAGGCCATGACGGCGCTCGACACCGACGTGGAGCCGGCCAAGACGTACTTCTACCGGCTGGCGCTCACCGACAAGATGGGGCGTCCGGTGAGCCAGGGCCTGGTGTCGGCGTCACGTTCCGGCTCGCTGGTCGGACGGACGTTCCTCGCCGCACCGATGCCGAATCCGGCGCCGCACGGCTCGGCGATTGCGTTCAAGCTCGGGCGGCCGGAGTTCGTGCGTCTCGCCATCACGGATGCCAGCGGCCGCAACATTCGCACGCTCCAGAACGGCATGCTGCCCGCGGGTGATCACATCCGCGTGTGGGATGGCCGGGACGGCTCGGGCGACGTCGCGAACGGCGTGTATTTCGTCACGCTCCATACGTCCGCGGGCAAACAGTCGCAGCGGCTCGCGGTGATCCACTAGTCGATCGATTCATCGCGACAACGAATCGCGCCGGGCTCTCACGGGCCCGGCGCGATGTCGTTTCGAGGCCGGTCAGCGCGCTTGACCTGCCTTCGGCAGGTGCCTGCTCTCCCCGGGGCGCACCGTGCCGGCCAGCTCGTCGGCGTGGAATGAGGAGCGCACCAGCGGGCCGGACGCCACGCTCTCGAAGCCGATGCTCTCGGCCTGCTCGCCCCACCAGCGGAACCGGTCGGGGTGGACGAACTCCATCACCGGGAGGTGATTCGGGCTGGGGCGCAGGTACTGGCCCATGGTGAGGAGATCGCAGCCGTGCGCGTGGAGATCGCGCAGCGTCTGCATCAGCTCGTCCTCGGTTTCGCCGAGGCCCAGCATGATGCCGGACTTCGCCTTGATCCCCGCGCCGCTCTGCTTCACGCGCTGCAGCAGCTCGAGCGAGCGCGAGTAGCGCGCGCTCGGGCGCACCACCGGGTGCAGCCGCTCCACGGTCTCGATGTTGTGATTGATCACCTCGGGACGCGCGTCGATCACGCGCTGGAGGTCCTCGGCGTGGCCGCGGAAATCCGGGACCAGCACTTCGATCACGGTCGAGGAACGCTCGCGGATCGCCTCGATCACCTGCGCGAACACGATGCTGCCGCCGTCCGCGAGGTCGTCGCGCGCGACCGACGTGATGACGGTGTGCTTGAGACCCATGGCGGCGACCGCCTCGCCCACGCGGCGCGGCTCGTCCCAGTCCACGAAGCCGTTCGGCTTGCCGGGCGCGACCGCACAGAAGCCGCAGCGCCGCGTACACAGCTCACCGAGGATCATGATGGTGGCGGTGCCGCGCGACCAGCAGTGCCCGAGGTTCGGGCAGCGCGCCTCCTCGCACACCGTGACCAGCTTCTGACCCCGCAGCAGCGCCTTGGTCTCGGCGTATTCGCCGGCGCCCGGGAGCTTCACCTTGAGCCACTCCGGAAGCCGCCGGAAGCCCGGTCCGTGCGCCACCGCGCCGACACCCGCGCCGGACGCGCAGCCGCCGAAGCGCGGCGTCATCGGCACCCGCTCCGGCACCGGGGCGCGCGGCGCACCCAGGATCCTGAGCTCGGGATGGCGCTTCGGCGTCTCGCTCATTTCAGTCCTTCGCCAGCGCGGCCGAGGCCGGGCTGCCGGTGCCCTTCAACGCCAGCATGCGATCCAGCGCGAGGCGTGCGCCACTGCGCACCTCCGTGGAAACGCGGATCGGATTCACGACGTAGCCCGCGGCGAGATTCTCGAGCGCCCACAGCAGGTGCGCCGGATCGATGCGATTCATGGTCGCGCACGGACATACGTTTCGCTGCAGCGACTCGATGGTCTGCTCCGGATGCTCGAGCGCCAGCCGGTGCACCAGGTTGATCTCGGTGCCGATCGCCCAGTGCGTGCCGGGAGCGGCGCCCCGCACCTGCTCGATGATGAACTCGGTCGAGCCCACGAGGTCGGCGCTCTGCACCACGTCGAACGGACACTCGGGATGCACCAGCACGCGCACCGCGGAGTCCACGGCGCGTTTCCCGTCGATCTGCGCCTTCGTGAACTTGGTGTGCACCGAGCAGAACCCGCGCCACAGGATGAGCCGCGCCGCCGGATCGAAGCAGCGCTGATTCACACGCGCGGGATCCTCGGCGCGCCAGTCCCACTCCGCGATCGCGGCGAGCGGTACGCCCATCGCGGTCGCGGTGTTGCGGCCGAGGTGCTGGTCCGGGAAGAAGAACACGCGGGGTTTGCGCGCCCACGCCCACTCCAGCACGGCGCGCGCGTTCGACGAGGTGCACACCGCGCCGCCGCGATCGCCGCAGAACGCCTTGAGCGCCGCGGTCGAGTTCATGTACGTGACGGGCGTGATCGTGTCGCCATGCGCCTGCGCGAGGCGTTCCCACGCCTCTTCGACGTCCTCGATGTTCGCCATGTCGGCCATCGAGCAGCCGGCCTTGAGATCGGGGAGGATCACGGTCTGATGCGGCTGGCGCAGCACGTCGGCGGACTCCGCCATGAAGTGCACGCCGCAGAACACGATGAACTCGGCGGCGTCCTGCGCGGCCGCGAGCTGCGAGAGCTTGAGCGAGTCGCCGCGCAGATCCGCGAACTCGATCACGCTCTCGCGCTGATAATGGTGGCCGAGGATCACGGCGCGGTGGCCGAGGGCGCGGCGGGCCGCATGCGTGCGCGCGCGGATCTCGTCGGCGGGGAGCGCCGCGTAATCGGCGAAGGGTCGTGCTCCGCGAGTCTCGGGCACGAGCAGGGTGCTCATCGGGGACCTCGGATCAGTCCGGCTCGATGCGATGAAGCGGCTGACGGGTCGCGAAGCCGCCCTCGAGCGTGTGCCAGTGCGCGACCTCGGGCTCGCCGAGACGCCAGCACAGGAAGATCAGCCGGTCGCCCGAGAGCGCGTAGAAATCGAGCAGCCCCTGGCGAAGGTCCTTGACCAGCGCGCCGCGCTCGTGGATGGCGCGCACACCCTCGGCCACCTGGCGGCCGAGCGTGGCGCGGCGCTGATTGAGCTTGAGGAGATCCAGCGCGTCGGGATTCTCGGGCGCCGCTCCGGCGACCGCGAGGCTCAGGGCCGCGACGCGGGTTTCGAGCCGCTCGAGCTCGCGCTGCGCCAGCACCAGGCGATCCAGCTCGGGAGTCAGCTCCCGGACCAGCTTGTTCGCTTCGTCGAGACTGAACAGTGTCAGCTTCACCTGCGACATGTCAGTGTCCGCCGCACCCGCAGCCACCCGATCCGCAGCCGCCTTCGGCCTCGGCGCCTTCTTCGGTCTCGAACGACTTGCCGCAGCCGCAGCCGCGCACCGCGTTCGGATTCGAGATGGTGAAGCCCGACGCCTGCAGAGTTTCGACGTAATCGATGTTCACGCCTTCCAGCAACGGGGCGCTGTCGGGATCGACCAGCACGCGCACGCCGCCGAACTCGCCCACCCAGTCGGCGTCCTCGGCCTTCTCGGCCAGCGACATGCCGTACTGATAGCCGGAACAGCCGCCCTTGTAGACACTCAAACGCAGCCCGAACACGCTGCCACCGTGCTCGCCCTGCTGAGTGATCACCTCGTTCAGCTTCTTGGTGGCGGCATCCGTCAGGGTCACCATGGAATCTGTTCTCCTTCGAAAGGCGGGGAATCACCCCGCCATGGATTCGACGATCTCACGCGGCCGCGTGCCGCGCCGAGGATGTTTCGAACGGGGTGACGCGAAGGTTCGCGACCTGCCGCGCCTCGGCCGCTTCGGCCCAGCGCAGCTCCCCGTATCCAAGGGTTTCGGCCAGTTTTTCCGCGATCCTGACCCGAACCTCGGCCAGCTCGGGGGACTCGGCTCCCAGAATCGCGGACAGTGACGTCATTTCGATGCCGCTCAGCCCACAGGGGTTGATGAGGTCGAAGAACCCCAAGTCCGGCCGGACATTGAGCGCCACCCCATGGTAGCTCACCCAGCGCCGGACCGCGATCCCGATCGAGGCGATCTTGGCGCCGGAGACCCACACGCCGGTGCGCCCCGGGACCCGTTCACCGCGCACGCTGAACGTTTCCAGAACACGAATCACGCTTTCCTCGAGGCCCCGGAGGAAGCGATGCAGGTCCCGCCCCTGCGCGGTGAGGTCGCAGATCGGGTACGCGACGAGCTGCCCCGGCCCGTGCCACGTGATGTCGCCGCCGCGCGAGACTTCGAACAGCTCGATCCCGAGCCGCTCGAGCTGATCACGCGTGGCCCGCAGCCCGTCCGCGCTCGGGGATCGCCCCACGGTCAGCACGGGCGGATGATCCGGGAACAGCAGCCAGTCGCCGGTGCGCCCCTCGGCGCGCGCCTCGACCAGCGCTTCCTGGAGCGCGAGCCCCTCGCGGTAGCCGGTGGCGCCGAGCGCGCAGGCGGTGAGCTGGCGACTCATGCGTAGAACCACAGCATTTCGGGCTTCTCGAGCAGCTCGCAGACGCGCCGCAGGAACTTGACCGCGAGCTCGCCGTCCACCACGCGATGATCGAACCCGATCGAGGCGTTCATCACCGGGCGCGCCACGATCTGGCCATCCTTCACCACCGCGCGCTCCACGATCTTGTGCACACCGAGGATCCCGACCTCGGGGACGTTGATGACCGGCGACGAGTTGATCGCGCCGAACACGCCGGCGTTCGTGATGCTGAAGGTGCCGCCCTGGATGTCGTCGGGGTGCAGGTGATCGGTGCGCGCGCGATTCGCGAGGTCGTTCACCTCGGACGCGATCTGCACCAGGTTCTTGCGGTCGCAGTCCTTGAGGTTCGGAACGATCAGCCCCTTTTCGTCACGCCCGACCGCCATGCCGATGTTGTAGTAGCGCTTGAGAATCATGGCGTCGCCCTGCGGCGACACCGAGCCGTTCATCCACGGGAATTCCTTCAGGGCGAGCACCGAGGCCTTGATGAAGAACGGCATGTAGGTGAGCTTGACGCCCTGCGCTTCGAGCTTCGGCGCCCACTCGCGCTTGAGCGAGACGATCGCGCTCATGTCGGCTTCGTCGAAGCAGTGGGTGTGCGCCGCGGTGTGCTTGGCCTTCACCATGTTCTCGGCGATCAGCCGCCGCACCCGCGTGAACGGGATCACCTCTTCGCGAAGACCCGCAGCCGCGGCGACCGGAGCCGGCGCACCGCCCGGGAATCCGGCGCGTGCCGGCGCGGCCGCAGCCGGCGCGGGACGCGCGGCCGGAGCGGAGGTCGCGGCGGCCGCGGGTTTCGCTCCGCGCGTCTCCAGATACTCGATGAGGTCGTCGCGCGTCACGCGCCCGGCGACGCCCGAGCCGCGGATCGCCGCGATCTCATCGAGGCTCACGCTCTGCTCGCGCATCAGGCGCCGCACTGCCGGCGAAAGGTTGCGGTCGGCCAGGGACTGGCTCGCGCCGTTGCCGACGGTCGGGAGGTTCGAAGCCACGACCGGCTCCGGCGCCAGAGGGGCGCCGGGCGAAGCCCGGCCTGGGGCGGGGGGAGCCGCGACGCTGGACGTCACCGGCGCCGGCGCGGCGGGCGCACTCGCGGCGGCGGCCGCGGCGGCGGGACGCGACGCGGGCGCGGCGGTCACGGCGGCGCCATCTTCGGCGGTCGCAAGCGTTCCAATCTCGGTGCCGACCAGTACCGTGGTGCCTTCCGGCACGACGATCGAGGCCAGCGTGCCCTCGGACGGGGAAGGAATCTCGACGTTGATCTTGTCGGTCTGGATCTCGACCAGCGGCTCTTCCTTGCGCACCCGGTCGCCGACCGCCTTGAGCCACTTGGAAACGGTGCCCTCGGCGACGCTCTCGCCGAGTTGAGGCACCACGATCGATAGCGGCATCACCAGCCTCCCAGGTTCCGCGCCGAGGCGCGAAACGCTCGTTTTCGTCTCGGCTCCGGCCCGCGCCGGAGCGGCATCCTCAAGCCTTCGACTCGCGGCTCCCCTTGCGGTTTTCGAGCCGCCGCCGCCTCCGCTCCTGCGCGCGCGCGTGCTCGGCGCGTTCCGCATCGTTATCGAGGATCAGCTGCGGGACCGCTACCGGACGACTCGTCACTGGATCGAGCGCCACGAACGTCACATATGCGGTGCTCGTGTGACGGCGCTCGCCGCTCAGCAGATCCTCGGATTCCACCATCACCCGGATCTCCATGCTGCTGCGATCCACCAGCGTGATGTGCGCGTGAATCAAGGCCAGCTGGCCGATCTGGATCGGCGCCAGGAACGACATCTCGTCGATCGCGGCGGTCACCACCGGACGCCGCGAGTGCCGGTTCGCCACCACGGCGGCGGCCAAGTCGATCCAGTGCATCACCGTTCCGCCCAGCACGCTGCCGTGCACGTTGGCGTGCTGGGGCAGGACCAGCTGGGTCATCTCGGTGGCCGAGTCGCACACCCTCCGGCCGGCACTCGTAGCGTCCGTAGTCACGATCCCAGGGATTATATGCAGCACTCCGGACGGGCGCAATTGCGGGCCTGAGGCTCGTGAGAAAGGCCATCTGCTGCGTTGCTCGGGCGCCGTCTGTGCAAGGCTAAACGCCGGTGGACCTTTGGTCGTAGTCGTCGGGGAATTCTTCCATGAAGATCTTGTCGATCTCCAGATTCACCTCTCTCAGCATCCTGGCCTTTTGCGCGTACGGGAGGAACGTGCTCTTGAAGCCGTTGATGACGATGCGCTTGACCTCGTACGGGCTGAGGCGGAATGCGCGCGCTGCGAGGGCGATCTCCTGCGATACCGTGGTGGCCGAGATCAGGCGGTTGTCGGTGTTGAGCGTGACGCGCAGGCCCTGCTTGAAATACTCGTGGAACGGGTGCTTCTGGATGCTCTTCACGGTGCGCGTCTGCACGTTCGAGGACAGGCAGACCTCGAGCGGGATGCGGTGGTCGTTCACGTAGCGCAACAGATCCTTGTCCTCGCGCAGCCGCGTGCCGTGGCCGATGCGATGCGCCCCGCAGAAATGCAGCGCCTGCGAGATGCTGGCGGGCCCGAACGCCTCCCCGGGGTGCACGGTCGAATTGATGTTCTGGCGCAGCACGATGCCGAACGCGCGGCGATGCGCCTTCGCCGGATAGTCCTTCTCCTGCCCGGCCAGATCGAACGCCAGCACGCCGCGCCCCCGGTACGCCACGGCCAGCTCCGCCAGCACCACGGAGTAGCGTGGATTCATGGAGCGAATGCCACAGATGATCACGCCGGTCGAGATCTTGAACCGGCGCCCGGCGTCGGACAGGCCGGCGTTCACCGCGTCCACGATGGTCTCGAGCGCGAGGCGTTTGCGCCGATGGAGGATCGGCGAGTAGCGCACCTCGAGGTGGCGCACGTTCTCGGCGGCGGCGTCTTCGGCCAGCTCGTACGCCACGCGGTACAGCGCGTCGCGCTCCTGCATCACGCTCAGCGTGATGTCGAAGATCTTGAGGTAGTCCGCGAGATTGCGGGTGCGGCGTCCGGCCTGCAGCAGGCGGGTGAGCGCCGCGAGATTGCGGGTCGGAAGGCGCACACCCTGTGCGTCGGCCAGCTCCAGCACGGTGCGCGGGCGAAGGCTGCCGTCGAGATGACAGTGGATGTCCACCTTCGGCAGGCGCTGGATGACCCGCAGTGTGAGTCGCATGGTTTCGCGCGAGTCTAGAAACGTGCTCCGTAGCGGTCAAGCATGGCGAATGGCGCCGAAGACGCGCGCGCGATAGAA
>Ga0137399_10000158_pt1 | contig 23943 bp, 18 predicted proteins | sample czorhiz316metaG_FD_104810 | JGI IMG/M metagenome (GOLD analysis project Ga0137399, IMG submission 104810) | Vadose zone soil microbial communities from Angelo Coast Range Reserve, California, USA - czorhiz3.16 metaG | ecosystem: Environmental > Terrestrial > Soil > Vadose zone | place: USA...
GAGTCGGGGCACATCGTGGCGTTTAACGTCGCGCACCGCTCCGGGACCGAAGGCTGGATGGGCCCGCTCGCCGTACGACCCGACCGCCAGGGTGGCGGCGTGGGGAAGACGATCGTCCGTACGGCGGTCGACTGGCTGCTCGAGCAGCGGGTCGTGACGCTCGGCCTCGAGACTATGCCGCGCACCGTCGAGAACATCGGCTTCTACGCCCGGCTCGGCTTTTCCCCGGCGTACCTCACCGTCACGATGACGAACGACATTGCGACGCGCGGCCACGCGGCGCCGACGCTGTTGTCGCAGCGCAAGGGAGGCGCCGCGGAGGCGGCGCTCGAGGCCGCCCGGCGGCTGGCGCACGAGCTCGCCGCCGGATTCGACTTCACCCGCGAGGTGCTCCTCACGGCCGAGCTCGGCCTGGGCGACGCCTCGCTGCTCGACGGCGACGACGGCCTGAACGCGGTGGTGCTGTGGCACGCGGCGCCGCTCGCGGAGGGGCGACCCAAGGACGAGGTGCGCGTCCTCAAGCTCGCCGCCCGCGACATGCGTGCGTTCGACGCCGCGATCGCGGCGACGGAGGCCGCCGCCGCGCGGCTCGGCATCCGCCGTGTGGCGATCCGCTGCCAGACTCGGTTCGACGAGGCGTTCCGCCGCCTGGTCGCGCGCGGCTACCGCGTCCGCTGGACCGACCTGCGCATGACCTACGAGGGCTATCCCGAGCCGCATCCCACCGGAGGCGTGCTGTTTTCCAATTGGGAGATCTGAGGCTGACCGTCGGCCTCGTCATCTTCGCCCTCACGTATCTCCTCATCGCCGTTCAGCGGCTGCCGTTCGTGCACCTGAACCGCCCGGCGGCGAGCCTGGTGGGAGCGGTCGCGATGGTCGTGTTCGGCGTGCTGCCCCTCCCGGACGCGTACGCCGCCGTCGACTTCGACGTGCTGGTCTTCCTGCTCGGCATGATGCTCATCGTCGGCTACCTCGAAGTGGGGAAGTTCTTCGAGTGGGCCGCAAGGTGGGTGCTCAGGCGTGTGGGGACACCCGAGCGGCTGCTGCTCGGCGTCGTGGTGGGCGGCGGTCTGCTGTCGGCGTTTTTCGTGAACGACACGATTTGCCTCGTCGTGACGCCCGTGTTGCTCGCGGCGCTCGGCCCGTTACGGGTGCGGCCCAACGCGTACCTGATCGGGCTCGCGATGGGATCGAACGTCGGGTCGGTGCTGTCGGTCACCGGGAACCCGCAGAACATGCTCGTCGGGATCTGGAGCGGCGCGACGTTCGGCGCGTTCCTCGTCCACATGCTGCCCGTGGCGCTCGGCGGCCTGGCAATCACCTACGGCTACCTGCGATGGGCGTACCGCCGCGAGCTGCGCGAGCCGTTCCGGGAGCGGCTCGAGGCCGTGCCGGTGACGCTCGACCGACCGCTCGTGACGCGCGGCCTCGCGATGTTCGTGGTCGCCGTGGTCGGGTGGCTGGCCGGCGGGTCCCTGCCGCTCGTCGCGATCGGCGCCGGAGCGCTCATGGTGCTCGTGGCCCAGCGCGATCCCGCGTACGCGATCGAGCGGGTGGACTGGAGTTTGCTGCTGTTCTTCGCGTCGCTGTTCGTGGTGATGCGCGGCTTCGAGCAGACGGGTGCCGTCACGTGGATCGACCGGCACGCGCTCGGCCTGGTCGAGAGCGGCTCGCCCTGGCGCGCCGCGACGGCGGTGAGCGCCGTGATGGTGACGCTCTCGAACCTCATCTCGAACGTCCCGGCGGTGATTCTGTGGCGCAATACCGTCCCCCAGCTCCCGCACGCGGAGCTGCTGTGGCGGGTCGTCGCGATGAGCTCGACGTTTGCCGGGAATCTCCTGCTCATTGGCTCGATGGCGAACCTGATCGTGGTGGAGAGGGCCGAGACGCGCGGCGTCCGGATCGGGTTCGGGGAGTATGCGCGAGTCGGGGTCCCGGTGACGCTGCTGACGCTGTCGTGGGGGATCGTGGCGCTGGTGGCGACGGGCTGACGTACCTCAGCGCAGGCAGGCGATTCGGGTTGTGGCCACGACCATGTCATCGAACCATACGCTGCTCGGGGTCGGGTCGGTGACGTAGTTTTGCGGCCAGAAGTAGTTCAGCTGCAACGTCGTGGTCGTTCGGAACTGGATGTCGAGCGGGCCGGAGGATGTGCTTGCGTAGTTGCATTGCGGGCCGTCGGCGCCGGCGGGGCAGAAGTGGTCCTGCACCCAGTATCCGACGCCCGCGGTCTCAGGAAAGGACTGAACGAGGACGTCGTTCTTCCACACTTCCAGCGCCGCGCTCGCACCCGACCCCATGTCGCTGTTGAGCTTGGCGTGGACCTCGACGCAGTCCCACGCGTTGTCGTCGGCCGTGAAGGCGTTCCGGCTGGCGAGCGCGTTGCCCCAGTAGGAACCCGCGCAGTTCGAACAGGTGTGCATCTTCATCCAGTAGTTGTAGAAGTCGAAGCGCGGGTTGGCAGCGCCGATGCCCCAGACGGGTTCGAGGGCGAAGGAGACGTGGTCGTTTCCGTTGGGCTTTTCGCCGGCGTGCGGGTAGGGGTAAGGGTTGTTGTTCACGTCGCCGCCGAACCAGACGCCGCTGTGGTGCCACGGTGCGCTCGGTTGGTACTTGACGTACCAGCGCACGAAGTATTCGTCGTGACCGGGTAGGAGCAACTTGTACAGGTCCGTCGCGCTGGCCGCGCCTCCGGCAGTGAATTTCAACGAAGCCGCGCCGCAGCTCGCGGCCGGCCGGTCGGCGACCAGCGCCATACCGGCATCGTTGTTGTGGCTGTCGTACCGCGCCGTCACCGCGGCTACGGAACCCTCCTCGAAGTTCTCCGCCCACACCACCGCCGGATCGCCGGCGATCCCCCGATCACAGGGGTACCGATCTGCAAGCGTAGACCCGGCGACAGCGGCAGACCCGTTCGAGTCCGCGCAGGCTGCAAACCACAGGGGGGCCGCGCGCATCAGGAGGCGAGTCTTGAGTATCGTCTGCCAGGTATTCACCGAGCCTCCTCAAAGGGGTCGCCGCGTTGCGCCGGAGTCCGGCCACCCACGGTGAACCTCACAGCGTCGGTGCGCCGGTGACGCTCCTCACGCGGACGCGGGGCGCCGGTCCCGCTGGTGGCGCCATGTGGCAAGAACCAAGCGCCTGCTAGAGCCCAACTTGCAAGCCCACCGCTTGCGCGCCGCCGCCCCGACCGATCATCGTCGTGGGCGCGACTCCTCGACGAGGCGCTGGAAGCGTGGATAGGAGCGCAGCGCGTCGAATTCCGGCGAGCGGAGGAAGAACCCAAGTCTCCCGCTGCGCGGACGAATCCGCTCCAAGACTTCCAGCGCTCGCTCATGATCTCCGAGTGCCACCAGGGCCGCTGCGGCGTGCCTCCCGTAAAACAGATTCAGATCGGCCCGGTCACCCGCTTCCGTCAGCAGCCGGTTGACGCGCACGCGGGCGGCGAGCGTGTCACCGGCGCGCACATCCAGGAGGGCGAGCACCGTCTGCTCGAACGAGGGCTCGCCCGGGGCGATCCGCAGCGCCGTCTCGGCATCGGCCCGCGCCCCCGCGCTGTCGCCGAGGTAGAAACGGAACAGCCCGCGCATGGCATACCCGTCGTGGAAGCCGGGATCGATCGTCAACGCGCTGTCCGTCCAGCGGCTGGCCTCCTGGTAGCGCCGCTCGAGGAAGGCCGCGTCCCCGAGAAGGATCATGGTGATCAGCGACGCCGGATCGAGCTCGAGGGCATGCAGCAGCGCCCGGCTCGCGGCTGCGTCCTCTCCGAGCTCCCGCAGCGTCGCGCCGTAGAATGTGAACGCTTCGGCGCTCTGGGGATCGAAGACCGTGGCGAGCCGCATGGCCTCTCTCGCCCGCGGCGGGTCGACCGATCGCAGCAGGTTCCCGCGGGCCAGCCATGCGTCCACCGCAGTGGAGTCTGATCGGAGCACGCGATCAGCGAGGGCGAGCCCGCGGGCCAGCAGACTCTCGGCCGACACACCCGGGTACGACCAGCCTCGGTTCACGAAGAACCCGTACACGTAGGCGATGCGGCCAAGCGCGGCCCCGAATCGCGGGTCCAGACGAAGAGCTGCCTCGTACTCCTCTACGGCATGCGCCTCCGCTCGCGCCGTGCGCTGGGCCAGATAAAAATTGCCGCGCAAGAAATGGTCGTATGCGCCCGGTTGGCGCGTCGGCCGTGCGGCGAGCAGCGTCCGCTCGGTAGGGAGCAGCCGGCCAGCGACGGCGGCGGCGACGGCGCGGGCGTTCTCCTCCCCAATCGAGAGCAGATCGCCACTGCTGCGGTCGAAGACATCACCCCAGACCTGCAGCCCATCGGCCGCGCGCACCAGCTGCACCGTGACGCGCAGCCGGGGGCCGGCTCGGCGCACACTCCCGCTGACCAGGTAGGCGACGCCGAGGGTCCGCCCGAGCACTGCGGGATCCTCGGCGCCCCGTTCCCGGAACCGTTTCACGGCGTTGCGCGACTTGACGGTGAGGCGCTCGATCTGACCAAGGCGGACGATGATGTCCTCGGTCAGGCCGTCGGCCAGGTAGGCGTCAGCCGTATCGCGCGACAGGTTATCGAAGTACAGCACCGCGAGGCTGTTGGGCGGCACTCCGGGCTTGCGCCCGGGGTCAGCAGGAGTCGCACGGCACGGCGGGGTGGAGCCGTCCGGGCATTGGGCGTGAAGACCGTTGTACGACGCTATGACGCTAAGTTGTACAAGGAGAGCAAGCGCGCGCAGCGCATCCGGGCTGCCCTCGACCGTCCTTGACCGCCCTCGACCGCCCGTCATTTCGGCCGCGACTCGTCCAGGAGCCGCTCGAAGCGCGGGTGCGAGCGGATCGCATCGAACTCGGGCGACCGCAAGAAGAACCAGAGGTGAGCGCCGCGAGGTCGCACGCTCTCCAGGACTTCGAGGGCGCGCGGTTGGTCGCCGAGCGCAACGAGCGCCGCGGCGAGGTGCCTCGCATAAAACGGGTTGACGTTCGGCGCGTTCGGCGCGCCGGCGAGGAGTCGTTCGATGAGTCCGCGAGCGCGCACCGTGTCGCCCTCGCGCGCCGCGAGTTGTGCCAGCACCCGTTCCTCCCAGTTCTGCTCGCCCGCGGCGACGCGGAGGGCGCTCTGGGCGTCGCCGCGGGCACCGGCGGTGTCGCCCTGATACAGGCGAAACACCGCGCGCATGGCGTAGCCGTCATGGAACCCCGGGTCGACGGCCAGCGCGCTGTCCGCCCAACGGCGGGCTGCCTCGTAGCGACGCTCAATAAAGGCCCCGTCCGCCAGTACGATCATGGCGATGGAGAGCGCTGGATCGATGGCCATGGCCTGCCGGAGTGAACGGGTTGCGGCGGCAGTATCGCCGAGGTGTGTCAGTGTCGCGCCATAGGTGAGCCAAGCCTCGGCGTTCGCGGGATCGAGCCTCGTGGCGCGCTCGAGTGCCTCCTTTGGGCTTTGCAGGGTTGGGTCGACGCTCCACAGGAGGGCCCCCCGGGCTAGCCACGCGTCCGCCGCGCCTGAGTCCTGGCGGAGTGCGCGATCCGCGAGCGCGAGGCCCCGAGCGAGGAGGCTCTCCGGCCCCAGCCCAGGGTACTGCCAGCCGCGGATGAGAAAGATGGCGTGTACGTGAGCCACCCGCGCGAGGGCCTTCACGAAGACGGGATCGAGCCGCACGGCCGCATCGTATTCTTCGATGGCGCGGCGTCCCGCGTCCGGGGTGCGTCGTTCCAGATAATAGTTCCCGCGAATGAAGTGGTCGTAGGCCTCGGGGTGGCCGGTCGGCCGCAGCGCGAGGGTCGCCTGCTCGGCCGGGAGCAGGCGACCCCCGATCGCGGTGGCGACCTCCCGGGCGATGTCCGCTTCGATGGCGAGCAGGTCCATTGCCCCTCGGTCGAAGCTCGCTCCCCAAACGCGAAACCCGTCGGCGGTGCGGACCAGTCGCACGGACACCCGCACGCGCGCACCCGAGCGCCGCACGCTGCCCTCCACCACGTAGCGCACGCGGAGCGCGCGGCTCAGGGTCACGAGGTCCCCCGGCGCAGGGCCTTGTGCCTGCCGCACCAGGCTGCGGCTCTTCACCTGTAACCGCTCGATGGCGCCGAGACGATCGGTGATTTCTTCCGTCAAGCCGTCGGCGAGGTACGCGTCGGTCGTGTCGTGCGAAAGGTTCTCGAGGTAGAGCACCGCGACGCTGTTGGATGACGGGGCAGGCGCGGCACCGGCCGGCTGCACTCGGCACGGCGGCGTCGAGCCGTCGGGGCACTGGGCGTGGAGACCGTTGTACGACGCTACGATGCTTAGTTGTACGAGGAGAGCAAGCGTGCGCAGCGCATGCGGCCCGCCCTCGACCGCCCTTGACCGCCCTCGACGGGGGGTCATCTCGTCTCCGCGAACAGCGCCTGGAACCGTGGATCGCTCCACAGCGGTTGGTACATCCAGTGTTGCAGGAACCGGACGGCGTGGAAGCGGCGCTGCCACGGCGCCACCCGTCTCACCCAGGCGATGGCGCTGTCGGTTTGGCCGAGTTGAGCGTACGCGCCGGCGAGATATCCGGCATCGGTGCGCGAGAGTCCCCTCGGGCTGCGCCGCAGTTTCGCCCGGAGCGTGCTTCCCAGGGAGTCGATCGCCGCTCGCGCCCGTGCGGTGTCCCCCGACCCCAGCGACGCGATGGCGATCAGGGCCTGGTTGGGTGCGGGCACGTCTCCCAGCTCGATGGCGCGGGCGGCCGCGGCTCGTCCGCCGGCCCACCGGCCGAGGTGCAAGTCGGCGGCGGCGGCTTGCCGATACAGCGCCGCAAAGCCGGAGTCGATGGAGAGGCCTTGCGAAGCCCACGCGACGGCTTCGAGCGGGCGGCCGGCGATGCTGAGGAATTCGGCGGCGCCGGCATAGGCGTATGCAAAATAGGGATCACGACTGGGCACGCGTGTCTCGATCGCAATCGCGCTGTCGAGCTCGCCCGTGCCGTAATACCCCCACGCCAGCTGATGCAGCGCCTCGACATTGGCGGGGTCGAGACGCAACGCCCGTCGTTCGTAATCCAAGGCGAGCTTGGGGTCGTCACTGCGTGCCCCCATCGCGGCTCCCAACCACGTCTCGCCGCTCGTGGAGTCGAGCGCGATGGCTCGGCGCGCCGCGCCGGCGGCGAGCGGGCCGAGGCTGTCGTACGGCACGCCCGGAAGGTCCCAGCCCCAATCCGCCGCGACGTTGTACGCATGGGCCAGGCCGGCATAGGCCGGCGCGAAGCTCGAGTCCAGGGCAATAGCGCGCTCGTAGGCCGCGATCGCCCGGGCCGCCGCCGTCGCGGTGCGGGCGCGGATCGCCGCACGCCCCGCTATATAGGCGCGGTAGGCATCACCGTTGGTCGGCGGAGCGGCCACGAGCCGCGCGCGCTCCGCGCCCGTGAGCCGCCCCCGCACGGCCTCGACGACGCGCACCGCCACCGAGTCTTGCACGGCGAACACGTCGCGAACCGATTGATCGTAGGTGTGGGCCCAGACGTTGTAGCCCGTCGCCGCTTCCGTGACCTCCACCGCGACGCGCACGCGCTCGCCCGCATGCCGCAGCGTGCCCTGCAGCACGTACCGCACGCCCAGCTCGCGGCCCACCCGCTGCGGGTCGGCCGGCCCGCGCGCCCGGAAGCGCAGGGCCGCGTAGCGACTCGTGACACGCAGACCGGTAAGGTCGCTCAGCCGCGTGATCAGTTCCTCGGTGATGCCTTCGGCCAGCGCGACGTCGCCGGAGTCAGCGGGGCCGGTTGCGAGGTAGAGGACGGTCAGCGACGGCGTGCGTTCGGCCGGGGCCGCGCGCGGGGCGGTCGGCTTGGGGCGCGTGCAGGGCGGTGCCGCGCCGTCGGGGCATTGGGCGTGGAGCCCGTGCCACGACGCCACGACGCCAAGCTGTAGCACGAGGACTGCGCAGCGCGGCATGCTCATCGCGCCAGCCCCGGCGGTCGTGCCTCCTCGACCAGCCGCTGGAACCGCGGATCAGAGCGCAGTGGATCGAACTCCGGCGCCCGCAGCCCGGACCAGAACCGCACCCCCCGCGGCTGGACGTGCTCCAAGAACCCGAGCGCGGCCGCGCGGTCGCCAAGCGAGAGGAACGCCGCCCCCGGGAGCAATCCCTCTTCCGCGGCCCTCTCCTGAACGTGAGTGACGATGTAGGGAAGGGCCCCGGCGAGTTGCTTCAAACGCGCGCGCGCGGCGACGCTGTCGCCGCTCTGCGCCTCGACCATGACCAGCAACGCCTCGCCCAGGCTCGAGTCCGCGCTTCCCAGCCGGAGCGCGGCCTCGGCGTCGCGGCGTGCTCCGGGCACGTCTCCCAGCACCAGGCGGATGCGGGTGCGCGACAGGTAGGCGAGGAAGAATTCGGGATTGACGCGCAACGAACTGTCGACCCAGCGCCGAGCGTCGTCATAGCGACGCTCGAAGAAGCTCAACAAGGCAAGCGAGTGCAGCGTGACGGCGCGCCCCGGCTCGATCTCCAGGCTGCGGCGCATCGCGGCTCGCGCGGCCGAATCCCGGCCGAGCGATCGGAGGGACGCTCCATAGGACCCGAGCGCTTCGGAATTGCGCGGATCGAGCGCCAGGGCGCGCTCGAAAGGGGACAGGTCGAAGGTGCGCTGCTCGGAGAATGTGTGAATAAACCCCCACGCCATCCACGCGTCCGAAACGGACGAGTCCTGCTCCATGGCGCGGGTCGCCGCTGCGGTGGCGCGCGCCAACATCGTGTCGCGCGTCAGCGCGGGCAGAGACCACCCGTACCTCACGTTGAGCGCATACGCGTATGCCACGCGCGCTCGGGCGCGCGTGAACTCCGGGTCGAGGCGGCTCGCGGCCTCGTATTCTTCCACCGCCCGAGCCAAGCCGCTCGCCGACCGCTTCGCGAGGTAATAGTTTCCCCGCAGAAAGTGCTCGTGCGCTTCAGGGTTGACGGTGGGCCGCTCCGCCAGCGCGGTGCGCTCCGCGGGCGCCAGCTGGCCGGCGATGGCGGTGGCAACCTCCGTGGCGAGGTCCTCCTGGAGCGAGAGCAGGTCCGTGGTGGCACGGTCGTACGTCTGGCCCCAGGCCCTGAAGCCGTTCGCGGCATTCACCAGACGCGCCACCACACGCACCCGCTGTCCGGCGCGCCGCACGCTCCCCTCCACCAGGTAGCGCACGGCCATCGCGCGCCCCATGGAAATCCGATAATCCGGCGAGGCCTCTCGCAGTCGCCGTACACCCTCACGGCTCGCCTGTTTGACCAGGAGGCGCCGGATGTCCCCGAGCCGCGCCGCGACTTCCTCACTCAGCCCGTCGGCCAGGTACGCGTCGGTCGTGTCGGCGGAGAGGTTGTCGAAGTACAGCACCGCGACGCTGTTCGCCGGGACGCTCACGGGGCGGGTCGCAGTCCGGCACGGCGGCGGCGCGCCGTCGGGGCATTGTGCGAACAGCCCCTCGGTTGAGGTGACCGACAGCAGCAGCAGCAAGACGGTCGCGCGCCGCAAGTTCAAAGCCTCCCGGCTGGACCGGCCCAACCTACGCCGCCCGCGAAAGCCCTGCCAGACCTGGTGGCCTTCTTCGAGCCGAAGACGTAGAATCTCGCCGTCCCCAACCTAGTGCCCTCATGTCCTTCAGTCGCTATGTCTGCGCTCTCGCCGCTGCCGTGGTGCTCGGCGCCGCCCCCCTCGTCGCACAGAAGCCGAGGCCGAAACGGCCGCCGGCTGTGGCGCCCGCCGACACCACCGCTCGCCGAACGGACACGACGGCCATCGCCAAGGACTCCCTCACCCGATTCCTCGAGAGCTTCTCGCTCCGCACGCTCGGGCCCGCCGCGTACAGCGGGCGGGTGACCGCGCTCGCCGTGCCCCACACGGCCGGGCCTGCGAAGACGTTCTACATTGGCGCCGCTGGCGGCGGCGTGTGGAAGACTTCCAACGGGGGGATTACCTGGCAACCGACCTCGGAAGGGCTGGGTGTCGAAACCATCGGCGACATCGCCGTCGCCCGCTCCGATACGAACATCGTGTGGGTGGGGACCGGGGAGAAGAACAGCCTGCGCTCGCAGTGGTGGGGCGACGGCGTCTACCGCTCCAGCGATGGCGGCGCGAAATGGACGAACATGGGGTTGAAAGACACGCGCTCGATCGGACGGATCATCATTCACCCCACGACCCCGGACATCGTCTACGTCGCGGCGCTCGGCCACCTCTGGGGCCCGAACCCCGAGCGCGGCATCTACAAGACGACCGACGGTGGCAAGACGTGGACTCGGATCCTGTTCGTGAACGACACCACCGGCTTCGTGGATCTCGAGATGGACCCCGCGAATCCCGAGGTGCTCTACGCCGCCGCCTGGCACCGGCTACGCTGGGGTGGCAGCCACATGCAGGGGGTCGGGAGGGGAAGCGGGATCTACAAGACGACCGACGGTGGGAGGACGTGGACGAAGCTCACCGATCCCGCTCGCAACAACGGTCTGCCGACCGACCGTCTCGGTCGCATCGGACTCGCGATAGCCGCCAAGGATCCCCGGATCGTCTACGCCACGATTCAGGTGGATCGCGGCGTCACCGACCCGCTCCAGGGGCGCTACGGCGGCGTGTTCCGCTCGAGCGACGCGGGCGCGACGTGGACCCAGGTGAACGACCTGCAGGCGATCCCGCACTATTACTACGACGGCATCTGGATCGATCCGGCTAACCCGGACCACGTCTGGACCGTCTCTCCGTCGCTGCTCGAGAGCAAGGACGGCGGCAAGAGCTTCGCCCCGGATTCCATGCCTCTGGTGCACGGAGATTACCACGCGCTGTGGATCGACCCCGGCGACTCGCAGCACTTGATCATCGGCAACGACGGCGGCGTGTACGTCTCACAGGATGGCGGCAAGGCGTGGGAGCACATGACGATTCCCATCGGGCAATTCTACACGGTGATCGTCGACAGCTCGCTCACGCCGTATCAGGTGTGCGGCGGACTCCAGGACAACGGCGTCTGGTGCGGGCCCAGCCGGACCCGGGACACGCTGGGCATCACCGACGGCGACTGGTACCCGGTGAACGGCGGGGACGGGATGTGGGTGCAGATCCCGGCGAACGACGCGTTCACGGTCTATTCCGGTTGGCAATTCGGACACCTGTCGCGGCTCGATTTGAAGACCTGGCAGCGCGAGGACATCACGCCGCTCGCCCTCGACGCCGGCCTGGACTCCGGGTATCCCTATAACTGGGGCTGGACGACGCCGATCCTCGTGTCGCAGCACGACCCCACGGTCCTGTACGTGGGGGCGAACCAGCTGATCCGCCTGACCCATCGCGGGGACGATTGGGACGTGCTCGGGCCCGACATGACCCGTGCAAGCCGGGAGCATCCGGCGCCCGAGGTGGGGCACACCAGCTATCACGCCGTCTTCGCCATCGCCGAGAGCCCGCGCTCGAAGGACGTGGTGTGGACCGGGTCGGATGACGGCCTCGTGTGGGTCACGCGGGACGGCGGGAAAGCCTGGGCCGAGGTGAGCGCGGCCTTCCCGAAGGGCGCACCCACGTCGTGCTGGGTCGCCGCGATCGCGGCGTCCTACCACGTCGACAGTCGGGCCTACCTCGTGTACGACTGCCACCACCGCGACGACTATGCCCCGCACGTGTACCGCACCGAGGATCTCGGGAAGACCTGGGTGGAAATCGGCCAGGGACTGCCGCAGGATCACGGGAGCCTCACCGTGTTCGAGGATCCCGTGAACCAGCGCGTCCTCTGGGTCGGTACGGCGGGCGGGGCCTACGTGACGCTCGACGGGGGCCGGAGCTGGCGGCGGTTCGGCAAGAACCTCCCCAACGTGCCCGTCGAGTGCCTGGCGATGTCGTTCGCGCAGCGCGACCTCGTCGTGTCGACGCACGGCCGCGGCCTGTGGATCACCAACGTCGCGGCGCTCGAAGAGATGACCGACACGCTGCTGGCGGAAGCCGTCCACCTGTTCTCGGTCGCTCCTGCCTATCAGTACCGCCCGCGCGACACCTACCCCGATTGGGGGAGCCGGCCGTTCGTTGCCCCCAACCCGCCACGCGGCGCGGTGATCACGTACTACTTGAAAGAGGTGCAACCCGAGGGCGTCAAGTTGGTCATCACGACCGTCGCGGGGGATACGATCCGCCACCTCACCGGTCCCGGCTATCCCGGCCTCGAGCGCGTGACGTGGGATTTGACGCGCGACAAGCCGCGGCCGCGCGAGCTCGGCGGCCCCACGTCACGTGATGAGTTACGCCGGGCGCCCGCCGGCGAATACGTGGTGCGGTTGACGCTCGCGAAGCGACGCCTCGAGCAACGGATCGTGGTACAGGACTGGCCCCCGGACCGGCTCGGCCGATTGCGCTGACCCGCCCGTGGCCCGCGCGCCACAGCGTTGCGCGCGTCCGACTTGTGCGCGTGTGGTCTGCGTCACGGCGTCACCACACGCATTGTCGCTCCCGCGACGGAACGTTTTTTGCCCGCCCTGATCGCGAGCCCGTTCCATCGCGAGGAAGCCATGCCTGTCCGCACCTACGCAACTGTCGTCGCATTGGCACTATCGTTCGCCGCCTGTCAGGACGCGTCGCGCCCGGTCGACACCGGGTCGAGCGAGACCGCGCTGCAGGGCACCGGGCCGGAGGTCGTGCCCGGTCAGTACATCGTCGTGTTCTCGGACGGCGTCGCCGATCCGGCGACTGTGGCGACCGCGCTGGTTCGCAGCCTCGGCGGCACGATGCTGCACATCTACACAAGCGCCATCAAGGGCTTCGCCGCGCGGCTGCCGACTGCGGCGGCCGACGCGCTGCAGCGGAACCCGCTCGTCGCCTTCGTCGAGCCCGATGAAGTGATGCGGGCGGACGTCACTCAGGCGATGGATGCGAACGGCGATCCGTGGGGCCTCGACCGCATCGACCAGGGCGCCCTGCCGCTGTCGGGCACATACACTTACAGCGCCACCGGCGCGGGCGTGCACGCCTACATCATCGACACGGGGATTTGGACGTTGCACCCCGAGTTCGGCGGCCGCGCCGACGACGTCTACGATGCCTTGGGTGTGACGGGCGAAGACTGCAACGGCCACGGCACCCACGTCGCGGGGACGATCGGCGCGGCGACCTACGGCGTGGCCAAGGCGGTGTCGCTGCACGGCGTCCGGGTGCTGAGCTGCGTGGGGGTCGGCCTCAATTCGGATGTGATCGCGGGCGTGGACTGGGTCACCGCGAACCACGCCAGCCCCGCCGTGGCCAACATGTCGCTCGGCGGCGGCAAGTCGGCGGCGCTCGACCAGGCGGTCACGAGTCTGTGGAACTCGGGTGTGTTCCTGGCGGTCGCCGCGGGGAACGACAACGCCGACGCGTGCAACGCATCCCCGGCTGGCGCGAGCGGCGTGTTTACCGTCGCCGCGTCGGAGAAGACAGACGCCAAGGCTTCGTACTCCAATTGGGGCAGCTGCGTGGAGGCGTACGGACCCGGCTCGGCGATCAAGTCGACCTGGCTCTTGGGCACGACCATGACGCTCTCCGGCACGTCGATGGCCACGCCGCACGTGACCGGCGTAGCGGCGTTGTACAAGGCGGCCAACGGCGATCAGCCGTCCGCGACGGTCTCCAGCTGGATCATCAGCAATGCCACGACGGGCGCTATCGCGGGAAACCCGTCGGGGACCCCTAATCGGCTGCTGTTCAAGGCGACGCTGTAAAGAATTGCGCAATTAAGACACGAACTGCGGCGCGCCCGCGATGATCCGGCGGGCGAACAGCACCACGGCGGCCGCGTACAGCAGCTGTACGGGGCCGCTTCCCACATGGGCCACGAACACGATAACGAGCCACAGCGCCAGCAATACGATCGCTCCCACCAGTGTCAGGTTCATGACATGCCTCCACGGTTTTGCTTGACGGTCCTGTGGTACGCCCCTGCTTGACGTTTCTGGTCCACGTAGTATTGTAGTCGAAGGAGCGGGGAGAAGAATTATTGAGCCAACAGGCTCGATTGTGGACCCAGATACTGTGACCGATGTCAGGCCCCCGTTGAGGGGAAGGCAGACGCCATGGTGAGGGACCAGTCATTCCTTTCGGGCTTCAATAATCCTCTCCGTTTCTGATGCACCGGTCGGCCGGGTCGTGTTAAGCGATGCCGGCCGATCGTTTTTGTTTCCGCACCGTCTCCCAGAAGTATTTCGGCGCCAGCAGCGCATGCCCCCGGACCACGAATCCGATCAGCAGGATCGCCATCCAGATGGCGTACGCGACCGCGATCTCTTCGCGCAACGTCGGCCGCAGGAACTGCACGAGCCACAGGACGAACAGGATCGTGGCGTCGAGCCAATCGAACTCCATGTTCGCGAGCAGCAGCACCGCGAGACCCGACTGCAACAGCGTCAGCAGCAGCTCGAGCCGCTGGGCGTCGTCGAACCGGAAATCCCGCCACACGCCGTGGTGCTGCAGGCTCGAGTAGCCGTACACGAGCGGGATCATGGCGGCGAGCACGGTCCACTGGTTGATGTTGCTCGAGACCAGGTTCATGAGTGCCATCGGCGCGTGGGTCACGCGCCGGGCCCAATAGAACGCGGAGACCTTCTCCGGGAACTCGGAGAGAAACGGCGCCACCCACTGGACCAGCACGAACTGGCTTGCGCCGACGAGCCCGGCGAGGGCGAGCATGGACTCGAGAAACGGATGCGCGGTCGCGTACAGCAACCCGCCCCCGGCTGCGAACAGTCCGCCGATCGCCGCCCGCCGCCGCCACCCCCGCTGGCGGTACGCCCACCGGGAGACCGCCGGCGCCTCGCTCAGCTTGTCGGCGTTGTGGGGCGGCGCGCGGAACAGCGCCCAGAGGTACCCGGCGTAGAGCGCCAGCAGGACCACGGCGTCGATCCAGCCGAAGCTCTCCCGCAGCAGGATCACGCCGAAATACAAGAGCGGCGGCACGAGCCCTACGACCTCGACGGCGTGCTCGGGTTCCAGCCGGATGGCGGGCAGGAGGGGCGCAGCATGGTGCGCCCCGACGGCCTGCTTCCGTCCGGCCGCGGCGAACACGAAGTAGATCATCGGCCAGCCGAGCCCGAGCAGCAGCCGGATCGCGCCCGTCAGGTTCGCAATCGCGAGGTGGGCGCGCTCGGGATCGCGCCCGGCGTCCCAGGCGATCACCGCCTCGACCGCGAACTCGGGCAGCGTCTGCAGCCAGGCGAGGACCGCGAGCGCGAGGCCCTGGGAGATGAGAAACTGCGCGGCTTCCGCGCCCCAGGCGACGAGAAACGCCGCCGCGAGGATGCTGGGAAACGTCCACAGCGCCGACAGCGCCGAGCCTCCCGCCGTGGACAGGAAAGCGAGTAGCTTTAGTTTCACGTGCGCCGAAGATAGTCCGGCCCCGGAGGCCCAACAAGCATGGGACGCGATAAAATGAAGTCCGCCAGCCTGCACAGCTTCCACGAGGAGCACGCCGAGCCACTGGCGGCCGTGCCCGGCGCGGACGCGGGGTCGGTGTTCGAGACGCTGGTGCGCGACATGCTCACGCAGCTCGGCGAAGATCCCACGCGGGAAGGCCTGCGCCAGACGCCGGCGCGCGTGGAGGCGTCGCTCAAGTGGCTCACGCGCGGCTACCACATGTCCGTCCCCGACGTCATCGGCGACGCCCTGTACCACGAGCGGCACGAGAACCTGGTCTGCGTGCGCGACATCGAGATCTACTCGCTGTGCGAGCATCATCTGCTGCCGTTCTTCGGCAAGGCGCACGTGGCGTACCTGCCGAACGGCCGGCTGGTGGGGTTATCCAAGATCCCGCGCGTGATCGAGGTGTTCGCCCGCCGGCTGCAGGTGCAGGAGCGCCTCACCGACCAGGTGGCCGACGCGCTGATGGACGTGCTGGACCCACGCGGCGTGGGCGTCGTGATCGAGGCCTACCACCTCTGCATGATGATGCGCGGCGTCGAGAAGCAGAATTCGAAAACCGTCACGAGCGCGCTGCGCGGCGCATTGCTCCAGGACGCGAAGACCCGCGACGAGTTCCTGAGACTGGTGCACGGCGGGTGAGCGAGGCTCCCCTCAACGGGAAGCTCGCGCTCGTCACCGGCGCGTCGCGCGGCATCGGCCGCGCCGTGGCCGACACGCTGTATGCCGCCGGCGCGCACGTGGTGCGGCTGGCGCGCAGCCTCAAAGACGGTTCGGCCGAGCGGCGCACCGACCTGCGCTGCGACGTCACGGATCCCGCCGCGGTGGACCGGGCGGTCGCCCGCGTGCTCGGCGAGCTCGGGGTCCCGGACGTCGTGGTCAACAACGCCGGGATCTTTTTCATCCAGCGGATCGAGGAAACGAGCCTCGAGGACTTCACCCGCACGCTCGCCGTCAACTTGACCGGGCCGTTCCTGGTCGCCCGGGCGTTCGTGCCGCATCTCGTCACGCGGGGCGCCGGGCACCTGGTGACGATCGGCTCCGTCTCGGACCACGTGGCGTACTCCGGGTCGGCCGCGTACGCGGCGAGCAAGTACGGCCTGCGCGGCATGCACGAGGTGCTGCGCCAGGACCTCTCCCGCACCGGCGTCCGCACGACGCTCGTCTCGCCGGGGCCGGTGGATACGCCGATCTGGGATCCCGTGGACCCCGACTCGAAGCCGGGTTTCACGAAGCGCAGCGCCATGCTGCAGGCCGAAGACGTCGCCGCCGCGGTGCTGTACGCCGTGTCGCAAGCCCCGCGGGTGGATGTGACGGAGATCCGGCTCATGCCGACTGTCTATTCGGCGAGGGGCTGAGATGACACACGTCACACGTTGCCCGTTGCCCGTGCTACTGGCCCTCGCCGGTCGGCTGGCGGCGCAGGCCCTGCCGCCCCTGCCGGATACCAGCGGGTTCGGGGTCCATGTGCTCGCCATCGCCCGCGCTCCGGACAAGTCGATCTGGGTCGGGAGCTACGGCGCGGGAGTCTTTGTGCTGCGCCCAGGTGCCTCGAGCTGGGAGCAGCTGCGGCACTCGAGCGACACGACCGCCCGCTCGATCTCCTGGGATTTCGTGCACGCGTTCGGGTTCGGGCCCGCGGGCGAGATCTGGTACGGCACGGTCGGCAACGGCTGGGGGTTATCGACCGACGGCGGCAAGACGTGGACCAACTGGGAGTTCAAGCAGCTCGGCCCCGAGTGGCAGTACGTCGCGCCCAACGGCATCGTGACCCGCGGCGACACGGTGTACGTCGGCACCGCGGACGGCATCAAGCTGTCCTCCGACCGCGGCGCGACCTGGGCGGAGATCACCGATTCCGCCGGTGCGACGTCGGCACAGCACGTCGTGGGACACTTGGCCGACCAGTACGTCCTGGCGTTGGCCGCCGCGCCGGACGGCAGCCTGTGGGCGGCCCAGCTGCGCGGCGTGGCGCGCTCGAGCGACGGCGGGCGCAGCTGGACCGACTTCCCGACGCCCGGCCGAGTGCGCGCCCTCGCCCCCGATACCGGAGGCCTCGTGTGGGTGGGGACGGAACAAGGGCTGTACCGGCTCGATCCGGCACGCCACGCGTGGCTCGACAAGAAGGGTCGGCCCGCCTGCGGCGTCGCGCTAGTAGTGAAGGGCTGTCGCGTGGACATGGCGCCGATCGAGCTGCTCGCGCGCGTCGCGCCGGGGCGAGTCTACGCCGCCACGCGCCAGGGGGTGTACGAGCAGGACGGCGACGCGCTCAACCTGTGCGACCCCGTGCCCGCCGCGACCGCCTTTCTCCCGCTCGCGCCGGGCTGGTACACGGTCGGCCGTCCCACCGGACTCGTGTCGTGTCGCCTCGATCAGGGACTCACGCTCGTCGGCATCTCGTACCAGCAACGTCCCGACACCGATCTGGACGCGCTGCGGCACAGCTGGTTCGAGCGCCCCATTGCCCTCACCGATCAGCCGTACATCGACCAGACGTATCGCTACGGCTCGACCATGGGCGGCAATTTCCAGCAGCATCAGGGGGTCGAGTTCAACAACCCCGATGGCACGCCGGTGCACGCGATCGGCGACGGGGTCGTCGTCTTCGCGGGCCCGGCGGAGCAGGGCGCCAACACCGTCGCCATCCGCCACACCCGCAGGCTCAAGAATCTGTTCGTGTACTCGGTCTATTATCACAACACGACCCTGCTGACATCGGTGGGGCGCGCGGTGAAAGCGGGCGATGTGATCGCCACCGTCGGCAACACCGGCCGGGCGACGAACGACCACCTCCACCTCGAGGTGCACGTCGCGCCGATGGACTCGGTGGCGTTGATCGTCGATCCCAACGAGCGCTACCCACGCTACACGGTGAACCCCGAGCTGTGGGTCAGGCCGCTCCCCGGCACCGGGATCGTGGCGGGGCAGGTGTGGGACGCCCAGGGTCACCCCGTGCCGCAGGCCCGCGTCTACGGGCTCATGAAGGCGGAGCCGCAGGAGACGCCGTTCTCGTACGCCGAGACGTACGGTGAGCACAATCACCCCGACCCCACGTACCGGGAGCACTTCGCCGTGAGTGACGTGGAGCCGGGCGACTACACCCTCGCGGTCGTGGTGGACGGGAAGCGGCTCACCCGGCGGATTCGCGTCGCCGCCGGCCGGCTCAGTTGGGTCGTGTTCGGTTCCGGTGCACATTGAGCTGACGGAGATGCTGCGCTGTCCGGAGACGCACGAGGAAGCCTTCCTCGTGATGTCGACCGGAGAGATGGTGGGGCGGATGGTACGGTCGGGCATACTCGGATGCCCGGTATGCCGCCGTGAGTATCCGATCCTAAAAGGCGTGGTGGAGTTCCGGGGAACGGGGAAGGGGGAAGGGGCCCCGCCGTCCCGCCCTTCCCCCTTCCCGGGCCGTTCCACCGACGCCCAGACTCTCCAAGCGCTTCTGGATCTGAGCGGCCCAGGCGGCTATGTCGTGCTGGTCGGCTCGGCGGCCCGGCACGGGGCCGGGCTCGCTGGTCTGATGGGCGGGATCCACTTCGTCGGGATCGACGCGCCGGCCGAGGTAGAGGAGGTCCCCGTTCTCAGTCTACTCGCGTGCGAGACGATGATTCCGTTGCGTCGCGCCATGGCACGGGCCGTCGTGGTGGGGCCGGAGCGGGCCAGCCCGCCCTGGCTCGGCGAGGCGCTGCGGGTGCTGCTACGGGGACGGCGGCTCGTGATCGAGGACGAAGGCGCGAGGCCTCCGGCCGGCCTGAAGCAGCTTGCGGTGGGGAAGGGACTGTGGGTAGGAGAGCGGGGGTGATCAGCTCTCGATGACCGCCGCGGTGGGGTCCGCCTCGGCGTACACCCGCTCGATCAGCTGTTTGTAATTCTTCTCGACCGCGCGCCGCTTCACCTTGAGCGTGGGGGTCAGCTCCCCCGACTCGATCGTGAAGTCCCGCTCGATCAGCACCACCTTCTTCGGCATCTCGAACTTCGCCAGATCGCGCAACCCGCCCACCACCTCGCGCTCCATTTTCGCCTGCACGTCGGAGAGTGCGAGCAGCTCCGCCCGCGAGGCGTACACGAGATTCCGCTCCTTGGCCCACGGCTCGAGGCTGTCGAAGTTCGGCGCGACCAGGATGATGGGGAACTTGCGCTGGTCGCCCAGCACGACCGCGTTGGCCACGAATTTGTTCAGCTTGACGGTGTTCTCGATCGGCTGCGGCGCGATGTATTTGCCCCCGGCGGTCTTGATCAGATCCTTCTTCCGGTCGGTGATCTTCAGGTACCCCTCGGCGTCGAACTCGCCGATGTCGCCCGTATGGAACCATCCTTCGGGGTCGATCGCCTCGCGCGTGGCGTCGGGCAGGTTGTAGTAGCCGCGCATGATGTTCGGCCCCTTGGCGAGGATCTCCCCGTCCGGCGCGATCTTCACCTGGACGCCGGGAATCGGCTTGCCGACGGTGCCGAACTTCGGGCGCTCGAAGGGGTTGATCGTGAGCACCGGCGACGTTTCCGTGAGTCCGTACCCTTCCACGGTGACGAGGCCCGCACTGTAGAAGAATCGCCCGATCTCGGCGGCGAGCGGCGCGCCCCCCGACACGAACAGCTTGATCCGCCCGCCGGTGCGCGCGCGCAGCTTCGAGAACACCAGCCGGTCCGCGATCGCGTGCCGCGTCGCGAGGCCGGGCGGGACCGCGATCCCTGAGAGCCGGTGCGTGGACCATTGCTCGCCCACCCGTTTGGCCCACAGAAAGATCTTGCGCTTCAAGGCGCTGCCGGTGAGCGCGGCCTCGAGCACGCGGCCGTACACCTTCTCGTAGATGCGCGGCACCGCGACGAGCACGCTGGGGCGCACCTCCCGCAGATCCTGCGACAGCGTATCGATGGACTGCGCGTACGTGATGGTCACGCCGACGTGGAAGAAGTAGTAATCCACCATGCGCTCGAAGATGTGCGACAGGGGCAGACAGGCGAGGCAGCTGTCACCGCCGGTCAGCCGCAGGGCCTCCACGCTCGCGGCCACGTTGGACCAGAGGTTGTTGTGCGACAGCATCACGCCCTTGGGCGTGCCCGTGGTCCCAGAGGTGTAGATCAGGGTAGCCAGGTCGTCGGGCCGCACGGCGAGCGCTTCGTCCTTGAACCCGGGGTAGCGTGCCATCGCGGCCCGACCCTTCGCCTCCACATCGGCGAGCGTGATCGCGCCGTCGCGCCGCGCGTCGGGCTCGAACACGATCACGTACTTGAGCGCCGGCAGCCCGCTGCGCAGCTGCACGACCTTGGCAAGCTGCGCCGCCGTCGAGCAGACGACGGCAGCGGCGCCTGAGTCGCGCAGGATGTACTCGACCTGGTTCGCCGGCAGCGTGGGGTAGATCGGCACGTCGGCGGCCCGGGCGCACAGACACGCGTAGTCGACCAGGGCCCACTCGAGGCGCGTCTCCGCCAGGATCGCGACCCGGTCGCCCTGCTTGATCCCGAGCTCGCGCAGGCCGAGCGCGATGGCCCGCACTCGTTCTTCCGCCTCGCGGTGCGGCACCGGCGTCCACACGCCGCCCGTCTTATGACGGAATGCGGCGGGGTGGCGCGCGTGCTGCTCGACCGCGTCGAAGAACAGCCGCGTCAGCGTGCCGCCGCCGCCGCCGTTCATGGCAAGAACCGCACGACGAACGAGACCGGCGAGCCGGCGATCAGGGCGCCGATCGCGCGGCGGGCGCTGGCGGTCACGACGGCGCTGTCGGGGAGCGGCCCTGCGAGCAAGCGCAGCTTCACCGCCGCGAGGCCGACCTTGGTCGCGACCGTGTCGGCGGCGACCGGCGCGCGCGCCGTATCGCTCGTCACGAGGGTGACGTTCGCGCCCGGCCCCGGGTACACGTTCAGCGCGAACGCCACCCGTCGCCCGGAGAGGTCGACCGGCCCGGCGGCGGTCGTGTCCTGGAGCCGCACCGTCAGCGAATCCGAGAGTGAGTCGGGCTTAGCGGCGAGGCTCACGCTATCCCGCGTCGGACCGGCCGCGAACAGCGTATCGGCCGCGGCGAGCACCCGGATCGCGATCGGATTGCTGGGCAAGTTCCCGACGCGCGCCTGGATCCGGGCGGGCGTCGCTCCCGGTCGCTTGGCGACCATCACCCCCGTGGTTTCGTTCACCACCGTGAGCAGCGCCGTGTCGAGCGTCGCCCAGAGGATCGTAGCGGCGACCGAGTCGCCGTGGCCGTCCAGGGCGTAGGCGTGCGGGCGGAGCGTGTCGAGTTCCTCGACGGAGTCGCGCACCGCCACCGAGAGCGCGACTACCTGGTCCAGGGCCGGGCCGAGCTGGCCGCACGCGGCAGCGGTGGCGAGCGCGAGGAGGAGGACGCCGGCCCGGCTTCCCCTCAGGGCGCCCCCGCGGTGGCGGCCGGGGTGGGGCCCCCCCCTAACGCGCCCAGGTCGCGCAGCGCCTGGGTGGCGTGCTCGATCCATTTCGCGGCGTCGGGGCCTTTCGGGGGATGGGCGAGGAAGGCGCGCAGATGCTGGGTCGCGCCGTCGGGGTCGCCGCGCTTCAAGAGCAGGAACGCGAGTCCGTAGTGGGCGCCCGCCAGCTCGCGGTCCAGCTCGAGCGCGCGGCGGTAGTGACGGATCGCCTCGTCGATGCGGCGCGTCTTGGTGAGCGCGATGGCCATGTTCTGCAAAATGCGGGCGTCGTGGGGGTGATCGCGCAGCGCCAGGCGATACGAGGTGAGAGCCGCCTCGTAGTCGCCCTGGCGTTCGAGGGCGAGCGCCTCGTTCAGGTAATCGAGGCGCTGGGGTTGGACGTCATCGGCGCCCGAGCCGCCGAGCAGGCGGCGCCAGAAACCCATGGGCCGAAAATAGCTTGCGGCCGCTCACGTTCGCAATGTAGCTTCTCCCCCCATGCCCGCCGTTCCCCAGCCGCCCGCGCCCAAGAAAACCGGCTTCGCCCGCAAGACGCCGCACGGGGTGCTCCAGGTGGACTGGCCCTTCTTCGGGGAGCTGTGCCGGGCGCTGGCGTTGAAGATTTTTCGCGAATACGATCCCGATGTGGTGATCGGCATCGCCAAGGCGGGGGTGATCCCGGGCGCCGTGGTGGCGAGCATCCTGCAGCGCGACTTCGCTTCGGTCGCCATCACCCGGCAGGAGACCGGCGCGCGGCCGGTGGTGATCGCGGGCCCGCCGCGGATCGTCGCCGGACGGCGCGTCCTCATCGTGGACGAGACGTGCGACTCGGGTGACACGATGAAGCTCGCCCTGAACGCCGTGCGCGAGCTCAAGCCCGCCGCCGTGAAGACCGCGGTCTCGTTCCGCACCGGCCCGTACCAGCCGGACTTCTACGCGCTCGAGACCGACAACTTCATCATCCTCCCCTGGGACCGCGAGGTCATCATCGACGGGGCGATCGTGGTGCGGCCCGATTACGCCGAGAAGCTCAAGGAACTCGGGGGTTGATCGACCGGCTCACCGCGGCGCTCGCCGCCTCTCGCGCCGACTACACCGAAATCCGCGTCGAGCAAACCTGGAGCTCCGCCGTCACGATGCGCGGCCGGCGGCTCGAGTCCGCCACCGCGAGCGAGGACCAGGGCGGGTTCGTGCGCGCCCTGAACCGCGGCTCGGGCTGGGGCACCGCCTCGTTCACGTCGCTCGACCAGCTCGCCGCCATGGTCGCCCGGGCAGACGAGCTGTCCCGGGCGGTGCTTCTCGAGCGCCCGATCCAGCTCGCCCCGGTGCCGCCGCAGCGCGCGGAGGGGATACTCGATCTGGACGGCGACGTGCGCGGTGTGCCGCTCGCCGAGAAGAAGCGGCTCATCGAAGCCTACAACGGCGCGATGCTCACCGTGAGCGACCGCATCGTCGATACGCTCGCGACCTACCGCGACGAGGTGAGCGAGTACTGGTACGTCAACTCTGAAGGCGCGGTGCTGCACGAGCTGCGCCCCGAGGTGACGCTCTCAGGCACGGCGGTGGCGCGGCGCGACGGCACCATCGAGAAGGGCCTCGAGTCGATCGGGCTGCGGCGCGGCTGGCGTTCCGTCCAGGACAAGGCCGCGGGCTTCCGCGCCGTCGCGGAGCGGGCGGTGCAGCTGCTCGACGCGCCGACGGTGACGGGAGGCACGTACCCCGTGGTGCTCGATCCCGAGCTCGCGGGGGTCTTCATCCACGAGGCGTTCGGGCACCTCTCCGAGGCCGACTTCGTCTACGAAAACCCCCAGGCCCGCGAGATGATGACGCTGGGCCGGCGCTTCGGCAAACCGGTGCTCAACGTGGGTGACAACGGCGCGGCCTCCGGCCTGCGCGGCACCCTGCCGTTCGATGACGAGGGCACTCCCACCCAGGACACGGCGCTGATCCGGGAGGGAATCCTGGTCGGCCGGCTGCACTCGCGCGAGACGGCCGCGGCGATGCACGAGCGGCCGACCGGCAATGCCCGCGCGATCTCGTTCCGCCACCCGCCCATCGTCCGCATGACGAACACGTACATCGGCAACGGTCGCGGCACGTTCGAAGACCTGATTCGCGATCTGAAGCTCGGCGTGTACGCCTGCGGCGCGTTCGGCGGCCAGACGATGCTCGAGAACTTCTCGTTCACCGCGGCCTACGGCTACATGATCCGCGACGGCCAGGTGGC
>Ga0137399_10000159_pt1 | contig 23872 bp, 12 predicted proteins | sample czorhiz316metaG_FD_104810 | JGI IMG/M metagenome (GOLD analysis project Ga0137399, IMG submission 104810) | Vadose zone soil microbial communities from Angelo Coast Range Reserve, California, USA - czorhiz3.16 metaG | ecosystem: Environmental > Terrestrial > Soil > Vadose zone | place: USA...
CGACCTGCACGACTCCCACCGGATTGCCGCCGGTTGAACGAGAAACGATGCCTCCATCGGGATTGATGAGAACCAAATCTTCGCTGCTTCCCTCCGGCGCCTCGAGGACAGCCGTCAGGAGTTGCGTACCGGCCGTCGCTGCAATGGTCTGCGAGGCGAGACCAAGCGCGCCGACAGCCCCTGACGTAAGCGTAGAGATTTCAATCGGGTTGCCGATACCCTGAATGTCCCCGCCTTCGATCACAAAATCGTCGATGTACACCATGTTTCGCTTGGGATCGGGATTGTCGTTCAGCACATTGAAGCGGAAGGTGTGTGTTCCGGGGAGGGCGGCATACGTCTGCTTAATGCCGAACGTCAGATCAATTTTTCCCGTATTGTCGGGCGCCATCGGATCGGACGGCGGCCGGTAGAAATCCACCTTTCCCAGAGAAACGCCGTCGATGAACGCTTCGCCATTGCCGCCCCGCGGGCCCTGGGCGATGTCCATCTCGACGCCTGTTCCGGTGAACTGGAATTCCATGTAGGCCGGCGCATGGCCGCTCCTGTTCGCGTCAACATCGCGGCTGTAATGGCCGTTCGATGCGCGATCGTCATTCACATCGTGAAATCCGCCTTCCCTGTCGACCTGATCATCGTCGCCTTCGTGGATCATGCCGCCGCCACCGCGGCGTCCGATAATAAAGGCCGTTCCGCCGCGAGTTCTATCGAAGCGCACTGTCGTAGCAGAACCCGAGACAAACGTTCGTCCCTTGGTCCCGAGAACGGTGTCACCGACAGCCGGGGGGGAGCCGCCCGGCTTCGTGAGTTTACTTGCGAGGATGCGCAATCTGATTATGCCCGGTTTGGTGAGCGAAACGCTTGAGCCGTCCAGATTTCCGACCGCCGTCTCCGTGTAGCCCCCGCTCGCGGTCCTGACAACGGTGCCATACTTGAACGACTGGGTGGGGGCGTCGTTATTGAGTTCCATATAATATTCTTTCCCCTTGTCGGCGATGTCGTGGCTGAAGGCAAGATAGGCTCTCCAGTGCGCGTTCGGCGGCAGCCCGGTGGTCAGATCAATCACTCGCATCTTCGCAAGGAGGTATAAATTCCCGCCGACTGTTTCATCGCCATAATCGATGTCGATAATGTCCACGGCATCCGCGGGCACGTTCACGATGCTTACCTGCGCATCCGGGGCAAAATCCACCACCTCCGGATCGGTATGGAAGGGCGGGGGCGTGCAGCCCGATACTGTGGGCACGTTCGGAGTGGCAGCCAATACGCTTCTGCCGCTAGTCTGGCGCGCCGTGTACACATTCCCGAAAAAGTCCTTGTGATCGTCGGCGTAGGAAATCACCGCCGCTCCCCGCGGATCAATCGCGACCTGGAAGTAATCAAGAAGGTTGCGGTTCGCCGTTCCGGTCAATCCACCCTGACTGATGTTGCCGTGATGGATGATGTGATCGCTTACGCGTTTCTGGCTGAAAGAAATGTTTGTCGCCAGAGCATTGAGCGTTTGAGAGAAGTAGACGTGCCAGTCGTTATTATCCAAAACCTCCGAGGATGACTTGATCGAATCCGTCGCGTACCAGACAATATCCACCCGGCCGGCATCTCCCGCATCCATCCAGGGGAAGATGTTGGTCTTGGTGAAGGTATCAGCGGGGTTATTCACCTGGACAGGCGTGCTCCATGTTTTTGCGTGATCGGTCGAGACCGATAGATTGATATTCACACCGTCCGACCAGAGCGCATACACGTTTCCTGCGCGATCGACCTTTACGACCGGGAAGAGATGGCGTGGACTGGTGTTTGCAACGAGGGTGTTGCTCCACTGAATCGCATTCTTCGAGGACGCAACAAACAACTGGCTGGAGCTTGCGTGACAAGCATAGACGGTGCCGTCATTCTGATCGACGGCGATGTAGCCCGGAGTCGTTCCTGAGGCGCTCACCACGGAAGCCGGGCCGAATGTTGTCCCTCCATTTGTGGATTTCTCCACGAAAAGGCCTGTGAACGGAATCGGCGCGCGATAAAGGAGATAGACTGTGTCCTTTCCGTAGGCTTCGTCCCATTGTCTGTCATCCGCAACAATCTCCGCCACCGCAGGATTCAGGAAGAACGTCTGGCCTCCGTCTGTCGAATTCGCGAATGCCACGTTCGCGGCGGAGAGACTACTGAGGTATACTCTTGGGAGACTCGCATCGCTCGGAAAACCCACGGCCAGATCAACGTCCCCACCTCCGTCAGCGGGTCCGGGCTGCCCTCCTCCCGGAGTCCGAAACGCGTCGGGCGAACCAAGAGATGTCCAGTGTGCCGCGCACGGGTCTGTATAAATGTTTGTTTTCCACAGATCGACGCCGGCTGGAACCCCCCGGATCCCGGCCGTGTAGACATTTCCCCTCTTATCAACCCGGATGCTCGGTTCGCCATCGGTGACCGTCACCGGCGCTGACACTGTTATGTTAGGACTGAATGTGAAACTCCCTGCGGCGTAGGTCGGCGTCCGGGCGGCGGGACCTGCTTTGAGTGTTGCTTTTCCATAATAGGACGTGTTGACGACGGAGTAGACAAGAACCGTTACCGTATATACCCCGGGGATCGCGGCTATGGTCGCCTCCTCGGAATTTCCCGGAGCGCCGTTTGCGGAAGTGCCCACCTCGGTGGTGCCGGAGTAGATGTGCAAATCGAAGTCGTTGGCTGATGCTCCGACGAGGGTATCCCACCGTATCCCGATCGTGACCACATCGCCGGCATTGACGGTGCCAACGGTAAGACTAAAATTGTCGCACATGGAATTGGTGCAATTGGCACCCAGCGGGCTCGACGACACACCCGTGAACGGTCCTCCGCTCCAAGTTGTGGTTAGACTTGCCGGGCCCGGGCGGCTCACACCTCCGGCCGAAGGTGAGGCAGCATACATCGAAGCCGGGAGCAACAGCAGGACGATTGACGAGAGTACTCCGCGCAAGAAATTCATGGCGTCCCTCCTTCTAGAATGATCCATACAAGTGCTGAGCGTGAATTTGTGCTTCCCAAAATTGAGCACGATCTGATTGCAAGCCCCTCAATACTCACGAGGCATCCGCATTCCTTCGGCGTCAGCGTACCGGCGCCGGGCGTTGCCGCGAAGACGGGACACACAACGGCGGATGCGATGAACGTCAGCACGACAACTGTTGCCGGCAAACGGAAGATGCGCTTCATAGCCCTAGTCACTTCTGAATTGAATGCTTAAACATGGATCACAACTTGGTCGCGAACATCAGGCGGTGACAACCACAGTGGAAGATTCAAATCGAACGGTCAGGCTTCCCACTCTTCGGGATGGCTCGCGGTGAACCTCTCGAGCAACGCCGGCAGCTCTCGTTTGAGGTTCGTCTTACAGATGAATCCATCCACTCCGAGGACTTTCGCGAGCGACTGATACGTGCCTTCCTCGTGGATCGTGACAAAGACGATCTTAATTCCGGATGAGTATTCCTTGATTTGCCTGGCGGCTTCAAGTCCGCTCATGACGGGCATGCTGATATCCATGAGGATCAGATCCGGGTGGAGCAGGTGTGCCTGAGAGACCGCCTCCATCCCGTTGCTCGCGCGCCCGATGAGCTCGATCCCTTTCTGTTTCCGGAGATAGTGGGTGACCTCATCCCTGAATCCCTCATGGTCGTCGGCAATCAATATTCTCAACGACGGCATTTGTGCATTTCCTTCCGCCTTCAAGGGTAAAAAAAGGGCGCTGTATTATCAATCAGGGGAAAAACGTATTTTAAAAAATAGGGTGATCACCGTAGTCGTCTACGGTAAACACCCTAGGTCGGCTCGAAATCGAGAGGGAGACAAAAAGCCCCTCCTTCTTTCGAAGGAGGGCAGTTCGGGGAGGAGGCTAGGAAACAGTTTTGGGATTGATGAGGGCGGATTCCACCGGTATTAGGGTCTTGTCCCGATGGAGACAATGCCCTTTTCAATCGCGTATTTGACCAAACCGGCAGTCTCGTGAATGTTGAGTTTCTGCATGAGGTTGGTGCGATGCGTGTCGACGGTGCGCGCGCTGATAAAAAGCTTATCGGCAATTTCCTGGTTGGTCAGGCCGCCGGCGATCAGTTTCAGGATTTCGATTTCCCGGTTTGTGAGAACCTCTTCGTTGAACGCGGCCGCCGGAACATTCTTGTTGGCGCGCCGGATAAATTCATCCACCATCAGCTTCGAGATGCCCGGACTGAAAAAGCGCTCGCCTGCGGCGATGGCTTTGACGGCGTTGAATAATTCCTCCTTGCCCGCGTTTTTTAACAAATATCCGCTGGCCCCGGCTCTCACCATTTGAAACACATAGTCCTCGCTCTCGTGGATGGTCAGGATAAGCACTTTGGTGCCGGCGCCGTCTTGTTTGATGATCCGGGTCGCCTCGATTCCGTTCATCCCCGGCATCGAGATATCCAGAATCGCAATATCGGGCTTGTGCTTCCTGACCTGTTCGATTGCCTCCTCTCCGCTCGAGGCTTCCCCCACCACCGAAAAGTCACCCGAGGTCTTGAGCAGTTGCCGGAGGCCGCTGCGAACGACGCTGTGATCGTCGGCGATCAGAATCCTGATTTTCTTCATTGCCCCACCGGAAACTCGACGGTAATCTTCGTGCCTTTCGTCGGTCCGGTCTCGATTCGAAATTTTCCTCCCAGATCCTCGGAGCGTTCGCGCATGCTGATTAAGCCGAGCCCCCGATCGACATCCTTCCGCTCGTGGACCTTTTCGGGATCAAATCCTTTCCCATCGTCCTCGATCACAAGGGACACCGTGCCGTCCATCTGGCTGAGCCGCACGGAAGCCGCCGATGCGGCGGCATGCTTGGCGATGTTCGAAAGGGCTTCCTGCACTATCCGAAAGAGCGCGATCTCAACATGAGGGTCGTGGCGGGCCCCGGCCTGTGCGGGGGGCTCAAAGTTGATCCTGATCAATTGAACTCGCTGGAATTCCTCGCAGAGAAGCTGCAGAGCAATGACCAGTCCGAAATCGTCCAGCACTGCGGGGTGCAGGTTTGCCGAGATGCGCCGGATTTCGGTGATCATCGAATCGATCTGCCACATGAACTTTTCGAGCTTTGTCCGCGTCTGCTTATCTGTCTCGGGAATGCTGTCCTCAAATACCTCGATATTGAATTTCATCCCGCTGAGCTGTTGTCCCAGGTCGTCGTGCAGTTCCCGTGCGATCCGGCGGCGCTCCTCTTCCTGTACGCGCTGCACCGATACTGCGAAGCGCTGGAGGTCTTCGTTCCGCTGGCGCGCCGCTTCCTCCAGCTGCCGCTGGAGATTCCTTTGTTCCGTGATATCGTGCGCAATCCCGACAAACGCCACCGGGGTTCCCGCATTATCCCTGACGATCGATGAGCTCATGATGATCGGAAACTCCTCCCCGTTCTTACGCCGGTTGAGCAGCTCCCCGGACCACCCGCCCTTGAGCGTTTGCGCATGAATTTCCTTCGTCAACCCGGGAGGATTGTTCGGCGATCGGAGAATCGTGATGTTCTTGCCGATGATTTCGGATGCCTCGTACCCGTAGGTTTTGAGAAATGCGGGATTCACGGAAATAATGTTGTTCTCCATGTCGGTAATCGACACGCACTCCTGCATGCTGGTGATCGTGTGAGCCAGCATCTGGATTTTTTGTTCAGCCAGACGGCGCTCCGTCACGTCGCGAAAGACCCCGAGCAAGAATGCTTTCCCGTGCTCCAGCTCGACGAAGGAATTCGTGACCTCGAGGTAGAGGGTTTTTCCTGAACGGAGCGTCGGGATACGCTCGATGTGGGTTTCAATTTCCCGTTGTTCAAACCGGCGGCGGTACTTCTGAAGCATCTCCTCGGGCCTCACGCTCCCCGAGTACGTGACGGTGATCGGCTTGCCGGTGAGGTCCTCCTGCTTCATCTCAACCAGTTCGCAGAATCCCGCATTCACTGCGATGATCGTTCCGTTCTCGTCCGTGAGCCGCATTCCGTCCATCGCATTCTCCCAGACCGAGCGGAAGCGCTTTTCCGACTGGTGGAGCGCATCCTGGACCCTTTTTCGCTCGGTGATATCCCTGATGATGCCGGTGAACACGTGCTTCCCGTCCTTGATGAATTCTCCGAATGAAATTTCCAGGGGAATCTCCTTTCCGCTCTTATGAAGACCCGGAAGTTCGATTCCGTCCCACGCGAGATGTTTCTTGCCGGTACCGAGGTACCGCTTGAGCGCCGCTTTGTGCACATGCCGCAGGTATTCGGGCATCAATTTCGTGAGCTGCTGGCCCTGCATCTCGCGCAGCGGATACCCGAATATTTGTTCGGCGGCACCGTTAATCGAAAGAATCTTGCTCTCCTCGTCGATCATGATGATCGCATCGGAAACCGTTTCGACGACCGTGCGATAACGCTCTTCGCTCTCCCTGATGGCCTCGTCCACGCGTTTCAGCTCGGTGATATCTCGCACCAAATGAACAAACCCGACGGTCTCGCCGTCGCTCGCGATCGGGGAAACAGAGAGCAAACCGGGAAAGGTGCGTCCGTTCCGTCTGCGCAGCTTGACTTCCGAGAGGATCGAGCGTGTCCCCGCCGGCGCATTCTCGTACGCGCCGAGAAGGAGCTCTTTCCCGTCTTCCAGGAATTCGACGAAACGGAGGCGGTCGATCCGTTCCTCTCCCACACCGAGCATCTCTTTGAACGACTGGTTGGTGAATACGATTCGTCCAGAAGGGTCGGTCACGGCGAGCAGCCCACCCATCACATCGAGAACCGTCTTCGCGCTCGTCTCCGGGGTCAGCGACATCAGCTGAAATTGAACGATCGCGTAGGTGACGAAGGCAACCGTGATCGTCGATGAAACGACGGAGATGCGAACGAACTGTATTCCGAGCAGGGGCAGGACTGCGTCGATGATCGAGCTCGGGAGCAGGGGGATAATCACACCCAGAAGTATGAAAAGCGACTGTTTCCGTTCCCTCTTGAACCTCCCCGCAACGTACTTTTGGTAACACAGATAGAGTCCCCAGAGAAAATAGGATTCGAGCCAGAGAATATAATAGAGGAAGCCTTCCCCCGGCGTCGATGCATACCCCCACGGCAGATGCGTCACCTTCGTTATATACCCCTGCGATTGCAGTAACGAAAAAATGGCCGCGGGACCATAAATAAGCACCATCATCCACCATCGACTGCGGAACCGGGGCTTTTCTGTAAAGGCAAGCGTGAAGTGCAGGAAGAACGCCGGAAGCAGGCGGAATCCGATTCCGCAAACGCGGTTCACCATGGCGGCGACCTCAACGTCGTCGGTGGAGCGCATGATCACCTCACCGCAGCCCCACACCACCAGCGAGAAGATCGCAAGCGACCATAACCGGTTGACCGCGCTCCTGGGATTCTTCAATAGAACAAAGACCGCATGGGCGGTATTAATAAACGTAGCGGCGAGGCTGACAAGGGCGTAGGTACCGATCGATATGTAGGCGGCTGCGGGGGTCATGCCGTCAGTTATGGACTGAAATGAGGCTGCGGGCCGGGGGGCAGGAGAGAGAAAAAGAACTCGTATTCAGGGATGTCATTAGTATACTGTGCCCTGAGTGGTCAGTGTAAAAATAGTGTCGGTAGCGCAAATGTAGCGTTTCGAACGGTCATTTTCAACCGACTTGACATCGATCGGCAATTTGACTATTATCGAAGTGCTTCGATGCTTCAGGCCTGACATCGCTTAGTACTCCGAAGAACCGTCGTTTCTCTTCCCTTGTGAGGCATAATCCGCGATTTACCCATAAAAACGCTTCGAGATATGTGAGATGTGAAGCCCCGCCCCACGATTCAAGACGTCGCGAAAGCGACATCCCTCTCGATTTCAACGATCTCTCTCGTACTCAATAATAAGCCCAACGTCAGCGAAGAAACTCGCCGCAGAGTAAATCAGGCCATCCGTGCTCTTGGCTACCACCCCGTTCGGAGCGCCCGCGGTCTTGCCTCCAAGGCAAGCGGAAATATCGGCTTTATCCTCGCAGACGAACACTTCAGCGCAGTCGAACCCTTTTACACGAGAATCTTTCTGGGCAGCGAAGTCGAAGCCCGCAATCACAATTACTATATTCTTCTCACGACCGTCCCGAAGCGATTGAGAAAAAATGATTCAATCCCTCGCTTCCTCCACGAGAAGAATGTCGATGGCGTCATCGTGGCGGGAAAATTCAATCCCAAACTCATCGAGTATATCGAAAGGCTGGGCCTCCCGATCGTCCTCGTGGATTACGCGCTGAAGGGCAAGAGATATTCATCGGTCCTGATCGACAATTTTAAGGGCGCGCGCGCGGCCACCCTTCACCTCATCGAGACCGGACATTCGAAGATTGCATTCATCGGAGGAGATCCGGACCATCCGAGTATTGCCGAGAGACTCGCAGGCTATAACGAAACGCTGAGGCGGGAAGGGCTTCCGCTTGATCCCTCCCTGGTCATCACCGATGAGGAAGACACGCGTATTCACAATGGATATAATGCGATTCAACGAATTCTAAATCAAGGCGGAAAGCCCACGGCGGTTTTCGCCGCCAACGATGCGATGGCGATCGGCTGCATGAACTACCTCAAGGCGACCGGAATCAGAATCCCCGAAGACATTGCCATCGTCGGCTTTGACGACATCGACCTGAGTTCGCACGTTGACCCCCCGCTTTCGACCGTGAAGGTTTTCACAGAGGAAATGGGGAAAATCGCAATCCGGAGAATTGTCGAGATGATCAAGGAAAAAACTCAGCACGTTTTTACCGTTCATCTGCCGGTCGAGCTTGTTGTCCGGGCTTCTTCGGCTCCCCGGGTCCGGAGCGCTCCGAAGCGCGGCGCGCCGATTTCTTTGACACGCCGTCCCCGCGGACCCGCGATCGCCCAAGGCAAGGATAAAGACCACGGAGCTTGAAACACTCATTTTCTAGCTTGAATATTTGAATGATTAATCAACGCGTTTGTCCCACCCTAACTCAAGAGAGGAGAGTTACAATGAAGTGGCATACATTGTTTTTCGGGAGTCTGCTTTTTATCGGCTTGACTGTCTCAGGAGCATTCGCTCAGCCTGTCAGCCTCAATACGATCGGCGGCTTCGAGGGAACGCTTCCGTCGTACTGGACGAGGGGGAACCAGCCCAGCAGCTCGACGCTCAGTTGGGCAACCGATCAGTTCGCGTCACTCGGACACAGCCTCAAGATCACTAAGCCGTCAACCACGCCCGATTCAGCGGCGTGGATATCAGAGAACATGTGCGACGTCTGGTCTCCGCAGAACCCGAAGAATGTGGACATTTTCGTCGGGGCTTGGGTCAAGACACAGGGTGTGAACATCAACCCGGCAAATGCCTCTGAGATGTGGTGGGTTTCGTATACATTCTGGGACAGCGCGGGAGCGTTTATCGAAGAGACCAAGCTGCCGATCGACCAGAGCGTTGCGACGAGCACCGGCTGGGTAGCAGACACTAACAGCCCGGGCGAGACACTCCTGCCGAAGGATTCATGGACGACAATCATAAAGTTCGTCGCGGGGAAGAATGCGACGGGCACCGTGTGGGCAGACAACTTCGTGCTCTACGGACGAACGACGTGGGGAGGACAGGATTGGAACGCAGGGGTAGGAGTTCCGACGGGATGGAACTACTGGCTGCCGCCGAACGGAGGGAACGACGGGTTGCTGGGGTTCGGCTTTGAGAACACCATCGTGACGAACGAGGCAGCGCACTCAGGCCTTTATTCATTGAAGTTCAATCTCCCGTTTGGTCGTGCGGCGCACGACGCCTGGGTTGGAACGAAACGATACCTGTTGAATGGCCCGACAGGACCGGCGGCGACGCAGTCTCCAACGGACATTAGCCAGGTGAGCGGCATCAAGGCCGGCGATGTGCTGAGGATTGCGATGTGGGTGCAGGGGAGCAATCTCTTACCGGACTCCCAGGCGGCACATCCGGGATCGTGGGCCATCGGCGTCACGCCGATCTTCCACACCGGTTATCGGCCGAACGATCCGTACGATGAGATCGGTGCTCATGACGATGTCTTTATGCTCCCGAACGCAACCTCGTTCGGCTGGACGCAGTTCTATGTGGATGTGACAGTCCCGAGCAATCCGGGAGTCAAGGCGTTGTCGATCAGGCCGCACGTCTATTCCCTGTTCACGGGAACGGTCTACTACGACGACATCACCGTCCAGGTGATCGGCACTGCGACAGGCGTAGCCGACGGCAAGAACGGAATTCCCAAGACGTTTGAGCTGGCGAACAATTTCCCGAATCCCTTTAACCCGACGACCATGATCCGCTACGCGGTGCCGCGATCGACAAGCGTTTCGATGTCGATCTATAATATGCTTGGCCAGCGCGTGCGCACGCTCGTCGACGGGGCGATCTCTGCGGGGTATCACGAGGTCGAGTGGGACGGCCGGAACGAGAGCGGGCAGCAGGTGGAATCAGGCGTTTATTTCTACCGGCTCCAGACGGGAGAAGCCCCTCTCGTCAAGAAGATGATGTTCATTAAGTAATCTCTCGAGGAAGGGGTGCCCCGAAACCGGGACACCCCTTCCCTTTTTTTGCCTGCTTGGATCCAATGGTTCGGTCTCGATCAACTTCCCTCTGTAACTCGATGCTGGTTTGCTTCGCCGTGGCGTTCGGCACCGCATCCGGCATTGCGGGGACGACAGGGAAGGTTTCAGGGAAAATCACCGATGCGCAGACCAGGGAAGCGCTGATCGGGGTCAATGTCCTTATCGTTGGAACCGCCTTGGGCGCCGCGACCGATCTTGACGGCACCTACTTCATCAACAACATCCCGCCTGGCACCTTTCAACTGAAAGCTTCTGCGGTCGGCTATTCCCCCGTAGTCGTCAATGACGTCAAGGTATTCGTGGATCAGACGACCCGGATTGATTTTACCTTGCAGCCGGAGGCAATTGAAATTCAGGGTGTTGAAGTAACAGCGACCCGTCCCCTCGTGCAGCGCGACCTTACCTCGACAACCGCCACGGTCACGACCGACCAGATTTCAAAGCTTCCTCTCGAGGACGTGCAGGCGGCGGTCAACCTGCAGGCCGGCGTCGTGGAGGGTCACTTCCGGGGGGGCCGCAGCAATGAAGTCAAGTATCTTGTCGATGGCGTAGCGGTGAATGACGTGTTTTCCGGTAATTCCACGCTCCAGGCGGAAGTGAGCAGCATTCAGGAAATTCAGGTTCTGAGCGGCACATTCAACGCCGAATACGGCGAGGCGCTCTCAGGCGTAGTGAATCAGGTCACCAAGATTGCCGGCGAGAAATACAGCGGCAGCGTTTCAACCTATGTCGGCGATTATGTCAGCCCGCACAGCGACATTTTCAATCACATCGATTATATCTCTCCTCTCGGCCGGGGCCAAAACCATCAGAAGGCGTTCGGTGTGTATAACGTCGATGGTAACATCAGCGGACCGGTTATCCAGGGAAGCGGCCTCCTGAAGTTTTTTGCATCAGGCCGCTACCTGTATGACGAGGGGTACATCTACGGCCGGAGAGTGTTCAATCCGAAGGATTCCTCATACACGACGGGTACCAACCCACAGACTTGGGTCGTCGTCGCAACGGGCGACGGAAGATACGTCCCCATGAATTTTACCGAGCGGTATACTCTGCAGGGGAAAATCTCAATCAACCTGGGAAGCGCCAAGGGCCTCACGCTCCAGGGTCTCTACCAGAACCAGAATTATCGGGTTTACAATCACCAGTTTCGATTGAACCCCGACGGAGATTATCATTACTATCTGCGAAGCTTCCTGGGAAGCACAAACTACAATCACGTCTTCAGCGATGCGGCGTTCCTCGATGCCAATATCTCCCTCTTCGAGACGGATTACAAGCAATACGTGTACGAACACCCGTTCGATCCGCGTTACGCGAACCCTGAACTCATGAGGGCTCTCGGCCCAAACACCTTCTTGACGGGCGGTACTCAAAATTGGCATTTTCTCCATCATACGAATACATATACGGCGCGAATCGATCTTACCGATCAGGCAACGCGCATTCATCAGATCAAGACCGGAATCGAGGCAAAATACCACACCCTGCGCTATCAGGATTTCCAGATCCATGCGGGAGCGGAGTCGGGTTACCGTCCCGCCATTTCTCCGCCCGGAAGCTTCGATAATAACACGTACACAAACCACCCGTACCAGCTCGCCGCATACGCGCAGGATAAGATTGAGCTGGATTATCTCGTGGTGAATATGGGCTTGCGCTTTGATTACTTCCAACCCGATGGATATATCCTGCGGGACCCGGATCATATCGAAGCCCTCGATTCGCTCTCGCCCCCCTATCCCGGTAAGCTCCTTGAGAAGGCCGGCGCAAAGTCCCAGCTCAGTCCCCGGTTCGGTCTTTCCTACCCCATCAGCGACAAGGGCGCCGTCCACATTTCATACGGACATTTCTTTCAGATTCCGCCGTTCGAATTCCTTTACAAGAATCCCAACTTCAGGATTGCCGGTTCGAACCTCTTCCCCGAATTCGTCGGCAATACGATCGGCAATGCCGATCTGAAGCCCCAGAGGACAGCCATTTATGAAATTGGCCTCCAGCAGGAGCTTGCCGCGGATCTCGCTATTACAGTGACCGGATACTATAAAGACATCCGCAACCTGCTCGGACTCGAGCTCCTTCAGAAACTGGGTACGACGTTCGGAAAGTACGCAAACAGGGATTACGGAGCCGTAAAAGGGATCACGCTCTCCTTTGAGAGACGCATCGGAAGGGGTTTTGGAGCCAATGTAGACTATACGTACCAGGTCGCCCAGGGCGACGCTTCGGATCCGAACGCCGACTTGATAAGGCGCCAGGGAGGGGACACGCTGTCCAGCCCCAAACAGCTCGTCCCGCTCAATTGGGACCGGAAGCATTCTCTGAATCTTACGCTGACACTGGATAGCCCCGACAATTATGATGGGGGGGTCATTGCTCGGCTCGGCTCCGGTCTGCCGTACACGCCGTCGCTCGAGAACTCGAGGACAGGGCTTGAGAACAGCGACAACCGGCCGCCCTTCTTCGATACCGATATTTACCTGACAAAGCATGTTCGATTTCTCGATCGCTTGTTTTCAATTTTCGTGAAGATTTACAACGTGTTCGACACTGAAAATGAAGTGAATGTGTTCACCGATACCGGCCGTGCGGGATACACACTGGAATTGACCCGCGCTCAGGAGCTTCCCAAGGGCGTGAACACACTTCAGGAGTATTTCACAAGGCCAGATTTCTACTCATCGCCGCGGCAGGTCATAGTCGGCGCTTCGGTTTCGTTTTAACCCGATTCCTTTATTGAGCACCATGCAGCTCCGGTTACAATACACGACAGTGCTTATCGTTCACTTCCTCTGTTTGTGCCTCGCCATCTCGTCCGCTCAGGCACAACGTATTGTCGATAAAAATAAGGGGAGCCACTTTCAGAAGAAAAAGGGATCCATGGATGGGAACCTCGTGGAAACCATCTATTACAATCACGGCGAAATTGCCGATTGGCTCAATGACCCGACCCACAGCGGCGTCTGGCCGAAAGGGACAAACCATACCTACGTTGACGGAGTCGCAATCATCGTTCAGTCGGAAGTCCAGGACCAGCAGGGTCACGTCTTTCATCCGCTTGAAACAAATTATTATGAATACACTCGTCAGAACGTCGTAAACGGTGTGACCTACGGTTGGTGGCCCCTCCCCGGATATGATGCTCGGTTCCGGACAACACCCGCACAGAGCAATGACCCTGTCACATGGCCCCCGCACTGGCCGGATCGGCCGAATGATTGGGACGGGTACTGGAACGGATTCTTCGGGAAAGGAGTGCTGAATGCCGATCTCGAAAGCTACTTTGTGTTCGACGATAATGAAGACCGCGATTACATTAATCGGTATAGCTTCCACCCCGATGCGGACGATTCCTCCCGGGGAGGTCTCGGCATGCAGGTACATGCGCGGGGATTTCAGTGGTCACAGGTGCTGGCTGAAGACGTCATCTTCTGGTATTATGAGATCACGAATATGGGGACCACCGATTATGACAAGACCCTCTTTGCCCAGTACATGGACTGGGGTATCGGGGGGCACGACAATTCCTCCAACAACGCCGGCGATTACGACCAGCTTCTCAACCTTTCGTATGCCTGGTCGACCGTCCAATTCGGAAGCCCGGGGCACTGGAGCCCGGTGGGCTACGCCGGCTACGCATTTCTGGAAAGCCCCGGGATTTCCTATGACCACATCGACAACGACCACGACGGACTGACCGATGAACGCCGCGACAATAACGCCAGCGTTTTCATCGCCGACCCCACTCGCGACCCGTTCCTGGTGGATGTCCAGCAGGATACCGCACGATTCAAGCAATTCTATGGTTATTCGTGGAGGCCTCATTGGGATGCCGATGAAAACTGCAACTGGAGAGCTTACACCGACCTGAACCATAATGGGGTCTGGGATCCCGGGGAACCCCTGAACGACGATGTCGGCTCAGACGGTATCGGGCCGCTCGATGAGGGATATACGGCTCCCGACAGGGATGGCAGCGAAGGCGATGGCAAACCCGAGCAGGGAGAACCGAACTTCGGTTTCCTCGATAAAGATGAATCGGATCAGCTCGGACTTACCGGCTTCCTCATCGCAAACGTCCACACGTATGATTTGAATAACGATGAGCGTAATTGGACGGCTCTCACTTCTCTCCCGCCCCCGCATGGCGGCCAGCTTGCGGGCGTAAATCTTGCCAATTACTTTTCGAGCTATTTGTTCCATCTCCCCGGCCGCCTCACGTACAGTCTGCAAACCGGCCAACTCCAACCGACCGGAGCGACCGAACGCTTCTCGATGGGGCTTATTTTCGGCTTGAATGTTGACGATCTCTTCAGGAGAAAGAAGACGGTTCAGCAGATTTATAATGCCAACTATAACTTCGCCAAGCCCCCCGAGAAACCCCGCTTGAAGGCCATTGCCGGAGATCGGCGGGTCACGCTCTACTGGGACAATCGTGCTGAACAAACCTTCGATGCCTTCTATCAGAAGTACAATTTTGAGGGATATAAAATCTATCGAAGCACGGAGAGAAATTTTCTTGAAGATAAGGTCATTACCGATGCATTCGGCGAGGCGACCTATCGCCAACCGATCGCGCAATTTGACCTGGCCGACGGCGTGAAGGGGTTTCATTCGATCCTCGTGAACGGTGCAGCGTTTTATCTCGGCGACGACAGGGGGCTGCAGCACTCCTTCATCGACTCAAATGTCCAGAATGGCCAGACCTATTATTATGCCGTGAGCGCCTACGACCAGGGATTCACCGCCACTACCATTACGGGAGAGTTCATCGGGATCCCGCCGACCGAGACGCCGACGATCATCAGGCTGGATGCGTCCGGCCAACTGAAAACGGATCTTAACACCGCCATCGTCACACCCCGGGCTCCCTCGGCCGGTTACATTAATCCTCTTATAAAAAATCTCATCACCACAGGCCCCGGGACGGGATCTGTGTCGATCGACATCCTCGATCCGGATTCGCTGCTGAACGATCACACGTTCCGTCTGGAATTCCAGGACTCCTCGGCATTTCATAGCAATCCGGAACCCTATTATCGGCTCGTCGATAAGTCAAACGGCGACACGGTCATTCCCCTCACGAAGTTGAGGAAAAGCCCGCAGCAGAGTCCATTCGTCGAAGGCATCGCGATCAACCTCGCAAACGATTCCCTCGTTCAGATTGATCATGGGAAGAGCGGGTGGGCGAAGGGCGACTGCAACTATATCGTACAGCTCGGCTTCGATTCACGATATCTAGGTGCATACGGCACGCGAAGGGTCAACTATCCGGCGGATTTCGAGATCACCTTCACGAAAAAGGACTCCGGCGACATAGCCATTCCCAAAGACCCCGGCAGCCCGCCTAATCCTTCAAATATTATTATAAAAGACCTGACGGAGAATATCGATCACTTCCAGTTTATATTTCGGGATAACAATGCCGACTCGCTCTTTAATGCCCCCCCCGGGGACACGGACGCTGTGTTTATCGTCTGTGGAGACTCGGCGGGCAAGAGAGCGACAACGCCTCGGAACACAAAGATCAGCTGGTCGATTAGCATGTTTCAGGACACCTCAATTTCACAATCCCAGCAGCGGCCGCCCCAGCCGGGAGACGTATTTCGGATTATGACAACGAAGCCGTTCCGCACGGGAGAATTCTACGAGTTTACGACCGAACGATCGAGGGTTGACGCCTCTTTGGCCCGGAATCAGATGGCGAATATTGCCGTCGTCCCGAATCCCTACGTAGGCGCCGCATCGTGGGAGCCGTTTTCGAATACCTCTGGAAGAGGAGAGCGCAGAATCTATTTCATCCATCTCCCGCGCGAATGCACAATTCGCATTTACACGATCAGCGGACACCTCGTCCAGACGCTGTATCATAATGGCACGATTGACGACGGCCAGGAGCCCTGGGACCTGCTTTCTCGTGACGGGGCGAATATCGCCTACGGCGTGTACGCATACCACGTCGATGCGCCCGGCGTCGGCTCGCGCATCGATAAATTCGCCATCATGAAGTGAAGGATGAGCGCGCCCGTTAAATATCCCCCGATGATGAAAAAACTCCTGCCGTTCCTCCTGTTGGTAGCCGCAGCGCTCACGGCGGAACTCCGTGCTCAGGGTTTTGTCAGCGATGTGTCGAAAACGGCCACAAATGCTGCGGTGTTTCTTGAGATTCCTGTCGGAGCATCCGCGATCGGCATGGGTGGCGCATTTGTGAGCATCGCAAATGACGCCACCTCCCTTTACTGGAACCCCGCGGGTTCCGCCTTACTTCCGCAGAATCAATTCGTGGCGGTTCACACCGGATGGATCGCACAGACAAGATTCGACTTCGGCGGATTTGTGCTCCCCCTGGGGGGATTCGGAACGCTCGGGTTCAGTTTCACGTCTCTTTCGATGGACGATATGAAGGTTCGCACCGTCGAGAGGCCCGAAGGGACCGGCGAGTCTTTCAGTGCGGGAGATATCGCCGCAGGAATCAGCTATGCGCGGAAACTGACAGACCGCTTTGCCATCGGGTTCACCGGCAAATATATCAGGCAATCGATCTGGCACGAAAGCGCCGAAGCCCTTGCCCTCGATGCCGGGACGACGTTTAAGACCGACCTCTTCGGCGGCATGACGATCGGAGCCACGCTCTCAAATTTCGGGACCAATATGACGCTCAACGGCCGCGACACACGCACGTTCATCAGAATCGATCCGTCAAAGCAGGGTTCGAACGACAAAATACCCACCGATATCGAGATGGAATCGTGGAGCCTACCGCTCCTCTTTCAGTTCGGCGTCTCCACCGATGTCATGAAAAGCGAGAATATGCGATGGACCGTTGCCGCCGACGCGCTCCATCCGAGCGATGATCATGAAAGTGTGAATATCGGGACCGAGATTGCGTTTCAGGATTATCTTTTTCTCCGCGGAGGGTATCAGTCGCTGTTCCTGACCGACCATGAAGGCGGACTCTCCCTCGGCATCGGCGTTGCGTCGAGCTCGCTCATCGGTGCGATCGCCGTTAAATTTGATTACGCGTATCGCGACATGGGCAGGTTGGAGAGCGTGCATACCTTCTCCATCGGCGCTCAGTTCTAAACCCACCCATGGTAAGTGATCGGCCGGTCGCCGCGCGTCGATTACCGTGCGCGGCTATTCTTCTCTCGCTGCTCCTGCTCGTCCCGCTCTGTTACATCCGGGCGGGACTCCAATCGAACTCCGGCGGCGATACACGGAAAACTTTCTCCCTTGAAGATCCTAAGTACAAATCCGTGGTCGTAGCCGACGTTGGCAACAGGCAGATTTTCGCCCCGGAGTTCCTGTTCAGCTACGCGTTCGGACCGGCATTCACTAAACGCGAGAAAGATTCACGGCATCGGTACCTGAATTTCATGATCTATGAAAAACTGCTCGCCCTTGAGGGGTACGAGAGGCATCTCGATACATCCGTGGAAGCCAGACAAACGCTGGCCGAATTCGAGGGTGACCTTGCAACGGAGGAGCTCTATAAAGACGATATCCGGAGCAAAGTCAGAATTCCGGAGAGAGAAATCCAGCGGGGTATTAAAAAAGAACGAGAGCATCTCTCCATCCGGTGGCTTTATACCGGGAGACGAGAACGCATCGACACTCTCTCTAAGCAGCTCCAGGCGGGCATCTCATTCGACTCACTGTTCAACGGGCAGCGGAACGATTCTGTGAAGCCGGATGACCGTTCAATGGAGACGACCGTATTCAAAATCGAACGGAGAAATCCGGCCCTTGCCGCTGTCCTCGATACGATGTCCCCCCATTCCGTCTCATCTCCGGTCCCTGCCCCGGACGGTTATTACCTCGTGATGCTCGGAAATCGCTGGATCAATCCCCTCGTGACCGAATCGGAGAACATACAGCTTCATTCCGACGTCGAGCGGGTGCTCGTCGAACAAGAGTCGGATTCGCTTTCCGATCTCTACATTAGACGGATGATGGAAGGCCGGCATCCGGTCATCATCCGGAAACCCTTCGATATTCTTCTGACGCATCTCGCCGAACTTGTGCTCGACCCGAAGAAGTTCTCCGACTGGAAACTGGCCGATCGTTTGTCGCAGCGGTGGGGCGCCGCCGGATTCCACGATCGTAAATCGTTCGAGAGGCAGACGCTCGTGGAACTATCGGATCGCAAGTTTACAGTGGGAGAGTTTCTCGACTGGTATCACGCCCGGGAATACAACCTCCGGTTGAACTCGTCCTCACCTCAGGAATTTTTCATGACGCTCGAAGAGATGGTGTGGCGGATGATACGGGATCGGCTCCTGACGGCGCGGGCCATCAACCGACGTTTGCAAAATCGGGAAAATGTCAGGAAGCAGGTGAAATGGTGGCAGGATAAAATTGTCTATAAGCTCGTTCGCGGGAGGATTTCAGACTCCATTCGATCGAACGATGGGCTCCTGCGGAACTACTACGCGGATCACCGGCGGGATTACCGCAGCGCGCAGGGCGACACCCTTTCCTTCGAGAAGGCGAAGGAAGAAGTTCAGCGCGATTACTATTCCTTCGAGATGACAAATCGGCTCCTGCATCGCCTTCTCCGGTTGAAAGAAAAATACAGAATTGTCATTCACGACGACGATCTGAAACGCCTGCCGATTGAGGATGAGTTTGATCCGAAAGCGATCGACATCTACGGCGTGAAAAAGGGGGGGACGTTTCCCCGCCCGGCGTTTCCTTCGATTGATTACGAATGGCAGGCGTTCACACAATGATTGAGCGAAGAGAGTGCGTCTCCTCCTGACCATTTCAATTATATTGACGATCCTTCCGTCCGGATGCAGCCAGGAACAACCGGCAGGCGCGGTTTCAGGTTCGACCGCCGAAATCACCTACTGGCCTGCGCCCAACACCCAGGAGATCGAACTCGCCGAAACGCTTGTGCTCGCATGGAATAAGCTTCATCCGGAAATCCCCGTGCGCATGCAGCCGATTCCGGTCAGTCAATCGACGGAGGAGGTGCTTCTTGCGGCGATCGCGGGCAAAACTACGCCGGATGTCTGTTCGAATATCTGGCCCGGAGCGCTCCATGATTACACGCAGGCCGGAGGGCTCGTGTCCCTGGATCAGTTCTCCGATTTCGACTCCGTTGTGAACTCCCGGACTCCGAGGGAGCTCCTGGCGACTTTTCAGTCATCCGACAGCCATTATTATCAGCTTCCCTGGAAAACAAATCCCGTCATGATGTTCTACAACGCGCGGCTTTTCCGCGAAGCCGGGGTCGATTCGATCCCGAGAACCTATTCCGAATATCTCGCGGCGGCGAAGAAGGTTACCCGCGACATCGACGGCGACGGCGAGATCGACGTCTGGATGGGAGAGCGGGACATTCGTCCGATCTGGTGGCAGCGGCTGTTCGATTTTTACCCGTTCTTCATCGGCGCGTCCGGCGGTTCGACTCTGTTCCGGGACAACGAGGTGGGCTTCGAGAACCAGGCCGCTATCGACGTGTTCGCCTTCTTTCAGGAGTGCTACACTCGCCGGTACTTTCCGAAGACATTTTTCCAGGGAGGGGATCCGTTCAATCTCGAAAAAAAAGCAACAAACTTCGCGGGCCCGTGGCAGGTTGCTCAAGTCCAGAAGTTCGCCCCCCACATAAAATTCGGCGTGGTACCGCTCCCCGTACCCGACTCGCACACCGGTCCTGTGTACACATCGGGTGATTACAAAAACATCGCGATATTCAGCACGACCCGGCATCCCCGGGAGGCATGGGAATTTGTGAAATTTCTCGTCAATCCCGGACATGACCTTCTCCTCCTCAGGATCGCCAACCAGATCCCGGTGCGGGGCGATCTTCTGACAAACCAGATATTTTCCGAATATTTTGCGCAGAATCCCGTCATGGTAAGCTTTGCGCGCCAGGTCCCCTACACGCGCGGGATGGACGCGGTCCCCGATCTGCAGGAAATTTTCGATGCGATATCGCAGGAGTACGAAGCCTGCGCCGTCTACGGCAGAAAGTCGCCGGCGGAGGGGATCCGCGATGCAGCCGAGCGGACCAGGGTGATAATCCGGTGGAACCAATGACGGGTTCTCGACTCTGGAACAGCATGCGCCCTCGGGGCCGCAACGGTTACTTTTTCATCATCCCCTACGGTGCGTTTTTCCTTGCGTTCGTTGCGTACCCCCTCATCTTCTCGTTCGTCCTGATGTTTAACCGCTGGAACATCGTCACGCCGATGGAGTGGGTGGGGTTAAAAAATTTCCTCCGCCTGTTCAGCGACCCCTTGTTTTACAAGTCGCTCCGGAATACGATGCTGTTTCTGGCAATTCACATCCCGCTTCAGGCCGTCGTCGCCCTGGGATTTTCGCTCCTTTTGCACTCGAGAGTCAGATTCAGGGGAGTGTTCCGCGCGCTCTACTTCTTCCCCGTGGTTGTCTCCGGCGTCGTCGTGACGATCCTCTGGCAGCAGCTCTACTCTTTTGATTATGGGATCCTCAACAAGCTCCTCACCATAGCGGGCTTGCCCAGGATTCCCTGGCTCGTCGATCCTGATTTTGCGATGCCATCGATCGCCGTCATGGCAACCTGGAAAAATGTTGGAATTTACATCGTGCTGTTTCTCGTCGGCCTGCAGAACATCCCCGCAGAATTGTATGAAGCGTCGCAGATCGACGGGGCAAGCAGGAGGAAGCAATTTCTCCATATTACGCTCCCGATGCTCAACCCGACGATCATGGTGATCGTGGTTCTTTCGACGATCGGCGGCTTCTCTTTATTTATAGAGCCGTTTGTGCTCACGGGGGGCGGGCCGATGCAGAGCACGTTGTCGGGGATGCTCTATATCTATAATCAGGGTTTCTACTTCAGTCACATGGGATATGCGGCGGCGCTCGGATTCGCGTTCGCGCTCATTATCCTGGCCGTGGTGTTGATTCAACGCAAAGTGATCGAGACCGATCGCACCGCATGAAAGCCACGCTTAAATATATGCTGTTGATCCTCGGTGCGGTCGTCTTTGCCTACCCGTTTCTTTGGATGATCGCGGGATCATTCAAGCCGGAACTCGAGATCAACGGGTTCTCGCTCTGGCCGTCGAAAATCGTTCTCGACGGCTACCGCGCTGTGTTCACGAAGATTCCGATCCTCCGCGCATTGATAAACAGCCTGATCGTATCGCTCTCGGTCACCGCATCGGTGGTAGTCTTCGGCTCGATGGTCGGGTATGCGCTCGCAAAACTTGAGTTCCTCGGAAGGGGCGCCCTCTACCTTCTGATCCTTTTTACGATGATGATTCCCTTCCAGATCACGCTCATCCCCCAGTATATTCTGATGGTGAAACTTGGCTGGACGGATACGTACCTTTCGCTCATCGTTCCGGCGATGATGAGCGGCTTCAGCATCGTTTTATTTCGTCAGTTTTTTGCGGGTGTCCCGCAGGCGTTGATCGATGCGGCAAGGATCGACGGGTGCTCGGATCTTCGCATCCTTTTTAGAATCATCTGGCCGATGTCACGCCCCGTGATCATCACGGTGGCAATCCTGACGTTCATGGCAAGCTGGAACGACGTCCTCTGGCCGCTGATCGTGATCCGCGAACGAACGCTCATGACAATGCCGCAGCTCGTGACGATCTTTGTGACCGGCGGCGAGGCAGAAACGCAGCTCGGATCGCTCCTTGCGGCCGCGACGCTCCTCGCGCTTCCCGTTACACTCACCTACGCCTTTTTCCAGCGCTACTTCATCGAGAGCATGGCCTCGACAGGGATAAAGGGCTGATGGAGTATCCGTCTTACACCTATCCCGTCTCCTCGCTGCGCGCGGGCTCCAGCCTGGGCAACTTTTATACCTTCGCGCGGTTGAGCGCCGACACCGATCTCAAGGGCCTCTGGAGTGCCATTGATGATCAATATTATCTCGGTGAGTGGAACATCGATCTCTTCATTGATGGGATAAAGCTCGAAGCTCATTCAACGGAATTTAATCCGGAATCCCAGGAAACGCGCTACGGAGAAGCGCACATCGACGTCCGGAAGCACTTCGTCCTTCCATTTTCGACCGGCAGGCGATCGCAGCAATTTCCTTCACGCCTGCAAGCGGCAATTTTTACGATCCGGTTTACAAACGGCTCTTCTTCGGCCAAACAGCTCAACATCCGCCACGCGCTGGTTTTCCCCGCCCGGCTGAGCGAACTGTTCATCAAACAGCCGCCCCCCGACCAGTGCGCCAAGCGGGTCGATATTCATCCACGCGAGGGGCGTTTCGAGATACGCACAACGGGGAAACCCGGGGAAGCGAGGATCGTTGGATCCCCTCTCGCCTCGCGCAAGCATCTCGTATCTGATGAGACTCTTATTGTAGAGTATTCACTCTCTGCCGAGCCGGGGAAAACCGTCGAGGCGCCGTTCGTTCTCGCCTATTCCGGAGCTGGAGTTGAATCTGCTCATAAGATTTATCTCCAGTGTCAGCATTCAAACGACGTCGCGAATGAAAGCATCTCCGAGTATAAAAAACTCCTTTCCAGGAGTGATCTCCTGACCCCAAATCCCATGATCAACCGCGGAGTGCGCTGGGCAAAGGTGAACACCGTCAGGGTCCAGCACAAGTACCGGACCGGCGAGGCGTTCACAAACGATCCGCCGCAGGATATCGTGGTGATTCGTGATCTCGCATGGTACGCTTTCGGTTCTGACTACATCACTCCCGAATTTTCGGCAAACACGTTGTCCATCGCGGAGCGGCATGCATTCCACGAGAACGGAAAGCTGACCGAATTCATGCGTGCAAACGAAGAGCCCGCCGCGCTGCATGACTACGGTCTGAACATCAATGACGACACGCCTCTTTATGTCTGTGCCCTCTTCCACCACGCCCTCCTTGGCAACAGCAGTTACACGCCGGAGTCTGCCTATCCATCGATGAAACGCGCGTGCGATTATATCCTCTCGCAGGTGGAGGACGGGCTTGTCCGCTGTCATTCGAATGGGACGAATGTGTGGGGCATCTGCGGATGGCGCAATATCATCGACGGGTATAACCTGACGGGAGCGGTCACCGAAATCAACTGTGAATGCTACTATGCACTACGGTGCACCGCTGATGTCGCTGCTCATATCGGGCGGATCGAAGAGTCAAGGCGCTACCTCCGTGCGGCCGAACGGCTAAGGGATGAAGTGAACGAAAAACTTGTATCCGAGAAGACCGGCCTTTATCTCCTGAACCTCGCCGACGACGGAACCCGGCACCACGACATCACCGGTGACTTGATTTTTCCCGTCCTTTTCGGCGTGGCAGAACCGGCGATGAAGAAAAAGATTTTGAAGAAACTCACCGAGGCTGAC
>Ga0137399_10000161_pt1 | contig 23842 bp, 19 predicted proteins | sample czorhiz316metaG_FD_104810 | JGI IMG/M metagenome (GOLD analysis project Ga0137399, IMG submission 104810) | Vadose zone soil microbial communities from Angelo Coast Range Reserve, California, USA - czorhiz3.16 metaG | ecosystem: Environmental > Terrestrial > Soil > Vadose zone | place: USA...
CCAGTTCTTCACGAAGGACAGGCGGGAGCTCGAGCGGAAGTTTGCCGGGTTGGCGCGTGCCCTGGCTCCCGCCGGCATGCTGTGGATCTCCTGGCCCAAACAGGCGTCCGGCGTGGCGACCGATCTCACGGAGGACCTGATCCGCGCGGTCGGGTTGGGACACGGCCTGGTGGACGTGAAGGTGGCGGCGGTGGACGAGGTGTGGTCGGGGCTCAAGTTCGTGCGGCGCCTGGAGGATCGATGACTCGAAGCCCCGAGCTGACGACGGCGGCGCCCCTGACGAAGCTGTCAGAGGAAGAAGGCCTGTTCCGCGACACGGTGCGCGACTTTGCGGAGCGGGACGTCAAGCCGCGGGTCGCCGCGATGGAGCAGGCGGCCGCGCTCGACTCGGCCCTCATCGCCAAGTGCTTCGAGATCGGGCTCATGGGAATCGAGATTCCCGGCGAATTGGGGGGCGCTGCGGGGAGCCTCCTCATGACCGTGCTCGCGGTCGAAGAGCTGTCCGCCGTGGACGCGTCACTCGCGATCTGCGTGGACGTGCAGAACACGCTCGTCAACAACCTGCTCCTCAAGTGGGGGAGCGACGAGCTGCGGCGACGCTATCTCCCCCGCCTCGCCGCCGACCTCGTGGGCGCCTACGCGCTGTCGGAGCCCGAGTCCGGCTCGGACGCGTTCGGCCTGCAGACGAAGGCCACGCGGCGCGGCGACCGGTGGCTGCTCGAGGGCCGCAAGCTGTGGATCACCAACGGCGCCGAGGCGGAGATATTCGTGGTGTTCGCCAACGCCGACTTCACGCGGGGCTACAAGGGGATCACGGCGTTCGTGATCGAGCGCGGCTACCCCGGGCTCTCCGTCGGTAAAAAGGAAGACAAGCTCGGCATCCGCGCGTCGAGCACGTGCGAGCTGATCCTCGACGGGTGCGAGCTGCCGGCGACGAACGTAGTGGGCCAGGTGGGCCACGGGTACAAGGTGGCGATCGAGACGCTCAACACCGGCCGCATCGGGATCGGCGCCCAGATGATCGGCGTGGCGCGGGGGGCGCTCGCCGCGGCACTCCGGTACGTGAAGGAGCGCCACCAGTTCGGCCATCCCATCGCAGAGTTCCAGGCGGTGCAGTTCCAGCTCGCCCAGGCCGCGACCGAGCTGGAGGCGGCGCGTCTGATGGTCTACAACGCCGCGCGCCTCGAGGACGCGGGCGACCCGTACACGATGCAGGCCGCGATGGCGAAGCTCTTCTCCTCACAGGTCGCGGAGCGGGTGACGTCGCTCGCCGTGGAGCTGTTCGGCGGGTACGGGTACACGAAAGAATACCCCGTCGAGAAGTTCTACCGCGACGCGAAGATCGGCACGATCTACGAGGGGACGAGCAACATGCAGCTGAATACCATCGCCAAGCAGCTCCTGAAGTAGGGCCCCCGCCTCCTGGCCATGCACACCGCCCGACGCACGCACGGCTTCACTGAATCCGTGATCCGCGGCATGACCCGGCTCGCCAACGAGCACGGGGCGATCAACCTGGCGCAGGGGTTTCCGAACTTCCCGGCGCCCGACGCGCTGAAGGACGCGGCGGCACGCGCCATCCGCGACGACATCAACCAGTACGCCATCACCTGGGGAGCGAAGCGGCTGCGCGACGCCCTGGTGCGCAAGTACGCAGAATGGTACGGCATGACGGTGGATCCGGAGACCGAGGTGACGATCACCTGTGGCGCCACCGAGGCGATGGCGTCAGCGATGCTGGCAGTCGTCGATCCGGGGGACGAAGTGATCGTGTTCGAACCGTTCTACGAGAACTACGGCCCCGACACGATTCTGTGCGGCGCCCGACCGGTGTACGTGCCGCTCGCGGCGGGCGAGCCACTGGACCTGGACCGCCTCGCGCGGGCGTTCTCGCCCGACACGCGCGCGATCATCGTGTGCACGCCCAACAATCCGACCGGTCGAGTGCTGTCCGGGCCCGAGCTCGAGGGCATCGCCGAGCTGTGCCGGCGCCACGACGCCTACGCGGTCACGGACGAGATCTACGAGCACATCTATTACGAAGGCAAGCACATCCCGATCGCGACCCTCGACGGGATGCGCGAGCGCACGATCACGATCAGCGGCGCGTCCAAGACGTTCAGCGTGACGGGATGGCGCGTCGGCACGATCGTGGCCCCGCCGCCAGCGACCGACGCAATCCGCAAGGTGCACGACTTCCTCACCGTGGGCGCCGCGGCGCCGCTCCAAGAGGCCATCGCCGTCGGCCTCGAGACGCTGGGACCCGAGTATTACCGAGGCCTCGCCGCCCAGTACCGGATCCGACGCGACTTGCTGCACGAGGCGCTGCTCGCCGCCGGCTTCCGCTGCACCCCTCCCGAGGGGGCGTACTACATCCTCGCCGATTTCTCGCGGCTCTCCGACCGGCCGGACGACGAGTTCGCCCGCTGGCTCACGTGCGAGGCGGGTGTCGCACCGGTGCCGGGCTCGAGTTTCTTCAGCCGCCCCGAACTGGGGCGGCACCTCGTGCGGTTCGCGTTCTGTAAGACGGAAGACCAGCTGCGGGAAGCGGGGGAGCGGCTGCGCGCGGTACAGAGCGCCCGCTGAGCCGGAAGAGCCACCGTCCGAGCGGCCCATCCCAGAAGCGCAGGCGACGCTCCGATCTCAGATCGGTGCGATGCTCCGTGCACGCCCGTGCCGCGACGCCGGCGAGCAACGCCACTCCGGCCCCGGCGCCCCACGCCACGAGCAGTACCGAGGCCGGAGCGAGCTGCGGCGCACGCAGCCCTACCGCCGCTGCGATTCCCGCCACCGCGAGTCCTGCATACGCCAGCATGCCCAGCACGCGCTCGACGCGGGACGGTCCCTCGCCATAGAGAAATGCCAGCTCCTCGCGGTGGCGCGCCAGCTCCGCCGCAAGTGCGTCCGTGAGATCGTCGCGATCGAAGCCGGCAGCACGCAGCCGCCGCACCCGCGCCAGCATCAGTGCGGTCGGCAACAGCAAGAGCCAGACGATGAAGCCCGCAGCGACGAGCCGCGGGCTCGGCTCTGCGGCGGTGACGACCTGCAGCGCGAGCAGCGGGATCGCGAGGCCCAGGATCATGCCGTACAGGAGCGTGGGCACGGAGAGGTGCCGGCTCTCCACGAGAAACGCCCGCAGGGCGAGGGGTGGCCCCACCGGCACGGCCACGGCGAACTGGACGGCGTCGGCGAGGTGGAAGCCGCTCGAGAAGCGCGCCGACGGCTCCTTCAAGAGACAGCGGTCGATCACCTGCGCGAGCCGGCGCGGCACGCCGGGCGCGACCGAGGCGAGGGGCGGCGGTGGCTCGGTGATGTGCCGCGCCAGCATCGCATAGCAATCGGGCGCCTCGAACGGCAGCCGGCCCGACAGCGCGTAGTAGCCGACCACCCCGAGCGAGTAGATATCGCTGCGCGCGTCCACGACCAGCCCACCCGCCTGCTCCGGGCTCATGTAGTCGGCGGTTCCCACGACTTCCCACGGCCCCGTCGTCCCGCTGCCGCCGCCCACCCGGGCGATGCCGAAATCGGACACCAACGCGCGGCCCGTCGCCGCGTCCAGCAGGATGTTATCGGGCTTCACGTCGCGGTGCACCACGCCCCGCTCGTGCGCGTGCGCCAATGCGCGCGCCACATCGCGCACCAGCTGCGCGCCCGCCTCGGGCGACAGCGGTCCATGCTCGCGGATGCGCTGCCCCAGCGTTTGGCCTTCCACGTACGCCATCGCGAAAAACACTACGTCGGCGAGCTCATCGACCGAGAAGATGGGGACGATGTTGGGGTGGGAAAGCTGCGCTGCCGTCCGCGCCTCCCCGAGGAAGCGCTGCCGCGCGACCGGGTCGCCCGCCTTTACGGGGGCCAGCAGCTTGATGGCGACCGGGCGATCGAGCCGCAGCTCGCGCGCGAGAAACACCACGCCCGTCCCGCCCCGGCCGAGGCGGCGTTCGAGCACGTAACGACCGGCCAGCGCGCGGTCGAGCATGCGGACGTGGGGATCGAGTTCTCGTAGCATCGATTGCGCTGCGTGGCGGCGACGCGACAGTCTGAAGGACGGGGTCGGGTCTAGCCCAGTGGCGCGGACTCAGTACCCCGGGGGGTCCAGACCGAGTTCCCGCGCGGTGCGCCTGCCCTGCAAGGTGAAACACCGCTGGTGTGATCCCTCTATCGCGTCCCGCCGGCGGCGACCAGATTCTCCGCCGATGGCCAGCCACGAGCCGTACATCCCCGCCACTCACTTTCCCGCCGAGCTGACACCCCGCGCCCTTATCCTCGGCGTGCTGCTCGGCTTGATCTTCAGCGCCTCGAGCGTGTACTTGGCACTCAAGATCGGGCTCACGGTCAGCTCCTCGATCCCCATCGCCGTGCTCTCGATCACGATCTTCCGCGCCCTGGGCCGCACGTCGATTCTCGAGAACAACATCGTCCAGACCACCGGGTCGGCCAGCGACTCTGTAGCGGCCGGGGTGGTCTTCACGATCCCGGCGATTCTGTTGATGGGCTACGACCTGGACATCGGCCGCGTGGCGATCCTGGCGACGGCCGGCGGTCTGATGGGCGTGCTGATGATGATCCCGCTGCGCCGAGCCTTGATCGTCAAAGAGCACGACACGCTGATCTACCCCGAGGGCACGGCGTGCGCGGAAGTGCTGATCGCGGGCGAAGAGCGCGGCCTGCAGGCCAAGCGGGTGTTCCAGGCGTTCGGCGTGGGCTTCGTCTACAAGTTCCTGATGGGCGGGCTCAAGCTGTGGCCCGACGTGCCCGGCAAGGCCCTCGCGTTCTATCCCGGCGCGGCCATCTCGTCGGAGATCTCCCCGGAGCTCCTGGGGGTGGGCTACATCATCGGCCCGCGCATCGCCGGCTACCTGTTCGCCGGTGGCTGCTTCGCCTACCTGGTACTCGCCCCCGCGATCAAGCTCGTGGGGTCGGGCCTCACGGAGCCGTTCGGGTTCCCCGCGGTGAAGCTGATCCGCGACATGAGTCCCGGTGAGCTCCGTTCCAGCTTCGTGTTCTACATCGGGGCCGGGGCCGTCGCCTCCGCGGGAATCATCGCGCTGGCCCGCTCACTGCCCACGATCATGAGCTCGTTCGCCTCGAGCTGGAAGGAGCTGCGCGCGTCCCGGCTCGGCCAGGCCGTCACCCGGCTGCGCACCGAGGACGATCTCCCCATTTCGCTCACCGTCGGTGGCTCGATCGCCCTGGCCATCGTCCTCACGCTGCTGCCGCAGCTGGGCGTCAACCTGCTCGGCGCCGTCTTGATCGTGATCTTCGGATTCTTCTTCGCCACCGTATCCTCCCGCATCTGCGGCCAGATCGGCTCCTCCGCGAACCCGATTTCCGGCATGACCATCGCGGCCCTGCTCGGGACGTGTCTGATCTTCGTGGCCATCGGCTGGACCGGCGTGGATCATCGAGTGCAGGCGATCTCGATCGCCGCCGTCGTGGCCGTCGCCACGGCGAATGCCGGCAACACGTCGCAGGACCTGAAGACCGGTTTCCTCGTCGGCTCCACGCCGCGAAACCAGCAGATCGCCATCCTGATCGGCGCCCTGGGGTCGGCGCTCGTGGTCGGCTGGACCCTCACGCTGCTCAACCGGGCGTACACCTATCCCGTCCCCGAGACGCACGCCCCGTTCCGCGCGCAGGCGCTCGCGCCCACGGCGGCTGGCCGGGCGCCGGTCGAGGTCCTGCCCGCGACCATGGCGGGGTTCCGCATCGCCGGCAGCGACTCGGTGGACCACGCCACGTATCAGGTCGTCCGCGTGTACGTCGTCACCGACGGCGTCGCGGCAGGCAAGTACCTGATGGATCCCAAGAGTCGCGAGCTGCGCTACGTGCTCGACCCCGGGATCGGCGGCCGCGTGCACGAGTATCGCGGCAAGGCCATTCCCCGGCTCGATTCGCCCAAGGCGACGATCATGGCGCTCATCACCGACGGCATCCTGACCCACAAGCTGCCGTGGGTGTTGGTGCTGCTGGGAGTGTTCATCACCATCGCGATCGAGCTCATGGGGGTGCAGGCGCTGCCGGTCGCGGTGGGGGTCTACCTGCCGATCTCCACCTCCTCGGCGATGTTCGCGGGCGGCGTGGTCCGGTGGCTGATCGAGCGGCGGGCTCAGGCGCGGCAGCAATCGCTCGCCCAGGTCGAGTCGGGACCGGGGGTGCTGTTCGCGAGCGGCCTGATCGCCGGCGGAGCCATTTGTGGGATCGTGCTGGCGGCGGTCGCAGGGGTCCTGGGCTCCGCGGACGCGCTCGCCGAGCGGGTGCCCGTGTTCAACGCGCTCGGGAACGTGACCAATTCCAACGTCCTCGCCTTCGGGCTCTTCGGACTGCTGGGAGCGCTGCTCTACTGGGTGGGCCGGCGCGAGCAGTGACCGGGCCGCGCACCGTAGGGGCGCAGCATGCTGCACCCCTACATTTCGGCATGCGTGCTGTCCTTGGATAGCGATGCGCGTCATTTCGCTGTTGCCCGCCGCCACCGAGATCGTGGCCGCCCTGGGGGCGCTCGGGCGCCTCGTCGGCGTGACGCACGAATGCGACTATCCGCCCGAGGTGCGCGCCCTGCCGCGCGTGACCCGGTCGCGCCTCGACACCGATCTCCCCTCCGGCGAGATCGACCGCGCGCTGGCGGCGGCGAAGCGCGAAGGTGCCGCGACGGTCGAAGTGGACGTGGAGCTGGTCGGCCGCCTGCGTCCGGACGTCATCATCGGACAGGCGATCTGCGACGTCTGTGCGGTAGGCCAGGAGCAGCTCGCCAGTATCGTCGCCTCGCTCCGTCTCACACCCTGGGTCGTGACGCTCCACGCGCACACGCTCGGCGAGGTGCTCGTCGACGTGCGCAAGGTGGGCGAGGCCATGGAGCTGCGCGACGAAGCGGACGAGCTGATCGCGGGCCTGGCCTACCGGGTGCGGCGCGTACGGGAGGCTGCCCTGCCCCGTTCGAACGGTCTAGGGGCGCAGCAGGCTGCGCTCCTACCCCGGCCCCGGGTCCTGGTGTTGGAATGGCTCGACCCGCCCTACGTCGCGGGGCACTGGGTCCCCGAGTTGATCGAGATCGCCGGGGGCGACGACATCGGCGGCGTTGCCGGGGGGCGGTCCGTGACCCGCTCGTGGCGGGAGCTCAGCGCGCTGGCGCCCGATCTCGTGGTCGTCGCGCTGTGCGGCTTCGACGTGGAGCGGGCGCGCCGCGAGCTGGCCCTGATCACGGACCGCGACGCGCGGACCCTGCTCGACCGGCGCGTCGAGTTTCTCGACGGCAACGCCTATACTTCACGCCCGGGGCCGCGCCTCGTCGAAGCCGCGAGCATCCTCGCGCGGTTGATCCACGGTTGACGGTGGCACGCAAGTTCGTTGAGATTCGACGGCTATGACGGGGAACGTCCTGGCTGCGTGCAACTTGCTGCTGGCCGTGCTGCAGGCACCCCCGGCTCGGGGCACGCTCCGCCTATACGCCGTCGGTGACATCAACCTGGGGCGGCGCACGGCGCGTGAGCGGCTGATCGCGGGAGATACGTTGTACTCGTTTCGCCCGCTGCTCGACACGTTGCGCGGCGCGGACATCACCTTCGGCAACCTGGAGAGTCCGATTGCGGCGGACACCAGCCAGGTGGACGACTCGGGCGCGGCCTTCACCGCCCCGCCCGTCGCGGCCGCGGCCCTGGCCGAAGCCGGGTTCGACATCGTGAGCACGGCCAACAATCATGCGTGGGACGGCGGAGAAGCCACCCTCCAGGAAACGATGCGTCAGCTCACGCGGGCCGGGGTGCTGTTCGTGGGCTCGGGGTTCGGTCGCGACATGGCCGAGCAACCGGTGATCGTGCGGCGCGGGGCCTGGCGCGTCGCCTTTTTCGCGATCACGCGTGCCTGGAACCCGGCCCCGTATACGTTTTACCGCCATGCCGGCGCGAACTACGTCGCCTGGGGAGACACGGGGTGGATCTTCCCGGCGATCCGCGACCTGAAGCAAACCGGCCGCGTCGACCTGGTCGTCGTGAGCGTGCACGGCGGCAAGGAATTCGTGGACACGCCGCCCAAGTACCACCAGGATCTCCTGTACGGCCTCGTCGACGCCGGCGCCGACCTGGTGCTCGCACATCACCCCCATGTCCTGCAGCCCGTCGTACGATACAAGGGCAAGCCGATCGTCCAGTCGCTCGGCAACTTCGTCTTCCTGCAGAACGATCCGTGGACACGGCTCTCGGCGATCCTGCGGGTCGTCGTGAGACCGGACAAGCGGATGCGCCTGTCGGCGATCCCCGTCCGAGTCGACCACCAGCCCACGCTTGCGACCGGTGCGGCCGCCGACAGCGTCCGCCGCCGGCTCGGCATTCCGCTCTCCACCTCAGCGCACCCATGACCAAACCGACGTTGGAATTCCTGAAGCACCTGCTGGACACCCCGGGACCCTCAGGCTTCGAGACCGCGCCCGCCCGCGTGTGGCGCGAGGAGGTGAAGGCGTTCGCGGACGAGGTGAAGGCCGATGTGCACGGCAACTCGGTTGCCGCGTTGAACCCCGGGGGCACGCCGCGCCTCATGCTCGCCGGTCACATCGACGAAATCGGGCTCCAGGTGACACACGTCGATGACGATGGGTACCTCTACTTCGCGGGGATCGGCGGGTGGGATTCGCAGGTGTTGGTCGGGCAGCGGGTCGTGATCGCCGGACCGAAGGGCCCGGTGCGCGGCGTGGTCGGCAAGCAGGCGATCCACCTGATGAAGAAGGAGGACATGGACAAGGTCACCAAGATCACCGACCTGTGGATCGACATCGGCGCCGCCAACCGGGCGGAGACGCTCGAGCGCGTGCGGGTGGCCGATCCGGCGGTGCTCGACGCGGACGTACAGGAGCTGCCGAACGGGCGCATCGTGTCGCGCAGCATCGATAACCGTATCGGGGCATACGTCGTGGCCGAGGTTCTGCGGCTCTTGGCGAAGGACCGGCCCAAGCACGCGGCGGTGTTCGCGGTCGCCACGACGCGCGAGGAGATCGCCTGGACGGGCGGCGGCGCGCGCACCAGCGCGGTCGGGCTCGACCCGCAGGTCGCGCTCGTCGTGGACGTCACGCACGCGACCGACTACCCCGGCGCCGAGAAGAAGCGGGCGGGAGAGCACAAGCTGGGCGGCGGGCCGGTGCTGGCGCGCGGCTCCTCGGTGAGCCCGGTGGTGTTCGAGATGCTGGTGCAGTGCGCCGAGCAGGAGCAGATCCCCTACAGCGTTCAGGCCGCGCCGCACGACACCAGCACTGATGCGGACGCCATCTACAACGTGCTGCGCGGCATTCCGACGGGGCTCGTGAGCGTCCCCAACCGCTACATGCACAGCCCCAACGAGATGGTCGCCGTGGAGGACCTCGAGCGCGCGGCGCGGCTGCTCGCGGCGTTCGCGCGCCGGCTCGATCCCAAGGTCAACTTCATTCCCGCCTGACGGGAGGAGGGACGCCATGAAGGGCAACAATGCGGCACTCGGCCTCTTCATTCTGCGCGTTGTGGTAGGGGTCGTCTTCCTGATGCATGGCCTCGGCAAGCTCATCGGTCCCCCGTTCCCCGGACCGGGCATGGCGGGGTGGTCGGGGATGCTGCGGGACGTGCTGCACTTCCCGATGCCGGGACTGATGGCCTGGGTCGGGATGCTGATCGAGGCAGGGGGCGGCCTGGCGTTGATCCTCGGGGTCGCCACGGCGCCGCTGGGCTGGCTGCTCGCCCTCTACATGGTCATCGCCGGCGTGACGGGCGGCCACTTCGCCGCGGGGTTCGACGTGTTCCACTTCGGGGACCCGATGCGACGCGGCTACGAGTACAACCTGACGCTCATCGCGGCATCGCTGTGCATCGCCTTCGGCGGGCCGGGGAGCTGGGCGCTGGGCGGGTCGAAGGGCCGGTCAGACTCGTCACGCATGATGTGACCGGCATCCGACCTAGGACGGTTTCTTCTTGAGCTCCCCGAGGGCGGCCCGCGCGGCCGCCCTCACCTGTTTATCCCCGTCGTCGGAGAGGCCCTGCAGCGTCCCGACCGCCGCGGGGGTCGCGGCGAGCCGCAGCGCCTCGACCGCCGCGGCGCGCAAGCCCGCCGGCTTGCGACCGAAGATCCGGCCCGTGGGCTGCGCGAACTTGATCAGCGCCTGCACTGCGTCCGGGCTCCCGATCCGCCCCAGCGCCAGCACCAGCTCCCGCTGTACGGCCTCATCCGTCTCCTCCTCCATTGCGACGACGAGCGGCATCGCCAGGGCGCTCGACTTGCGGCCGCCGATCCCGAGCGCCACCTGCATGCGGACTTCCGGCGACTTGTCGCGCAGCGCCCGGCGCAGCGGCTCGGCGGCGTTGCGCGAGCCGATTTTCGCGAGCCCCATCGCCACCGCTCTACGGACGCGCTCGTCGGCGTGATCGAGCTGCCGGCTGAGCGCCGGGATGGCCTCTTCCATCCCCAGCTCCCCCGCCAGCTCCGCCACGTTGCGGACCACGAACCACTCGGGGTGGTCCAGCATCTGCACCACCTGCTCCATGCCCTCCGTCATCTGCGTCAACGCGTCGAACACCGCGCGCCGCTCGCTCATGCCCGGCGCCGCGACCAACATGCGAAGCAGCACCTCCACGGCGTCGGCGCCGGCCCGCCGCAGCGCCAGCGTCGCCTCGGCGCGGTGCTTCGGCGCGCCCACGAGGCGCGCCACCGCTTCCACCACCGGTTTGGTGCAGATGCGGCGCACGGCGATCCCGTACTGGCGGCGCGCGCCGCTCCCGTCGGGGAGGCCCGACTCGATCCGCGCGATCCCCGCGACGAGCCGCAATACCTCCTCGAGACGGTTGCGCTTGAGGGCGGCCTCGGCCTGGTCGATCACGGTGGCGAGGAGGTCCCCGACGTTCGCGCCAGCCGGGTTGTGTGCCAGCTCGGCGAGCACCCCGACGGCGCCAGCCGGAGGTTGCGGGGACGCCGCGCGCGCCCCCGGCGTCGCCGCCGATCGAGCCGCTGGTGGCGCGGCAGGAGGCACCGGGGCGGCGGAGGGGGTCTGGGGCGTCTGGGGGTGCGACGGGGAGAACGTCGGCTCGTGGGGCTCGGCGGACTGCGCTGCCTGCTCGCCAGGCAGCGCGCGCGCGGCCGGCGGGGGCGGCGGATCGTGCGTCACCATCGGGACGCCGCTCAGGTGTACCGACCGGATGTCCCGCATCGCTTCCCCGCGGAGGATGCCGTCGGTCCCGAGCGTCGGCACGGCGGGCCGGGCGGCGCCCGGGGAAGGGATGACCGGCGCGACAGGGCCGACGCCATCTTGCGGGGGACGCGGCTGGGCCGGCGGTGCGGGGGGCGGGGCCTCGCCCCCACTCGTGACGCGAATCCCGGCCGCGCCCGACCCGCCGAGGCGTGTGGCGAAGTCTTCCAGGCCGGGCTGTTCGGCCAGCACTCTGAGCACGTCGAACAGCGGGGCGGGCGCCGGGTTCTGCGGCAGGGCGATCGTGCCCACACCGTGCAGATCGAGCCGCTGGATCAGTCCGGTGAGCGCCGCCGCCTCGCATGGCACGCCGTTCAGCTCGAGCCGGCCGGCCACGACCGTGAGTGTGACCGGGAGCTCCTTGAGCAGCCCGAGCAGCACCCGGAATTCCAACTTCTGGGCTTCCTTCGCCCCCGGGTCGCGAAACAGCTCTACGCAGCGCGCGAAGCGTGTCGCAATCGTGTCGAGAGTCGCCATACAACGAGCGAGCAATCTAGGATGCGGAACGACCCCCGGCAACGCGGGCCAGCGTGTGAGCGGCGTCACGTTCGCGTACGGGCCGCCCCGGCAGATCGAGCGCGACCGACAGCGCGGCAATCGGTGGCGGAACGAGACCGAGCGGCTTGAGGCGCTCCGCCGAGGTGAGCAGCCGCTCGAGCGGCTCGTCGCAGGCGAGGCGTCCGCGGTCGAGCACGATCCCGCGCTCCAGCGTCTCGGCGGCGAAGGTGAGGTCGTGCGTCACCACCAGCAGCGCCGCACCCCGCTCGGCGTGCTCGCGCAACGCGTCCGCCACGCGCGCGCGCCAGGCGCGGTCGAGCCCCGCCGTGGGCTCGTCCAGGATCAGCAGGGAAGGCTCGAGGGCGAGGGCTCCGGCGAGCGCCCCGACCTTCCGCAGCGCCGGCGACAAGTCATAGGGGTGTTGCTCCGCATGGGCGTGAAGGTCGAGCGCGTCGAGGGCCTCGTCGGTGCGGCGCCGGACTTCGCGCGCCGGGAAGCCGAGCGCGCGCGGTCCGAAGCCCACGTCCTCGCGCAGCGTCCGCGCGAACAGCTGCTGGTCGGCGTGCTGGAACACCGAGCCGACGCGCCGCGCCAGGTCCTCCGGTGCGAGGTCCGCGGTGTCCCAGTCACCGATCCACACGCTCCCTGGGTCGGGGTGGACGAGACCCGTGACCAGGCGGACGATGGTCGATTTGCCGGCGCCGTTGCGGCCGAGCAGTGCGACGCGCTCCCCCGCGGCGACCTCGAACGAGACGTCGCTCAGCGCCGCGACGTTCCCGTATGAGAACCCCACCCCGTCGAAGGCGAGTGCCCGACTCAGCGCCATCGCTGTACCGCGTCCACCACCGTCAGCGGATAGGGTGCGGGCAACGCCGCCGCGCGCCACAGGCCCGCGACCGTCGTGCCGAGACCCGCCTCGCACAGCGCGTCCTCGGCGAGCAGCGACGGCTCTCCCATCGCCCGCACGCTCCCCTGCTCGAGCCAGACGATGCGGTCCGCCACGTCCGGGAGGGCGTCGACGTCCGACGTCGCCAGGAGCACGGCCTTCCCTTCCCCCGCGAGCGAGCGCACCAGCCGCCACACCGCCCGGGCACCCTCGGGGTCCAGCTCGGCGGTCGGCTCGTCCAACAGCACGAGGTCCGGATCCATCGCCAGAATGCCGGCGATGATCACGCGCTGCAGCTCGCCACCGGACAGCGAAGCCGGATCACGCGACGCGAGCGGCGCGATCTCCAGCCGCTCGAGCGCATGGTCGACGTGGCGCGAGATCGCGTGCCCCGGCCACCCCAGGTTCGCGGGGCCGAACGCCACCTCGTCCCACACCGTGAACGCCATGCCCGACAGTTGCGTCCACGGCGTCGGCAGCACGATCCCGGCCCGGGCCCCTCGGCTCACCGTGCCCGCGAGCCGTCCGCCGGTCACGCGCGGGGCCAGACCCGCTGCGACGAGCAGCAGCGTGGACGCCCCCGCTCCGCCCCTCCCCACCAGTGCCACGATGTCTCCCGGCCCCACGTCCAGCGTGATGTTCTCGAGCGCCGGGTTCGCGGTGGCGGGATACCAGAACGTGACGTCGTCGAGCCCGAGGGTCCTCATGCCAGGCGCCAGATCACAGCGGCGAGGCACAGCAGCAGCAGGGCCCAGCGCGCGGCCCGCTCCAGCGGGCGATCGGGCGGCGCGGCGAGCGGCGTACGGTGCACGCCGCTCCCCATGCCGCGCGTTTCGAGCGCGAAGGCGCGCTCATCCACCTCATGGAGCGCAGACAACACCAGGGGGAGGGCGAGGGCGCGCAGCGCCCGCAGCCGGTTCGCGACGCTGCCGCGCGGCGAGAGCCCGCGGCAGCGCTGCGCCTCGACGATGCGCTGGGCGCGCGCCTTGAGCACGGGAACCGCCGACAGCGTCGCGGCGAAGAGATAGGCGAGCGTGAGGCTCCAGCCGCGCGCCACCATCGCCTCGACCAAGCGGTCGGGGGGAAGGGCCGCGACGAGCCACACGAAGCTCGCGACCATGGTGGTGATGCGCAGGCCCATGGCGACCGTCGTGGGGAGGTCGTGGAGCAGGAGCAGGAAGAGCCAGAACGGCGCCGCCGTCAGCACGGCGACCCGCACCACGCGCGCCCCCGCCCGCACGTCCGGGACCAGTGCGAGGGCCAGCGCCAGCGTCGCGGTGGCGAGCCCTCCCCCAGGAGCCGGCAGGATCCACGCGAACGCCGGGAGCGCCGCGGCGATGGCCAGGAGGGAGAAGGGGTGCAGTGCGCTCACGTCGCGCCCATGGCGCGCAGCGCGAGCGGGAAGCGCGCCGCCGTGCGACGCGGCAGGGCGTGCAGCACCGCCGCCACCAGGGCGAAGGTGACGGCCTTGTCGCCGAAGTCGGAGACGAAGCTCCCAAAGAAGCACGCGCCCAAGGGCGGCAGGCCGAGCGCTCGACCGAGCGCAGTGGTGAGCGCGATCCCGCCCGTCGTCGTGCAGCCGAACACGAAGTACGAGATGGGTGTAGAGGTGAGCGACGCGAGCACGCCGAGGCCGAGCCCGGTCGGCACCGCCGTCTTGAGGCTGCGAAACAGGCCGGCGCGCGCCGCGAATCCGGCGTACAGCGCCACGATGATTTGGACCACCACGAACGGCCAGAACGTCGGATTGCGGAGGGTGTTGACGGCGGAGGTCAGCACGCCGACCGCGATGCCCACTACCGGTCCGGCGAGCGCCGTCGCGAGGATCGTCCCCGTGGTGTCGAGGAAGAGCGGCAGGGCCACGGCGTCCACGGCCGCGGAAAGCGCCAGGCTGATCGCCACGGTCACAGGGATGAGCGCGAGCAGTCGGACGGACACCGGCCAACTTCCGTGAGGGTCGCGCCAAAGATAGATATAGTCTTGGCGAAGCGACACCGATGACCACCACATTCGCAGCGAGCAAGATCGTGCGCGCACTCCGCGCGGCGCAGCTGCACGATGTCCCGCGGCCGCAGCTACTCCGGCTGGCGTGCGAGCGCATCCGGGCGGAGGGCGCGCCGTACACGTCGGTCTACGCGTACATGCTCCATGGCGACGAGCTGGTGCTCGAGGGGTACGCCGGCCGCGAGACGCCGCACACCCGCATCCCGGTGGGCCAGGGCGTGTGCGGTACCGCGGTCGCACAGGGGCAAGACCAGAACGTCCCCGACGTTGGCGCCGTCGGGAATTACCTCGCGTGCAACCTGGACACCAAGTCCGAGCTCGTGGTGCTGATTCGCCGTGGGGCGAACATCCTCGGTCAGATCGACGTCGACTCGGACGTGCCGGCGGGCTTCACGGACGCGCATCACCGCGCCGTGAAGGAAGTAGCGGATGCGCTGGCGGTGCTGCTGTGAAGGTGCGTGCCCCAGATCACCGGCCCCGCGTGGCCGCCCCCGAGCGACAGCGCCGGGGCGACAGACGTGAGCCACACTTCGCGGTCCGTCAGCCACAATCGCAGCCTTCGCACGTGCGCGACTGTCCGGTACGCTCTTTGCCGCGAGCCCCCCGCCGGAGCGCGGCAGCGCTCCATTCTCCAGGTTTCACCTTGAGCAAGGAGGATGTACAAGACGATCAGATCGGCTGCGCCGGCGCGCGGTGCTCCTCCTCCCCCGAGGCGCGCCGCGCGTCGTCGTTTCAGTCCGCCCGGACGTCCGGCGTCCCCTCGACGGCTTCAGCGAGCATCAGCCGGCCCGCGGCGGCGTCGTGGTCCAGCAGCTCGGCGTAGCGGCCCCACTCGACGATCGTCTGAAACAGTGAATCGGCAGGGATGAACGGGAAATAGATGGTGATGTCCGCGAGCACCTCTTCGTCTTCCACCGCCCCTTCGCTCTCCGTCAGCATCGCGATGACGCGCCCGAACAGGGGATGTTTCTTGAGCCGCGCCCGCAACGCGTCCTTGCGGGCCGAGTCGTCCATCGCCATGACCTCGCGCCCGGCCAGCGTGAGCTGCACGATCTCACCCGGCGTCGTCACCCACCCGAGCTGCTCCGCGCCCCGCACCACGGCGGTCATGCGGTCGTAATCGACGCCCAGGTCTTCGGCGAGCTCGAACACGTGCCCCTTGCCCTCGGGCCGCGTGAGCAGGTGGTCGAGCAAACCCGTGACCTCGGACACGTGCACCCGCGGGAACGGGATCAGCCGCTGGGGCGCCGCCGGCGCGGCTTCCGGGAGCAGGGTCGCCGTGAGCACGGCGTGCAGCCGGTCGACCATCGCCTCGAACTCCGGCGTGCGCTCCTGCCGCGGGTAGGGGATCGGATTCACCAGCACCTCCCGCACGTGCCCGGGGTGCGACCCGAATACGACGATCCGTCCGGCGAGAAACACCGCCTCCTCGACGCTGTGCGTCACGACCACGAGCGTGTTCACGCCGGTCGACGGGTCGCGCCACAGATCCACCACCTGGCTGCGCAGGTTTTCGGCGGTAAGGGGATCGAGCGCTCCGAACGGCTCGTCCATGAGCAGGATCTCGGGCGCCACGGCGAGCGCCCGCGCGAACCCCACGCGCTGCTTCATCCCGCCCGACAGCTCCTTCGGGTACGCCTGCTCGAACCCATCGAGCCCGACCAGGTTGATGGCGCGAGCCACCGCGTCCCGGCGCGCCGCGCCGCCCACGCCGCGCGCTTCGAGGCCCATGCCCACGTTCTCCGTCACGGTGAACCAGGGAAGCAGCGCGAACGATTGGAACACCATCGCGGCGGCGCCGAGCACTCCGTCGAGCGGGCGCCCGCGGTACTCGACTGTCCCCTCCGCCGGGCGCGCCAGGCCCGCGAACAGGCGCAGCAGGGTGCTCTTGCCGCATCCCGACGGGCCGACTAACGCCACCACCTCGTGCTCGCACACGCCGAGCGACACGTCGCGCAGCGCTTCGAGCACCTGTCCGTTCGGCAGCCGGAACCGCTGCGTCGCGTGCCGCGCCTCGAGCAACACCTGGCCCGGCGTCATTGCGCCATCCCGAACCGCGTCTGGGCCCAGCCGGCGAGCGCGCGCCAAACGAAGCGGTTCCAACCGACCACGATCAGGCTCATCAGCACGATCCCGCCCGCGAGCAACGGAAAGTTGGCATGTGCCGTGGCGTCACTGATCAGGCTCCCGAGTCCCGGCGTGGTGCGCAGCGTCCCCCCCGCCTGGATGTATTCCGCGACGATCGAGCCGTTCCATGCGCCTCCTGCCGCCGTGACCCACCCCGTCACGAGCGCCGGGAACGCCGCGGGAAGGTACAGCGAGCGCCAGCGGGCGAGCGGCGGCAGCTGAAACGCATTGGCCGCGTCTTTGAGCTGCTCCGGGATCGCGGCCACCGCCGAGATGACGTTGAACAGGATGTACCACTGTCCCGCGAGCACCATCAAGGCGACGGCGCCGAGTCCCAGCCCCACGCCGGCGCGCTCGAACAAGAGGACGACGAGCGGGAACAACATGGGCGCCGGGAACGACGCGACCACTTGGATCACGGGCTGCAGCAGCCGCGCGAGGCGGGGCGAACGACCGATCACTACGCCGGCCGGCACCGCCCATGCGGTGGACACGAGCACGGCACCCATCACCCGCGTGAACGTGAGGGCCGCCGACCCGACCAGGATCCCCCAATCGCGCACGCCAAGGTGGCGCAACAGCAGCCAGAGGTGCCAGACTCCGGCGAGCGCCGCCACTGCGATCCCGGCGCCGAGGAGCGATGCGCCGATCAGCCGCGCCACCGGGTGCGCGAGCGCGAAGCGCGGCGCGCGCAGGATCACAGGCCCGGCGAGCGCGAGCGGCCGCTCGAACGGCCGCGCCGCCCGACGCGCCGTGCGATAGGCGCGCCGCCGCAGCTGGGCCGCGCGCCGCGGCAGGCGCGCGTGCCGCAGGAACTCGAGCACCCACGAGGTCGCCGGCGGCCCCCCCTCTCCCCCCGCCGTCTCGTCCAGCCGGAACTTCTCCACCCACACCACGAGCGGTCGCCACAGCAGCTGGTCCACGCACACGATCATCGTCACCATGGCGAGGATGGCGAGCGCCATCGCCGGGACGTTTCCCCGATCGAGCGCCACACTCATGTAGGAGCCGACGCCCGGGAGACGGAAATCGCGGTCCCCGAGGCGGAACGCTTCGTTGACCATGAGGAAGAACCAGCCGCCGGCCATCGAGAGCATCCCGTTCCACACCAGGCCCTGCGCCGCCGCCGGCACCTCGAGCTGCCAGAACGTCCTCGAGGGCCGCCACCCCGCGACTTTGCATGCATCGCGCAGCGGGTCGGGAAGCGTCTTCAGCGAATTATAGAAGGAGAACGCCAGATTCCATGCCTGCGCCGTGAAGATCATCAGGATCGCCGCGAGCTCGAGACCGATGTTGCGCGTGGGGAAGAGCGACATCAGCCCCAGCACTAGGCCGGGCAGGAACCCGAGCACGGGAATGCTCTGGAGGATGTCGAGCATCGGCAGCAGCACGCGCTCGGCGGCGCGCGACTTGGCCGCCGCCCAGCCGAAGCCGAGCGCGAAGAGATACGAGATCGCGAGCGCGATCACGCCGCGGGCGAGCGAGTACAGGGTGTATCGCGGGAGCGCGGTGGGGCGCAGGTCGATCTGCACCGCCTGCCGAAGCGGCGCCTCGAACTCGCGCGCGAACGCGATCAGCGCCGCGATCGCCCCGCCCACGAGGCACAGGATCGCGACGTCGGCGAGCCCGAGTCGCCGGATCCCCGGCGCCGTCAGGACCGGCGGAAGGCGAAGTGGCTTCATGACCGTGTAACTTGTGACCCCATGACCGGCACCGAGCACGGCGAAGCGGTCGACGCGTTGGTGGACTTGGGCGGCGTCCGCCTCCACACTCGGCGCGTGGGAGCCGGCCCACCGGTCGTCGTGCTGCATGGCGGGCCGGGCGCAGACTTCGCGTACCTCCTGCCCCAGTACGATCGGCTGGCGCACGGTCGCGCCCTGCTCTTCTATGACCAACGCGGCGGCGGGCGGTCACCCGTCGCCCGCGACGTGCCGGTCGGCTGGCAGGAGCACGTCGCCGACTTGGACGCGCTCCGCAAGCACTGGGCCATCGACCGCCTCAGCCTGCTCGGCTATTCCTGGGGCGGCCTGCTCGCCGTCTTGTACGCCCTGGAGCACCCCGATCGGGTGGGGCGGCTGGCGCTCGTCGCTCCGGCGCCGCTGACGGCGTGGTGGCGCGAGGAGTTCGAGCGCCGGCTCTCGGCCCGCCTGGCCGACCGGCGCATCGTGCGGGCGCGGGCCGAGCTCTCCGCCTCCGGACTGGCCCAGCGTGATCCCGAAAAGTATCGCCGCCTCGCGTTCGCGCTATCGGTCGCGGGGTACTTCAAGGACCCGAGCCGCGCGAAGGAGTTGACGCCGTTCCGCCTCACGGCCCGGACCCAGCAGGCAGTGTGGCAGAGCCTCGGCAACTACGACCTGCGGGACCGGCTCCGCAGCACCTTTCCCAAGGGCAAGGCCCCGCGGGCTCTAGTCATCCACGGGATCTACGATCCCCTGCCGCTCGAATCAGCCCGTGAGACCGCCGCCCTGCTCGACACGGGAGTGATCGAGCTGGCGACCGGTCACGCCCCCCACGTGGAAGCGACGGAGGACTTCGTGCGGGCGCTGGATGGATTCCTGGCCCACCGCTGAGCCGTTAGCTTCAGCGCACGCATGCCGACGAAGCCACGTACCAAGCGGCGCCGGGCACCGGAGACCCCCGCCCAGGTGCGCGCGCGGCTCAAGCAGATCATCGCGCGCCTCGAGCAAGCCTACCCCGACGCGACATGCGCGCTCCATCACCACAATCCCCTGGAGCTGCTCGTCGCCACGATCCTTTCGGCGCAGTCCACCGACGCGCGTGTGAACATCGTGACCCCCGCCCTGTTCACGAAGTACCGGACAGCGCGGGATTACGCCGCCGCCGACCCCCGGGTGTTCGAGCAAGAGATTCACAGCACCGGGTTCTTTCGCAACAAGACGAAGTCGATCCTCGGCATGGCTCAAGCGCTGGTGGCGCGGCACGGCGGCGCCGTTCCGGCCACCATGGAGGAGCTGGTGGAGCTCCCGGGGGTTGGCCGCAAGACCGCGAACGTCGTGCTCGGCACGGCGTTCGGCAAGAACGAGGGCGTCGTGGTGGACACCCACGTGCAGCGCCTGACCACACTGCTCGGCCTCACGCGCGAGCGGGATCCCGTGAAAATCGAGCGCGATCTGATGGCCCTCGTGCCGCGCGACCAGTGGACCTGGTTCTCACACACGCTGATTCAGCACGGGCGCAAGGTCTGCATCGCGCGGCGGCCGAGGTGTGAGCAGTGCGTGGTGAACCGGTGGTGCCCGAGCTCGCGGGTGTAGATTTCCTGGAATGCCGAACCTCCTCGCCACCGAGCCCTCCGCCTACTTGAAGTCCGCCGCCCACCAGCCGGTGCACTGGCATCCCTGGGGCGAGGCGGCGCTCGAACGGGCGCGGGTCGAGGACAAGCCTATTCTGCTGGACATCGGCGCCGTGTGGTGCCACTGGTGCCACGTGATGGACGGCGAGTCGTACGAAGATCCCGAAGTGGCCGAGCTCTTGAACCGCGATTTCGTGTGCGTCAAAGTCGATCGCGACGAGCGGCCCGACGTGGACTCCCGCTACCAGCGCGCGGTGCAGGCGCTCACCGGGCAGGGCGGCTGGCCGCTCACGGCGTTCCTCACGCCCGCAGGGGAGGTGTTCTTCGGCGGCACGTACTTTCCGCCCGAGGACAACCAGTTCGGGCGTCCCGGCTTCATTTCCGTTTTGAAGCAAGTCGCGGAGCTGTACCAGGGCGACCGGGCACGCGTGGCCAAGAACGCCAAGGCGATCCGGCAGCACGTCACCGAATCTCTGAACGAGGCCAAGGCCGGACAGGTCACCCCGGCGATCCTCGCCGACGCGGCGGGCCAGATGGCGCGCCTGTTCGATATCCGCTACGGCGGCTTCGGGACCGCGCCCAAGTTCCCGCACCCGGCGGGGTGCGATTTCCTGCTGGCCCGCTGGCACGACACCCATGAGGTCTGGATCCGCGAGGTGGTCGAGAAAACCCTGACCGGGATGGCAAAGGGGGGCATCCGCGATCACGTGGGCGGCGGCTTCCACCGCTACGCGGTGGATGAGCGCTGGATCGTGCCCCACTTCGAGAAGATGGCGTACGACAACTCGGAGCTGCTGCGCTCGTACCTGAACGCGTACGCCGCCTACGGCACGCCGCTCTTCGCCGAGGTGGCGCAGGGCACCGTGACGTGGGTGCTGGAGACGCTCTCGGACCCCGCACGCGGCGCGTTTTACACGTCTCAGGACGCGGACGTCGCGTTCGGCGACGACGGCGACTACTGGACCTGGACGCCCGATGAACTCCGAGAGGCGTTGCCGGATGAGGCGTTCCAGGTTGCCCGACGCGTGTACGACGTCGAGGTCCCGGGCGAGATGCAGCACGACCATGAGAAGAACGTGCTGTGGTGGAAAACGGACCCGGCGGATGCCGCCGAGTGGCAGACACTCAAGGCTGCCATCGGCCGGCTCAAGACGGCCCGTGCCCGGCGCAAGGCACCGTACGTCGACACGACCCCGTATGTGAATTGGAACGCGATGATGGCCGCGGCGTTCCTGCACGCCGGCGCCGTGCTCGACCGCCCGGAATGCAACGCGCTCGCGTTGAAGGTGCTGAGTCGCATCTGGGCCGAAGCGTGGGACGACGCGCGCGGCATGGCCCACGTGATCGGCCGGACCGAGCCGCACGGCCTGCTGGACGACAACATCCAGGCGGCGGCGGCGTTCCTCGACGCCTACGAGGTGACCGGCGACGAGGCCTGGCTCACCCGCGCGCTCGCGGTCGTACGGCATTGCTTACGCGTCCACTGGGACGAAGCGGACGGCGGGTTCTCGGACTTGGCGCGCGATCGCGCCGGCGCCGCGTACCTGGCGACGCCCGCCAAGCCGATTCAGGACGCCCCGACTCCCTCGGCCAACGGCGTCGCCGCCCTCGTGCTGGCCCGGGCCGCGGCGATCACCGACGACTCGGAGTGGCGCCGGTTGCTCGACCGCCAGCTCGCGACGTTCGCGGGCGGGGCGGCCCAGCTCTCGCTGTACGGCGCCACGCTGCTCCGCGCCGTCGATTGGGCCCTCAGCCCCGTCACCCGCATCGAGGTGGCCGGCCCGCGCGGCGAGGGACCCGCGTGCGCCATGCACCTCCTCGCGCTCCAGACGTACCGGCCCCGCAAGGTCGTGATCCGGAAGACGGCGGAGCGGCCAGCCGCCACGGTGTGCGTGGGCACGACGTGCTCCCTCCCCGTCGCGACGGCCGCCGACCTGAAACCGCTGCTCACCTAGCCCAGGAGACCCCATGCCGAGCAAGCAAGCGATCGTCGAGACCGCGCGGGGCACCATCGAGGTGGAGCTGTTCGCCGACGAGGTGCCGGACACGGTCGCCAACTTCGTGAAGCTGGCGAGCTCGGGCTTCTACGACGGCACCAAGTTCCACCGCGTGATCCCGAACTTCATGATCCAGGGCGGCGACCCCTACTCCAAGACCGGCAAGGGGCGCGTCGGCAGCGGTGGACCGGGCTACACGATCAAATGCGAGACCCACAAGAACGTCCACAAGCACGTGGCCGGCACGCTCTCCATGGCCCACGCCGGCAAAGACACCGGCGGCAGCCAGTTCTTCATCTGTCACTCCCCGCAACGCCATCTGGACGGCGTCCACACCGTGTTCGGACAGGTCACCAAGGGTATGGACGTCGTGAACGCGATTGCGCAGAACGACGAAGTGAAGTCGATTCGAGTCACATGATTCCACGGAGTCGCGTCTCGCGCGCCGCCGTACTCGGGGCGCTGCTCGTGGCCCCGGCGCTCGCCGCCCAGGGCGGCGCGTTCATCGTGCGGCGTGGCACGGATACCCTGCTCGTGGAGCAATACCGCCGCAGCGCCACGGCGCTCGAGGGCGATCAGATGCTGCGGTCCGCCCGGGTCACGACGGTTCGCCATTTCACCGCCGCGCTCGACCGCCGCGGGGGCGTGGTGCGTTACGAACTCGCCGGCCGCCGGGCGACCGACCCCGCCGCGCCCCCGCAGACGTTGCGGGTGGACTTCGTGGGCGACACGGCGATCATCGAGCTCGTGATCGGCGACTCGAGCCGCTCGGAGCGGTTGTTCATTCCGGGCGGGGCCATGCCGTTCGTCAACCACTCCTACGCCCTGCTCGAGCTCGTTACGCGGCAGGCCGCCGCCTCGCGTCGCGACCCGTACGTGGCGCCGCTCCTCTCCCTCTCGAGCCTCGCCCCCGTCGGCGCCACCATCGCGCGTGGCAGCGGCGACTCGCTCGTGGTCGCGATCGGGGACGGCGGCCCGCTGCGCATCCGTGCGGACTCGACGGGAAACATCCTCGGCGCGCGAAGCACCGCTCCGACAGAGCGCATCACCGTGGAGCGCGTCGCCGCGGTAGACGTCGCCGCGATCGCCCGCGCTTTCGCAAACCGCCCACTCGCCGGCAACCTACCGGAGCGGGGCGCCTTCATCGTGCGCTTGGGACGTGACACGCTGGCGCTCGAGCGGTACTCCCGCACCGCCGGTCGGCTCGAAGGCGAGCAGGTCGCACGCGCGCCGAGCACGGTGCACCGCTTGTACACGGCGACGTTCGGCCCAGGCGGAGCGGTCGAGCGCTTTGAATTGGTCGAACACAATGTCTCGGGCGCGCCCGGCCCCGGCGAGACGAAGGCCACGGTCGAATTCGCCGGCGACACCGCCATCTCCACGCTGCCCGACGGCGACTCCACGCTCCACCAGCGCATCAAGGTCCCACCGGGCACCCTGCCGTGGTATTTCCAGAACTACGCCCTGCTGGAAGAGATCGCGCGGCGGGCGCGCGCGGCCGGCGGCGCCAGCTACACGACGACCCTGCTCCCGCTCGGCAACACCGAGCCCTGGACGGTGACGCTGGACCCGATCGGCCAAGACTCGATGACGATCCTGCTCGGAACCATCGGCCTGCTGCGCGCGCGCGTGGACGAGCGCGGCACGCTGCTGGGGCTCTCCGGGCTGGGCACCACGATGCAGGTGACGGTCGAGCGCGTACGCGGCGCGCTGGACTTTGCCGCACTGGGGAAGTCGTTCGCGCCGCGCTCGCTCGGCCCGCTCTCCCCCGCCGACTCGGTGCGGGCGAGCGTGGCGGGCGCGGCGCTCGCGGTGCGCTACAGCCGGCC
>Ga0137399_10000163_pt1 | contig 23719 bp, 26 predicted proteins | sample czorhiz316metaG_FD_104810 | JGI IMG/M metagenome (GOLD analysis project Ga0137399, IMG submission 104810) | Vadose zone soil microbial communities from Angelo Coast Range Reserve, California, USA - czorhiz3.16 metaG | ecosystem: Environmental > Terrestrial > Soil > Vadose zone | place: USA...
CGCTGGCTGGGTTAATGAGTCCGGTAACAGCCCACTCGACTCCAAATCCGGCAGGGGCCGCGGCACAAAATTCGTTGGAATAGTATTTCCGAGGACAGGGACTTGCTTCTTCGACGCCACGACTGGATCCACTTCAGCAGCCGAGCCAAAAACCACAGTAACGACATTTCCGTCCTCACGAATCGTGCAGGGAACCTCGCTCGCGAGGTCAATTACAACCCGAGCCACGTCGGCCTTGTATTGGCCGACACGAACCGCTCGCACTGGCTGCACATCGCTGGGGATCGACTTCCGCGCCATGCGCACGAGCGCGTCGGAAAAATCCAGCACTAAACGATCGGGATCGCCCAGACGGAACGTCCTGTACGAGAGGGCCCCCTTCCCCTCCACGCGGACCTCAGCTTGTCGGTCCTTTCGGCTCACACCGACATTCTCAATCGTGGTCGGGGAGGAATTCCTCGTCCCGTCGGGGCTGCCGCTGGTCTCCGCCACCGTTTTCGAAGGGGGCGCACCCAGTGCATTGCTGGATTGGCCTGGGTCCGTCCAGGCCTGATTCAACGCCACCAAGAATGCGACAACAAGCGGAACCTGCCGGCGCCAGGTACAGCCCCATTTGATCTTGCGTTTCGACATGGCCTCTACTTCACGCGATGGCTCGAATTCGCTTCACCCAGGCGCTGTGCCTTGGGATTCCTTGCCGAAGGCAGAGCAGTCGCTCTCGTTCTGCAAATCCCTCTAACAGCAACCGATCGGCAGCGAGCGCTTTTTCTCAAGTTCGATGGCCCGTCCTGTATTCCAAGGATTGTGGGTCCGCGATGCCCCGTCAGACAGGCCCAGGACAAGGGTCAGCCGCGGTTGAGAGAGTCGGGGCTTGGTCGATTGCGATTTCATGTATCTGATTCCTATCCCTTGAGCTGAACTGCCGGCATCAGTCATTTGACGCTGTTTCGCCCGTCCACTGCGCCATTGGCATCCTCTTGGGAGCTATCCCCGTCTGACTTATCTTGTAGAGCAGAGAGCGATAACTTATGTTGAGGACGCGTGCAGCTTGTTTGCGATTCCAACTATGAGCTTCCAGAGCCTGCGAGATGATCTTACGCTCAAACTCAATGACGACTTTCCGAGTTAGTGCCTTTAGGGAGACCGACCCGTTTGCAGGGAAGTCATTGTTGTAAGGCTCCTCCTTCCAGCTCAACAACTCGCTGTAGATGGTTTGCTCGGAGCCCATGATTACGTAGCTTCTGACGACGTTCTCCAGCTCGCGAATATTCCCTGGCCAGTGATGTCGTTGCATCAGGGAAAGGAGCTCGTTCGAAAGCGGGCGGGCCCGGAGGTTGTACTGCCGGTTGAATTGCTCGAGGAAGTATTTGGTGAGCCTCGGAATGTCCGTCAGCCGCTCTCGCAACGGAGGCAGTTGAATAGTTACGACGTTGATTCGGTAGAACAAGTCCTGTCGAAAAGTGCCGGAGTTGATCTCGCGCTGCAGTTGGCGATTCGTGGCGCAAACCACGCGCACCTCGACGCGTTTATCCCCCTGGGCTCCAATGCGGCAGAACCGTCCATCCTGAAGTAGCTGCAACAGCTTGGCTTGCATGCCGGGGTCGAGCTCGGCAATCTCGTCCAGAAACAACGTGCCGCGGTGAGCAAGCTCCACGCGTCCCGGCTTAGTGCCGTAGGCGCCAGTAAAAGCGCCTCTTTCGTAGCCGAAGAGTTCGCTCTCGAGCAAGGTGCCGGGAATCGCAGGGCAGTTGACCTTGACGAAAGGCCCGTTTCCCCAGCGGGAGCGCCGATGGATGAATCTCGCAAGGATTTCCTTCCCGGTCCCGCTTTGTCCCTGAAGCAAGACAGGTATATTCGCATTCGCTGCCTTTTCCACTTTGTTTCGGATCGCCCCCATGGCTGGGGAACTGCCAAAGATCACCTCTTCAGGTGGCAGTTCCGCAACTGGTGCAAACACCGTTGGATCCGAGGTCACAACGCATCCCATGGTCATGTCCCCAAGAGGCAGGTTCTTAGCGACGACCTTTGAGTATCAACAATCCCATTGCCGAACTTGGTTGCCCTCGCCCGAGCAGAAGCAACACCCGATTAGCAACGACCCCTCGTTACTCCTCGTTCGAACAGCCGAGGCTTTGAGTTTTGCCTATCGCGGTCTCGACTCTTTGCGTCCATTTTGGTCTTGTGCAGCACAAAGGTTGCGCCGACCGCCGCAAATCCAGCCTGTGGTTCGCCTGGCGTAGGCGGGTCCACGCGGAGCACGTGCGCTTTCGCACTCATCTGCAGGGCCGACACTCCCTCCGCAAGCGGCGAAAAAAATACTTCAACGCGGATATCTGCCTTTGGCGGAGGATGCGAATCGGCGTACACAAACATTCCAATCGGACTGATGTCACGAGTGAAACCTTCTCCGTGGTGATAGAATTTTCCCCGATCCTTCCATCTAAAATCCACTCGGGCGCGCAGGCCGTAGCGAGACTGCTGCCTCCGCTCTTCTTTTCGGCTCAACTCGCGGTAGATGGTTTGTTCAGAGCCCCTGATGAAGTGGCCCCTGACTGGCACCCTTTGATTGCTCATTGGTATCCCGCGCAATCCCTTGATCTTCCTGCCGATGCGAGCAGCCATGGCTGCCTCATCCATCATGGAGACCACAGTGCGAAGCCCTTGGTGACAACGGCAAAGCCACTTTGCCCCTGACCTCCAGGGACTTGCTCTACCCGCAGCACTTGTGCGTCCCCTCTGAGCCTTGCTGTCGGCGCATCGGGGGGATCTGGAGCAATGAGAATCTTCAGGTGAACCGTTGCCGCATCCGGTGGACAGGCAGCCGTCAAGATAAATGCTCCTCGCGCGCTGATGTCCCGAGTGACTCCGCGCCCATGAAAGCGTTCTTGTTGTTCATTCGCCCATGAAAATCTCACCTGGCAAGCCAGTCGATAGCGGGTACATTCTCTCCGTTCCATCGGATGTCCTGACCGTCAGATGAATCGTTGCATATAGAGCGAAAAGACTGACTAGTCGCACGCAACCTACTCGGTTGCACCAGCCAGCGCAAGAAGTGGAAAGTCACAGACATGGCAGATGCATTCCGGTAGCGTGACCAGGTCGACTACTATGCCTAGCCGGAAACGGGGCGCCTGGCCGGCGAACGGACGGGCCAAGAGTACCCGAGCCAGAGAGAGACGAAAGTCCCCTAACACTAAGGGAAGCGCTAAGACTTTCTTTGGCGGTCCGCCCGTCAGAGATTCACCGAGGGGACGATCAATTACAGGGGTAACAGTAAGACAAAGGGTGAGACGGGCCGCTCTATTGGGAAGCCGTTGTCAACTAATGTGATAGAGGCACAGCGATTGGTTCAGATCGGTTGACCTGCCTCCTGAAAAATTAGTCCACCCAAAATGCAACTCCTCCGGGTTATATGACCGAGAGGAGAAGCGCTGATGAAGAAAAGCCGATTTAGCGAGGAGCCTGCGCGGCGGGTGAGAATGTTGAAGGAGGCCGAGGCGGGAGTACCGATTGCGGACCTGTGCCGACGGCTGGGTGGTGAGGGAGGTGACTTTTTATCGTTGGAAGGCGAAGTTTGGCGGGCTAGAGGTGTCGGAAGCCAAGCGGCAACTGGAGGAGGAGACCGCAGCTCAAGCACGTGGTGGCCGAGCTGACGCTGGACAATCGGGCACTGAAGGCGGTGCTGTCAAGAAAGTGGCAGGCCCAGCGATGAAGCGGGAAGCGGTGCGGGTCGCCCGCGGAGAAGCAGGTCTGTCGGCCACGCGTCTGTGGACTGCTGGAGATGGACCGTGCGAGTTGTCGCTACCGAAGGCGGGGGAGCAAGGAGGAACCGTTGCGGAAGCGGCTGCGAGACCTGGCGGCCGAGGACGACGGTTTGGCTAATCGCCGGCTGGAGTGCTGTTGCGTAGAGAAGGTTGGGCGGTGAACCACAAGCGGGTGTACTGGCTATATCGAGAAGAAGGGCTGGCGGTGCGGAGAAAGCGGAGACACAACCGGGTCGCAGGCACCACGCGAGTGCCGCTGCGACTGCCGACGCGAGCCAACCAGGTGTGGACGATGGGCTTCGCTCAATACACGCTGGCGAGCGAGCGGAAATTTCGCACGCTGAACTTGATGGACATTACGGCTGGACCAGAGGGGAGATTGTGACGCCGTCAACGGATGGAGTTCCCGGCATTCCGAATTTCCACAGGATTCCCACACAGCACAAATTCCACCCTTGAAGTATTGAGCGACAATTCGTAACCTCAGCGCTTATCGTGCCGATTACTGGATTACGCCATGGGCGGAGTCGCGAAACACTTGAATGGAAAAATCAGTGTCCTCCTTGCCGAAGCCAGTCCAATGGTAGGCGAGTTGATCGCGGGAGCACTGAAACGGAGCCCGTATCGCTTTAACGTGGTGGCTTCGACGAATAATTCTCTTGATACGATTCAAAAACTGGAGGAACTCGATCCTAACGTTGCAGTCGTCAGCATCAAACTACAAGATGGCCCCTTGGCGGGTTTCAAGGTCCTGCATCAGGTTCGCGCCCTTCACTTGAAGACAGCGCCCATCATGCTGCTGGATTCCGGCGACCGCGATCTAGTTGTGGATGCTTTCCGAGGCGGGGCCAGGGGTGTTTTCTATCGCGGGTATCCATTCAAAGCACTGTCCAAATGCATTCGCACCGTGCACGACGGACAAGTCTGGGCCAGCAATGGTGACGTAGAGTTCATGCTAGAGGCTCTCATGTACTTCAGACCCCTAAAACTCGGCAAGGCTGCCGGCATGTCTTTGCTCACACAACGCGAGCGGGAAGTCATTCGTCTAGTGGCTGAGGGAATGAAGAACCGCGACATCGCTCTCAAGCTCACTGTGACCGAACACACGGTGAAGAACTACGTCTTTCGGATTTTTGAGAAACTGGGAGTCTCCAGCCGCGTGGAGCTGGTTCTGTATGCTCTCACTCGACCCGATTCAGATCAGTTGCATCGCTTGTAGGCTCCAGGGGGAACAATCGACTCAGTCGAAATCCACCTGGACGAGGCTTTACTGTGGCTAGGCTGTTTCGGCGGGAACCGAATGCCCACAAGTCTTCGGCGGCATGACGATTGGGTTCACCGACTCGACGCGCGAACCCTCCGGCGGTGTTCGCGGCGGTTGACGGAGCCGGCCGGCCACAGGCACAAGGTCAGCAACCAAGGAATGCCACTGCACTGCGAAGAGCCGCCTCTCTTCTTCTCCACTCTTCGCAACCAGCATTATCTTTCTGGTGCTTATGGGGAGCGCACTGCAACCTGGATTTCGTTGGAGGCTACGCTCTCGACGCCGTTTGCGTCAACTGCGGTTACCACATAGAAGTATGTCTGGTCGGCCTGCACCGTACTGTCTGTATAACTGGTCGGTTCGATTGCAGATGAATTCAACTTAGTGTACGGACCTCCCGCATGAGTGGCTCGGTAGACATTGTAACCGACGAGCGCAGATGTGCTGGCATCCCAGTTCAGAGTGGCGGAGCGTGTAGTCGAAACGGCGGCGGGATTTTGGGGAGGTGCATTGCTGGTACCGGTCCGACCACAGCGTGAAATCCACAAAACGCCAAAGGCCACGAAAAGCAAACCGAGGAGATTCCGTCGGGAGAGGGAAGTGTTCATGGCAGACCCCTACGAACAATTTTCTCGACCTAGATAAAAACTTGCTGAGAAAGAGTAAGGATGGACATCGAACTCCCTGGGTTATTTCGAGATTCTCCACAGCTTTATTGGTCGCCCTTGTTCCTCCTCAATTCCTCCATCGTGAAGCCTTGGCTGACAACCGCAAATCCACTTTGGGCTGCACTTTCGGCGGCACGCTCGATGCGCAGGACCCGCGCTTTTCCTTTGAGCTGCACCGTTGGCGTGGGACCATAGAGCGGAGGAAGTGAGATTTCCAGCTTGAGTGTCGTCCCGACAGGTGGACAGGTAGGGGTCAGAATAAAAGCCCCTGCCACGCTCACGTCCCGGCTCATTCCTTCCCCGAAGCTGCTGCCGCGAGGCCCTTCCCATGAAAACTTCACGGGAGCGTGCAATCCATAGCGAACAGCTACTCTCAAATGTAGGATCCGGTGCCCCACTCTAGGCCCGCCACTTCGCCAAGCTTGGGCATGATCTCGATGTGCCGGTGGTAGTGCTCGTTTGCTTGCCGATCGGTCAGGTGTGCAAGATATAGTTGTAGGCGGGGTGATCGAGCGCGGCATCCAAGCGCATCAGGCAATCCTTATAAAATGCGGGCGAGGCTGGCGAATTCCCAGCCCACCTGGTTGTTCGCGCCGGTCAGCAGAATCCTGAGCTTCACTGTTACTGATACTGGGGCAAGAATTGCCGCGGGATCTCGGCCAGCGGCATGAAGTGCCGATCTTTTTCGGAGAGCATCGGGTCGGCAATTCCCCACGCGATGTTGATGTCCGGGTCATTCCAAACGATGCCGTGTTCGTTTGCCGGGTCGTAAAAATCGCTGCACTTGTAGAGGAACTGAGCGGATTCCGACAAGACTAGAAAACCGTGTGCGAAACCGGTCGGCACATAGATCTGGGTGTGGTTTTTCGCCGACAACACTGCGCTGATCCACATCCCAAAATGTGGAGACCCAAGACGGATATCGACGGCCACGTCCAAGACCTCGCCCTCGACGACTCGGCACAGCTTAGCTTGTGGTCGATTCAACTGGTAATGAAGACCACGCAGGGTGCCCCTGGTGGAACGAGAGTGGTTGTCTTGCACGAAGTGATCGGTGATGCCAAGGGCAGCAAGCTTGGCCTGGTGATAGCTTTCCAGGAAAAAACCGCGAGAGTCGAGAAGCACCTCGGGTTGAATCAAACACACGCCGGGAAGGGCTGTCTCGAGACGTTTCAATGTAACTCCCTTCCGCAAAGTAAGGCCGGAGGTCCATCGAGTGTATCCCGCGCAACCCGGCTGCGCAGAACGCGGGTCGAAATCCACCGTAAGAAGAGGAAGTGCGGGCTGATCAGGTTGAGGACCTCGCGCCTCCCGACATCATGGCCTGCAATGACAAATCGCGGTTCTCATAGTATTTTTCGTAGTAGCTCCGGTACTCACCGCCGCGTACGGCAGCCAACCAGTCAGCATTGGCCCGGTACCAGTCGATGGTTTGTCGGAGGCCGTCGTCGAGCTGAATGACGGGACGCCAACCGAGTCCCACGGTTATCTTGGAGCAATTTAGGGCGTAACGGCGGTCGTGGCCCGGCCGGTCGGCCACAAGCGTGATCAGTGATTCCGGCTTTTCCATAAGGCGCAGAACGCGGCGGACCATCGACAGGTTCTCTTCAACGTCCCCCCCGCCGACATTATAGACCTCGCCTATACGTCCACGTTTCAAGACCGCGAGGATACCGCGACAGTTATCTTCGACGTGCAGCCAGTGGCGCTGCTGCCGACCGTCACCGTAAATGGGAAGCGGCTTGTCCTCCATAGCATTGGTGATAATCAGCGGTAGAAATTTCTCCGGAAACTGGTAAGGGCCGTAATTGTTGGAAGCGCGAATGATGATGGCCGGAAAGCCATAGGTCCGGACAAACGAACGAACCAGCAGATCCGCGCTCGCCTTTGAAGCTGAATAAGGGCTGTTGGGCTGCAAGGAAAAGTTCTCGTCGGCGGCCACTCCCCGCGGAAGGTCGCCGTACACCTCGTCGGTGGAGATGTGGAGGAAACGCTGCACCTTCAGCTCACGCGCGACCTGGAGCAGGACGAGAGTGCCGCTGATGTTAGTCGCAATCACAGGCGCTGGTTTGTAGATGCTCCGGTCCACATGGGACTCGGCCGCGAAATGTACCACGGCGTCGCAGCCGCGCATGGCTTGTCTGACCGCCACCGGATCACAGATGTCGCCCTTCGCAAACTGGTAGTTGGGGATGGACGCGACCGATTCCAGGTTGGTCAGGTTTCCCGCATAGGTCAGCTTATCGAAGTTCACCAAGCGGTGGCCCTCGTCGAGGGAAAGCACGTGGCGAATGAAGTTCGAGCCGATAAAGCCGGCTCCGCCAGTCACCAGTATGTTCATCGGGCGGATTCCTGGAAGGAGCATTCGCTGGCTCGGCCCGCAGGAAGGATCATCTTATTGGCTCCAGCCTCTGCCACGAGATTGTTGGCACGGAGGAGGGAATCGAAGGTCCCGGCATCTGTCCACCAGCCCTCCAGCACCTCGTAGGTAAAGCGTGGCTTTGACAGTGTAAAGTCTGCTCAAGGCCGTAGTTCCCCAGCCGGCTTCGGTTCAGCGAAGAAGTCGGCATGCAGCCAGGGAGTCGCATGAGCGGGGTGCGAGCAAGGTTGAAGTGGGGGCCGCCGGCAGCCTGATTCGGCTTCTAGGAAGAACTCATACAATCCCATAGACGTGCATAGGGGGGAGATAGGTTCTAACCAATCTTCCCTGCGCCACACTCGGCCAAATCGTAATGCGAACCGAAGCTTGGCCTGACCCTCAGGTTGTCTCAAAGGCGCCGCAAGGTGCGGCAACTTCGTTATGGAACAACTGGACGAATTGCCGCGTCTTTTCAGGCGAAATGAGGGTCTTGCGATCTTTCCCCTCGCAGACTGCGCCACGCACGCCGATGATGTCGGGCTTGAGATCGAGAAGCAAACACGCGTGCTCCGATTTGAGCGAACCCGCGAGTGCCACGCGCAGCCCGGCTTCATGTCCTTCGTTCACAAACTCTCGAATCTCTTCCAGCGAGAGCGCGTCGAATAGAGTGCCCCCCTTCTTGATGGCGGTGTCTACCATTACCACGTCGCATCGAGTGTCCCGCGCCGCCCGGACAAGGTCGTGAGTGCTCAGACCATTGAACTTACGGTAGTCTGCGTAGCCAGCGGCGACTACATCAATTTCTTCGCTCACCATTCGAACCGCGAGCCGGACGGCCTCCATTACCTCGCACGCCTGTTCGTATGTGTTGAGTCCATGCAGGCCGGCCTTTATGTAGGTAACGCCACACTGGGCCGCACCGTAGGCAGCCAGCGCCGCTGTTCCTGGCTTGTAGGGCAGGTCGCCCAGAGTCGCGCTAGCTTTAACCCCATGAACACGGCAAAGTTCGGCGACTCCTCGGGTGTGCCAGGGAAATTGTGCCCCAAGCGAGCCCTCGTTGACGTTTTTTATGTCGATAATGTCGACACCAGTATCCACAATCGAAGCCGCTTCTTCGTACGATACGGGACTAATGAGAACCAGCATGGCAGTTTCCCTCGCTTGGACCGGAATTTGTCGAATACTCTGGTATCAGCAGATGGCGCTGGACCTTGCCTAACGGCGATTTGGGCAAAGAAGCAAGGAGGTGGATCCGCGCCGGAACCTTGTGGGGCTCCAAGGATTGCCGGCAGTAGGCCAATAGTTCGGATGCGCTAGAGGCGGCATCTGTCCTCAGCACTACAAAGGCGTGGAGTTCTTGCTCCATGATCCCCCCCGGATCCGGCAGCCCCGCCACGACCGACTCCCTTACGGCTGGGTGCCGGTTGAGAGTCCTCTCCACCTCCAGGGGGCTTATCTTGTACCCTGCAACCTTAAGAACATCATCCAGTCGGCCCAATAGTGCTACATCGCCCCCGCATTCCACTCGACCCATGTCTCCAGTCCGAAGGCCCCGGCTCCTCAGCCTTTCCTGGGCTGCCGGAGGATCGCCCCAGTACCCCTTCATTAGCCCTCTCCCTTTTAGGACAATCTCTCCTGTTTGGCCCTGCGCGACCGGCTGGTCTTGGCTGTCAACCACCTGCAACTGGAGTCCGGGAGAGTAGCTCGCAATCTTATTGAGAAGCCCATCGGGGCCGGGCTTCAGGAATCCCACACGGGCTTCCGTCAGACCATACGATAGGTAGAGCTGAACGTCGGGCAGTACTCCCTTGAGAGAGTTCAACCCTTCAGGGGTCATCGCTCCTGAGCCGATTTCGACGTATCGTAGGATGGAGTCGGCCTTGCGCAGAACTGAGGCAAAATGGTCGATGAGGATGTTACACGCGGTAGGAACAAGCAACAGGGCCGTGGGGCGCTCCTCAGTGATAAGTCTCAGAGCAGAGTAGATGTCGGCCGCAATCACCACTGAACCCCCCGTAAGAAGGTAGGCCAGAATCTGCCGAAAGGCATAGGCGTGGTGGAGGGGGAGGGGAATTACGATCTTGTCTTTCGCTGAAATTTCCAGATAGTCTCGGGTGAAAGCCGCGCCCGCAAGCCAGCTCTCGTGGGTGTGCATCACCCCCTTAGGCGCGGCGGTGGAACCACTGGTATAGGTGATGGACACGACTTCATCCGGGCGTGCGCCCGTCGGCAAAGCTGTGGCCCGCGCTCCGCACTGCAAGACCGCGTCCAGAGATTCCACCGCGATACCAGCCAGGGTTGACAGCGCGAAGGCGCAGTCTTTCAAGAAAATCACCTTCACACAATCGAGTGCGTCGTGCATCCCTTCGAGCTGCACCGCGAGATTGCTATCCACGATTACTGCCGCGGGCTGAGTTTCCTCGAGGATGTGCCGGAAATTGTTGGGGCGGATGGTGGTGTCCTCGGGAACTACAATGGCTCGCACCTTCCAGATCGCGAAGCATGCAATCACGAACTCCACCGAGTTCGGCAGGACCATCACAACACGGCTCCCGGGTCCTATCCCTCTTCGCACTAGGGCCGCGGCTAAGCGGTCTGAGAGAAAATCAATCTCAGCGTACGAAATCCGGGTAGTACGGCAGGTGATGCTGCCCTGTTCCCGGGGTCTCTGAGCGATCTCACGAAGGATGTGGGAGAGAAGCATAGAACAGTTACTTTTAGGGTAGACAAGATAGCGCCGGCTATGAATGAATTCCTGGACATCCGCCTCGGTGAACCGCCACAGCTTCCCAATCTTCAGGCCACGAAGATCTCCCGCCCGCGCGTAGCGATATAAGGTATCCAGCTCGATGGCAAGCTGAGAAGCCACCTCCGGCGCTGAGTAGAGTTTCGACATCAATCACCGAGCACTGGCCTGGCGGTCTGTTGCTTCTCTGTCCAAATCCCTCAAACTCCCAGAATTCCCCACATCCATGCTTGCCATGAGCAATTGGGGTTCCAAAAGGGTCCCCGGAATGAATATCGAGTCCTTGCTAAGTGCTTCAAAGAAAAGGGGATGCATAAAGTCTGCTTGCGGAGATTATCTCTGGCGGCCCCGCAGGCTCGGAGATACCAAGCACTCTTGAAGTTTAAAACAAAAACATTTTGTCGTGTTTTTACGAAGCCCTTGGAGTGTATTCAGGCTTAAATTCGAGGATTCGTCGACGAATGGGCGAAGGCGAGATCGCGTTCGGAATGGGTCCCCATTAGCCGTTGAATGCGCCTGCGGGGGGTGATTGCGGGGAGCCCTGTCTGCTCCCAATTTTCCAGTGCCCGCAGCATGATGGACCGACCGGGGAGTGAGATCTCCGGCGCGGCGCATTTTACAGTCCCATCCACGATGGCCATGGAGGAGTCGTAGGGGGGCGAACGCAGCTCTTTTCCTTCTGCCGCGGCGCGCGCCAGAGTCGAAGGATCGTATTGGAAGGTGGAAATGTCGCTGACAAAGTGAATATCGCGCTCCGGATCAACGCGGGAACTTAAAGCCCAATTCAGTGTTTCCTGATCGCGGATATCGATGTCCTCATCAACCAGATAAATGAACTTTTGCCCGAAATTGAGTTTTGCCAGCGTACGTCCGATGGACATCGCGTTCCGAGCGTGCGACCGCTGGAGTTGGACAACCAGAATCGCGAGACCTGCACTTCCACGAGCAATCGCGAGATCGCGTAATCCCTCCAACCGGAGTTTCTGTGTCAAGTAGTACCAGAGTGGTCCGAGCACGCCCATCTCCATCACCAGATGGCCGTCTGAAGGAGGTAACTGCTGCACATAGCCGTGGTGAATGGGTGCCTGCCGATGGCAGATGGCGGTTACGTCCACGACGGGAGCCGGCGCCGCGCAATTCATATACCCAAGCGCCTCGCCAAAAGGGCCTTCCATCACTTGGGTTGCGGGCGAAACCCATCCTTCGATCACGTATTCCGCTCGAGCCGGAACCAATAGGTCGATTGTTTTCCCTTTGACCACCTCTAGGCCAATCCCCATAAGCCCACCAGCAATCTCCAACTCATCCACCCCATAGGCCGTCTTGGCCGCGGCGGCAAAGTTGACTGCCGGGGAGGCCCCAACCACGATGGCCACCGGCATCGCTTTTTGCCGTTTGCAGTACTTAGCATAGTGCATGGCTCCATGCTGCATCTTGCTCCCGAAGAAGAGTCCCGCGTGTTTCTCATCGTGAACCTGCACCCGATAGCTTCCCATGTTCTGCACGCCTGTGTCCGGATCTTTGGTGATCACATTGGCTGCCGAAAGGTACGGTCCAGCATCGCGTCCCGGCGTCCAAACCGGGGCGGGGATCGTCAGCAGGCTAGCTTGGACACCGGTTTCCACTACCGCCTGTACCGGCCCGCTTTCCACGCTAACAGGCTTCTGTGGCCGACCCAGCGCCGTAGCCCAACGTTCAAGCAACGTTTCGGGGGGAATTCTGAGCGCAGCCGAATAGGTGGCATACGGCGCGTAAAGGTTCACCGCGACCGGGACGTTGTAGTTCTTGACATTCTCGAACACCAGGCCATAGGCATTATCTTCGGGTGTGGATTCCATGGCCCAGCGAGCGATGCAGGTGATTTCCCAATCCTTGTCCACGGGTTTGACGACTCGCTTGAGACGCCCGGACTGTTCGAGGAAGCTGAGAAACGAGCCCAGATCGAGGAAAGGAGGCGGGGTTGGCGAGGTCACGCAAATACCTCCCCGCCGTCAACCACGATTGTCTGCCCGGTAATAAAATCACTGTCTGATGAGGCCAGGAAGACAATGGTTCCTAGCAAGTCTTCTGGCGTTTCCGTCCGCCCCAGGGCGCGAAGCGCAATCACTTGATGATTGCGACCCTGGTCGGTTCGGGCGGTTGCTTCGTGCAGGACGTACCCCGGAGCAATCGCATTGACCGTGATCCCGAACGCCCCGAGCTCTCGGGCCAAGGCGCGGGTCATGGCCATGACGGCGCCTTTCGAAGCAACATAGTGAAACAAGTAAGGCAGCCCTTTGTGAACCACATTCGAAGCTACGTTGATGATCTTGCCGCGCTTCTGAGACTTCATCGTAGGCACTACCGCTCGAATGCATGTGAAAGTCCCGATGACGTTCACCGCCAGCACTTCCTCCCATTCCTCCACCGTCAGCTCTTCAAAGGGCCGGCGGTCCAAGTTGGAAAAGAGGGCCGCATTATTGATCAATGCATCGACGCGACCGAACTTCGATACAGTGGTTGCCGCGAGCTGTTGCGCCTCCTGTGGAGACCGGATGTCAGCTCTGACGAACAGGGTGCGAGAATTAGAAGCGGTTAGTTTCCTGATTTCAGGATTGCCATCGCGTATGTCAGCGAGTACGACTGCGGCGCCCTCCTCCGCTAGGCGGCGGGCGTAGACCATCCCGAGGCCGCTGCCACCTCCGGTCACAATGACCACGCTGTCGGCCAAGCGCATTGTCTAGTCCTTGAGGCGAATGCAGACACTCTTCACCTGCGTGTAGTGACAGAGCGCCTCCACCCCGCGTTCCCGGCCGAAGCCGCTTCGCTTGAAGCCCCCGAACGGGTTGGCCACTGAATCGCTGAAAAAGTCATTGATATAAACTTGCCCAGCTTGAATCTGTGCCGCCACCTTGTGCGCGCGATCCAGATTTGAGGTCCACACGCCCGCCACGAGCCCGTAGGGATTGTCGTTGGCGAGTTGAATCGCTTCTTCAGTGTTGCGGAAACGGAAAATGGTGAGCACGGGACCAAAAATCTCTTCTCGGGCAACGCGGGCCCAGTTCGGCACCTCGGTAAGCAATGTGGGCTCAAGGAAATACCCACGCTGACAGATAGGCTCGGTTGGTGCCTTCCCCCCCAGGATGAGTTTTGCACCTTCCTCCTGACCCAGACGGATGTAGCCGAGCACGCACTGTCGGTGTTCCTCGGAGATGAGGGGTCCCATATCGGGGTCTTCTATGCCCGGGCCAACTTGGATTTTCCCCGTTCGATCCACCAGCCGCGTGAGGAACCGCTCGTAGAGGGAATCTTCCAGCAAGAGTCGTGACCCCGCGCAGCAGACCTGGCCGGCGTTGGTAAAGATGGCCTTGATGGTTCCTTCTAGAGCCTGATCTAGGTCTGCGTCGGCGAAGACAATATTGGGGGATTTGCCTCCCAGCTCCAAGGTGACCGGAACGACGTTTTGGGCGGCCCGCTTCATCACTTCGACTCCCGTGGCCACCGAACCGGTGAAGGAGATGTGATTGACGCGAGGGTGGCTTGCCAGGGCCGCTCCTGCCTCAGGTCCAAAACCGGGGACCACATTGAACACACCAGGTGGCGCGCCCGCTTCGGCCAGAACCTTCGCGAAGCGCAATGCTGTCAGCGGAGTTTCTTCGGCGGGCTTAAGGACTACCGTGTTCCCTGACGCGAGTGCCGGCGCCACGCTGCGCAGCGCCAATCGTAGCGGATAGTTCCACGGGGCGATATGAGCCGTAACGCCCATGGGTTCCCGCAGCGTGTAATTGAAGTAGTTCGGCGAAATCGGGATTGTGGCACCAAACAGCTTATCGGCCAGCCCGCCGTAAAACTCGAATGCTTCGGCCACCTTCTCCACATCCTGACGCGACTCGCGCAACGGCTTCCCGTTGTTCAGAGTTTCAAGCAGGGCAAGTTCATCCTCGACTTCACGCAGTCGCCGGGCAACTTCCAACAAGGAGCGGCCGCGAACCCTAGCTGGCATCCCAGACCACCGCGGTAGGGCTTCGGCTGCCGCCTGGACTGCAGCGTCCACGTCGGCGGCCCGCCCTCGGGCTACCTGACAAAGCTCCTCGCCGGTCGCCGGGTTCATTACCGTGAAAAACTCTTCTGATCGTGCGGGAATCTCTTGATCGCGAATCCAAAGGAGCCACTTTTCGTGAACCGGAGCCGCTAGCCGCGACGCCGGGGCACTGGCTATCCCGTTCCTGTCCTTAGAGGTGGTCTCTGTCCTTGCCATTTTCGTTTGTTCCGAAGACTCCGGTTTAACGGGAATCCTTTTCATTGAGCAGCGTCGTGACCACACGCTTGACGTCCCCGACTGTTTCCATCTCAAGCGCCTGCTCAGGTTCAATTTCAATCCGGAATTCCTCTCGCAAAGCCTCCAGCAACACCAGGTGGCCCAGTGAATCCCAGCGCTCCAGATCTCCGCGTCGGGTTTGATTGGTGATTTCCTCGGGACGCACCTCAAAAACCTGCCCGAAGATGGCCTTGATTGCTGGGTCTAAGTCGGTTTCCCTCATGCGGCGTACCTGCGCACTGCCAGGACAGAGAATGTGCCGTCGTATCCGGCACTGTACACTAGGGCCGTTGAGACTGGACTGATTTGTTCGGCCCACTGGGGCTTGGCTCCGTTGCGAGCTAGGCGGATACCGAGCAAAGGGCCTTCGGAGCTGAAGGCCACTGCACACACCGCCGCCAGGCATTGCAGCGGCCCTGAGGCGGCAAAGCACTCTCCGGCTATGTGCTTGACTGGAACGACCAGAACAGACTCCAATCGCTCGCCAAATACCTTCCACAGTAGCTCCCGCTCGAACTCATCTCCCTGGATAGTTCCGCCCACCGAAGGAAAAACCGCGTCAATGTCGCTCGGCTTCGCGCCAGCGCTTTCCAGCACGCATCCGATCGCCTCTACTGCTTTCCTCTGGGCTGAGGGTGAGTCCCAGAAGACCCGCTTCGCGCTCGCAGTGCCACAGACTTCCGCCAATGGCTTGCGCTGCGAGGCGTGCGCTGACTGTTCGCTCTGCAGCAACAGAATCGCCACGGCCTCGCCCGGCACCGTTCCATCCCGATCTGTCGCAAAGGGGCGGACCAAACCCGAGGCTGACCGCAGCCTGGTTGCCTCGAGCAAATGTTGATTGAAGTCATTCACCTCGTCCAATCCTCCCGCCAGCATTGCTGTCTCTTGGCCCTGCTTGATGCTCGCGGCGGCATAGCCGATGGCTTCCAGCCCGGCAGCCAATCCGCTTCCAATGGTCGTGCTTGAGCCCCAGAGCGAGTAGGCATCGTTTACTTCCACGGCAAAGAAATTGGGTAACGTCGAAGGAAAATGCCGGGGATTCACGAATTGATAGCCCCGTTCGGTTCCGGTCTGGTAGTAGGCAAAATACGATCCCAAGTGGGCGTAAGCGCTACCCAGCGCGACTCCGACGTGCTCCCTCTCTTCTGCCGTGAGTTCTTCGAGGAATTGCCCTAGATCGTGTTTGATCGCCGCCAGCAAACGCATCGCTAGAGGATGGTCCGTCTTAATCCTGCGCCTGTGGCCAAGCAGTGTCTCCGGCGGAGGTGTTCGCGGTGAAACCTCACCCTGAAGATCATCGTTGGCGCCGATGCCGCCTCGCAAGCGGCTCCAAAATGCTTCCTTTCCCAATCCGCAGACGGTGTAAGCGGCGGCGCCCGTAACGACCACGCGCAAACCTGGATCCATGGTTTAACCCTGCCAGCGCCGGAAAATCACAAGGGCGTTGTTGCCACCGACACCAAACGAATCGGAAAGGATTGCGTCCACGCGCTGTTCGCGTGCCTGATTCGGCACGTAGTCCAGGTCACAGGCCGGATCAGGTGTTTCGTAGTTTATCGTGGGATAGACCAGGCCTCGGTTCAAAGTGAGCACACAGGCAATGGCTTCCATCATCGAGGCAGCGCCTTGCGTATGACCCAGCATCGACTTGATGGAGTTTATGAGGACCTTATAGGCGCGCCGCCCCAACACCTCTTTTAGAAAGAGGGTTTCCTTATGGTCGTTCAGACGGGTGGCGGAGCCATGGGCGCTGACATGGTCAATCTGGTCCGGCGACATCTGCGCGCTGCGGAAAGCCCGCTCTGCGGCCACGCGCATCCCCCGTGTGTTCTGGAGATTGCTGGCAAAAGGCCCAGCGGCGTCGCAGCTGAGTCCGCAGCCGGCTACCTCGGCCAGAATGTTCGCGCCCCGCCGCTTGGCGGCCGCCAAAGTTTCGAGGACCATGGCGGCACCTCCCTCGGAGAGGATGGTTCCCTTCCGGTGCAGGTCGAAGGGCTGGCAGCGCTCCGGCGCCTGGAGCAACAACCGGCTGAAACCCAGCATGTCCACAAAACCGATTGTGTCAGCCGCGACAGCTAACATCGCATCGGCCGCACGGCTTCTGAGAAGCTCGGCACTCCAGGCGATGGCGTGATTGCCTGCCGAGCAAGTGGTCGCTACCAGATGGTTTGGACCCTCCAGGTCGAAGAGTTCTGCGACGCGCTCACTCAAGTTTCCCAACCGCATCCATTGTCGGGAGCTACCATTGCGCCCTGTGTTGTTGTGAAATTCTTGCCAACCGGTCTCGAACTCGTCAGCATCGCCCATGGCTGTGCCCACGATCGCGCCTACCCGCTCTGGCCGGCGTGGCGGATAATCCAAACCCGCGTCATCGAGAGCGAGCTTCGAAGCGGCTACGGCCAGTTGGGAAGCGCGGCCTATCTTGGGGGATGCTGGGAGAAACAGGCGCCAATCAAAATCTTTCGCTTGCCCAGCTTGCAGAACCTTGTAGCCGGTGTGCCAAGGAAACTCAATTACCGAAATCCCGCTCTTGCCGTCCGCCAGGGCACGGTGGAAGGCCTCCACCCCGATGCCGATGGGAGCGACAACTCCCATTCCCGTTATCACGATTTGTTCCGCTTCATCCATGGTGATCGCGTTTTCCTAGCTGCTTGGGGTTGGCCGCGGGTCAAACTTAGAAAACGCCTCACTGCCTGAGAGAGAGCCCGCCGTCGGCAATTATGGTCTGTCCCCGGATCCACTCAGCCTGGGGGCTGCACAGAAACACAACCACTCGGGCCACATCGTCGGGCGTTCCAATGCGTTTGGCCGGGGTGCGTTCCACGAGTTGCTGCTTGTAATCGTTCACATCCGGCACGATGCTGGCAAACGCCTGCAACGCATGGGAGTCCACGAGGCCCGGACAAACAACGTTGACGTTGATGTTCCTATCAGCTAATTCCACTGCTAGGTAACGCGCTAAGGCTTCAATTCCAGCTTTCGCTACACCCAGAGCGGCGTAGCCGGGCGCACACTCTCTTCCGCCAAGGCTGGAAATCGCGATAATTTTGCCGGGACCACTGTTCATCAACTGAACCGACCGGCGACTGCACTCAAAAAAAGCGGTCAGATTCGCGCTCAGGACGTGGTCCCAGTGGCGCGATTCCAACTCGAGCGCCGGACGCAGGGTCGCGGAAACCGCGTTGCTGACAAAAATATCCAAACCGCCCCAAGCAGCCCGCATTTCTTTGAACAGCTTCTCAATGTCTTTGCCGTCGGCAAGATTGGTGCGGATAAGGAGCGTTCGGCGGCCCTGATTGCGGATGGCAGCAGTTGTTTGCTCGGCATCCTGGCGATTGCGGAAGTACGTAACCGCCACGTCGGCGCCCTCGCTGGCTAATCCAAGGGCGATCGCTCGACCGATGCCGCGCGACCCGCCAGTCACCAACGCTGTTTTGCCTTCTAGAAACATCTGCGGTCAGGTTTTGTGAGATCCTTGCAGCGCCCCGGCCATATTCTTCGCCCAAGCCTCTAGGCATTCCTCTCCCGTGGGGCAGTTGACCTCGTTGCGGCAAGCTTGGCAGAGCAGAACCGACGGTCTCACGATCTTGAGCTGGTCAGATCCGCATTTTGGACATGCCCGTGGCCGGGCGCTCAGTATTTCCTTAATGACCCGAACCCAAGTCCGCGGAGTATAGAAGCTCTCAATACCTGCCGCAGGCTGCCCTTGCTGTAGTCGTGCCGGGTCGACTTCGGGCATTCGCGCTTGCAAAATGGCTGCTCCGAGGGACGATAACAACTCATTCTCTTCCAGTTTCTGCGGGGCCAGTACTTCAGCCAGTTTATCGAGCGTACCGCCTTGATAAAATTCGACTCCATAATTCGTTTCTAGCCCGAACTGGAGGTCCACAAAGTCCAGGGACTCCCCGCCCAGATCCTCCCCCAGCTGAGAATCGGGTGTGACTTGGTCCTGCGGAATTCGCAGCACCTCGGCAATGATTTTCTGAACCTGCTCTAAGATTTGCTGATCACCCGGAATCATTTTCGTGCGCCCCCCCTGTGGCTGGCCCTATCTCCTTCAAGAGTTCAAGAGCACTTTGACGTCGTCCCGGTCAAAGATGTAAGGATGCGTGCGGTAAAAACCGGTCCAGAGGCCTCGCACTAGCTCCTCCAACTCTTCCGGGGCGAAATGCTTGGGTCGGTAGACGGAATGCAAGCCGTCATAGTCCTCCCAACGAGTGTGCAAAAGCCTCCCCTCCCTGATCACCTTGTGCCACAGAGGAGTCTCTGGAAAAGGGGTCGGAATTACGAATTCGACCAATTGAGCGTCCACTTTCTGCAGGAATGAGAGGACCTTATCTGCGATGCCATGATCGTGCTCGTCGGTGCCGACGTAGACCGACATCCAGATCTGTATGCCTGCTTCGTGGTACCGATCGTAAATCTCGCGGAAGCGATCCAGCGCCTTCGGGTCGCCGGCAATCGCTCGGTTGGAAAGCGAATCATACAGGACGTTGTAGATGGAATGGACCTTAGCCTCCTTAGCAAGCCGCATAAACGCGTCGTCATAGCGGCGTGGGAGCCCAATCGCCGAGGCCCAGGAACTCGGTTTTTCGAATCGCGCGAGAAGACGAAGCAGGTCGTCAGTGTAAGGCGCGTAGGAGTCTCCGGTGAAGAACATGTTGTCATCTGTGATGTAGATCGTCGGCGAGGGGAAGTGACATAGTTCTTGTTCTACCAGCTCCAAGGGCCGGAAACGAATCCGTTTGCCGTAAGCGAAAGGAATTGGACAGCCCGCGCAATTGAGCACACACCCGCGGGAAACCTGCAGGTAGTTGCATGGGTTGGAATAGCTGTAGGCGTCGTAGATGCTACGCTCGGGAATGGGAACTTCACTCATATCCACCGGCTGCTCCCTCCGGTAAAAGGGCTTGAGCGAGCCGGCTTCATAGTCGGCAAGCATCTGCTGCCAGATGCCTTCCGCATCTCCGATAAACACAACGTCCGCGTGCTGCTTTGCTTCCTCGGGCCGATAAGTGACGTGCAGTCCGCCTAGGATCACCGTCTTGCCCGCCGCCCGCAGCTGATCGGCCAGTTCATACGCCCGGGGGGCCATTTCTGTTTTCACGTGGAGGCAGTATAGGTCTGCGTCCAGATCGTTCATTTTTATATCGTCTATGCGATCATCCACAAAGCCGATTTCGATCTCTTGCGGCGTCATCGCGGCCAAGATGGGAAACGCCAAGCAAGGAGGCGTCCGGCTGTAAGCATGGGCGTCATAGTCTTTGGCGGCGAACTTGGGCGACCACTCAGCCAGCACCTGATAGAAGCGCCTGAACTTGGGGTACACGAACTCTATCTTCCGTAGTTTGCGCGGGCTAGGTGGCATCACCAGACCTTTGCTTGGAGAGGAACGGTTCCCGAAGCCTTGCCGAATCAATCTCGTCCTGCTGCAAGGCTCTACGGCGTCGCGCACTCACGCGGAACTGCATGGCCAGCGCGACTTTCGCCGAAAGAATTCCGCACGATCCAGTTCAAATTTCTGCGCGTAAAGCCCGTCAGGACTTTCCGCCCCCGGTTCGCCGAAGCGAAAATGCAGCTCGCCTCCGTGCTCTGTCTTCAACAAGGGAATTCGCTGCGCCCTGCGAAAACCAAGTGATCTCTGGAGAGTCGAGCACATCAAGTTGTCCCCCATGGACATTCCAAAGATGACATCGACGGGCAGCGCTTGGAAAATCCAATCGATAAGCGCCAATTCCGCATAATAAGTGAGTTGATAGTGGCCGCACCTTTCCCCACGCACCAGGTTTCCCAGCTCCACGGAGCGGTCCGGCAGTATTTTAAATCCAATCGCACCGGCAGACCCCGCCTTCGAGTGGATCACAAACAACAGACGCGTGGGATCGGTCAGGACCGTAGACTCCAGCCACTGCTGTGTCCTTTCACATGTCGCGGTGTAATGGGTGAAGAAATACTTCATGGACCTATTTCTCCACTCGGTCAGCTTCTGGACCAACTGGCCGTCACTCGTGCTGGATTTCGTGACGGGGGCCAAGTGTCCGATGGGCATGCCCTGTCTATCCCGAATCTCGATGCAAAGATCTTGCTTCTCATTCGCAATGTTGCAAATGACCTCGGCAAAACCAATACATTCTCGCGTAGATTCAGAAGTCATCATTTCGCCCCTGCACCGGCGAACGCACCGTCCATTGTCATTGGCAATCTCCCAGCTTCGCGCGACGGTCCGTAAGGAAGGTCAGAATTTCTTGTAGAAATCCTTTATACAGTCAATGATGCAATAAACGTCTTCATCTGGGAGTGTGGGGTACATCGGCAATGTGAGGATTCGCTCAAAAAGCCGCTCAGCGGTCGGCAAATGAGTTCGACTTCCATAACACTTGTAAAGATGAATGGGCTTGTAATGGACGCCGGTCGAGATCCCGCGATCCTGAAGAAACACGGAAAGCTTGTCGCGGAGATCGCAGCAGATCGAATAGATGTGCCAGGAACTCTGATGATCTTCGTCGTCGTCTGCCGGTAGGGTCACTCTCTCCAGCTCTTTCAACCCTTGGTTGTAAAGATTCTTGATCATCCTGCGGCGCTCATTCATTTTCTCCAGTTTCTTCAACTGGACGAGGCCGATCGCCGCTGCGATGTCGTTCAGGTGGCATTTGAGACCAATTTCATCCACATAGTATTCCCACCAATAGGACTGATCGACAGCGGTTCGATCCCAGGTGCCTTTATCTATACCGAGCCACCGCAGGCGCTTGGCTCGTTCGCTCCACTTCTTGTTGGTGGTGGTCAGTGCCCCGCCATCGCCCATGGCCAGGTTCTTGACCGCGTGAAACGAAAAACAGGCGATATTGCCCCTCGATCCGATAGGCCTTCCCTTGAAAAACGATCCGCATGCATGAGCGGCGTCCTCGATGATGGGTATATCGCCTGCCAGCTCTTTCAAAGCGTCAAGCTCCACCGGCCGGCCGGCATAATGGACAGCAACAATCGCTTTGGTGCGCGCCGTAATTTTCCTCTCGACATCTTTCAGATCGATGTTCCTTGTATGTATGTCCACGTCGGCGAAAATAGGATGAGCAAGGTTGTACGCAACGGCGTGAGCGGTCGAGACAAACGTCATCGTGGGTACAATCACTTCGTCCCCATTCTTGATTCCGAGAAGTTTCAGAGCTAGATCGAGCGCGGCGGTACAGGAGTTTAGGGCGACGGCGTGGGGTACCTCTACAAAGGCTGCGAATTCTCTCTCGAACTCTGCCGTCTTCGGACCGAGACCGATCCAGCCGCTCCGAATGACTTCCGCGATTGCCTGGATCTCCTCATCTCCCATCGCAGGCTTAAACACATTGATCATCGCCGGCGCTCCGGAAACGGTTCCAGGCCCCCCGCAGCAATTACGATCCCGGTGAGCGTCTGTCCCCGATCTCATGAACGGCCCATGTTCTAGTTGAGCGAATACTGTCTCTGAAGCAAGAAGCGAGAAGGTTCCAACTTCCTAATCTCTGTCCTTCGTTGAGGCACCATCTCCAAAAAGTGCAGCTTCACGATTCACCTGAGGGTATCTAAGCCACCAGGGCCGAGGCGAATAACCCATCGCATGGAAAGCATATTCTCTTATTAGATCTTTCCAGTACGACCACCTGCCATCGATTCGCCCTGAGGGTGTCCATACCGGCAGGAAATCCTTCCACTTGCGAAGCAAATACATCCAACTCTTGTACATGTCCTTCTGCACCGACTTTCTGTCCGCGGTTTGGTGAATACATGGAGCGTCCACTACGAAGTTGTGGAGACCCCTCACCTGGGCTTGCAAACATAGGTCGACAGCGTAACCAAAGAAGCTTGGCAAGTCTGGGTCGAATCGCAGCCCGGACGATTTTCGGAAGGAAATCAGCAGCTCATCGAGGGTTTGCACTCTGGCTGGCAAGGCACGCTGTGGAAAGAGTTCCCGATCGCGGTGATAAATGTGTCCAACATAGTCTCCCTTGGGCGTCCGGCCCCAACAGCCGACGACCCCAACCGGCACTCCAATAGATTCAACTTCGCTTCGCCTTGCCAGGAATCGTGTTGCCCACATTGCAGGAAGGACTACATCCTGGTGGGCGCAAACGATTAGATCATTCTGGGCCTTTTGGATGCCATCGTTGTATGCCTGGCCAGAAGTCCTGAAACCAGCTTGAGCAAGAATCTCGAAATGAGATTCCCGTGCAAAGAGCGGCGAGGAAAGAAAATACTTCTGATATTGGTCTTGGTCGCTTACTGGAACAATAAAGGTGATGGCAGACATTCAAATCAAGCCGATCGGAAAAATGGTCGCAAGTTTCATGGTAGCCGCTCAGGAAGTTTCGTCGATTGCGTACAAGACTCCCTCACCCGCCACTGTCGCCCAAGCCACTCGAGCGCGCTCTTTACCCGGTCCCTCGATGCGCCACCTACCGCCCACCTGGCGAAGTCTCATCTGGCTTCGCTGTCTCCACCAAGCGTCCACATCTCCTGGGATTGGCATCCAGATGTTCGCCTCGGGGCGCAACTGTGAGAGGTGCTCGAGCAAAGCAATGTAGATCTTCCGCGGTCTTTCTTGGATGATGTAATCCGGATGAATGATGAAGCTGATTAGGCCGTGCTTC
>Ga0137399_10000164_pt1 | contig 23686 bp, 13 predicted proteins | sample czorhiz316metaG_FD_104810 | JGI IMG/M metagenome (GOLD analysis project Ga0137399, IMG submission 104810) | Vadose zone soil microbial communities from Angelo Coast Range Reserve, California, USA - czorhiz3.16 metaG | ecosystem: Environmental > Terrestrial > Soil > Vadose zone | place: USA...
ACCATGCGCTGGCTCCAGTGCGAGTGCCCGCCCGTAATCGTGTCGGTCACGTATCCCGACTTGATCGCGTCGAGGCCGAGCGAGTGGTACAGCGCGAAGGCGCTGTCCAGCTGCCGTTCGTAGTTCTCGATTCCGCCCGACGTTTCGTTGTGGACGATCAGCTTCACACCCTTCTCGTGAGCGTACCGGGCCACCTCCGGGAGGTCGTAATCGGGGTAGGCTCGGGTGAACGAGAAGGCGTTGCGGTTCTGGATCCAATCGCCGTCCCACCCCAAGTTCCAGCCCTCGACCAGCACGCCGCCCAGCCCGTTGGCGGCCGCGAAGTCGATGTAGCGTTTCGCATTCGCGGTCGTGGCGCCGTGCTTGGGTCCCGAGCTCCACGTCATCGCGCCGAGGTGCATGCCCCACCAGATGCCAACGTACTTCATCGGCTTGATCCAGCTCGTATTCTCGATGACGCTGGGGGGGTTCAGGTTCAGGCCGAGTACCGCCGGCACCAGGTCGGTCGCTCGGTCGGCCAGCTGAATCGTGCGCCACGGGGTCACGAACGGCGTGCGGCCGCGCACTTTGATGCCGTCGGCATACGGCGCCAACGCCGCGTGGAGCGTGCGATTCTCCATGCGCGCCCCGCGCAGGTTCATCCGCGCGTAATCCACCAGATTCGCTTCGTGGATGACCATGAACGTGCTGCCGTCGCGGGTCTCGAGCGTCAGCGGGGTCTGCACGCTGTCGATCACGCTCACGGGCGAAGACGAGTACAGCATCTCCGAGCGGTCGAGCCTCGGCCGATTCGCCGGGATCCACCACGCCCGGGCGTCGTCCGCCAACGCGAACTCGGTGAGCTCGTCCGTGATGGCGAAATCCTGAAGTCCGGGCTGCTCGGGGAGCTCGTAGCGGAACCCGACGCCGTCGTTGAAGACCCGGAGCACCACGGCAAACCGCCGGCCCGGCGTTGCCGCTTCGGCGACGGAGACCCGCAGCTCGTTGTGATGGTCCCGCACGCGCGCCACCTCGCCCCACGGTTGCGTCCAGGTCTCGTCGACCGCGCTCCGTGTCGTGTCCACCAGGCGCAGCCCGTCGCGCAGCGGCGGTGCCCCCTGCAGCTCGAAACCGAGCAGCGACGGCAGCAGCAGCGCGCGACCGTCCCGTCGCATGCTGTAGTACAGCCTGCCGTCGTGGATTTCGACCGTGGCCTCATTTCGGCCGTCGGGGGAGGCGACGCGGAGCTGGGCCTGGGCGGGGGCGGCGCAGAAAGCGAGCGGCAGAACCATTGAAACGAGGTATATTCTGCGATCGGCCTGCGCTCTCTTACCGGGGGATTCCAATGACCTTGCTTTCATCGCGCTCCCTCTTGCCCGTTGGTCTCGTGGTTCAAGTCGTTGCCGGATGCGCTCATTCCAGCGGAACGCGCCAGACGAGCCCGCCTGGCCCCCAGACGGTGACGTCCGAAGACATCGAGCGCAATCCCGGCCAGCCCATTGAAAAGGTGCTCCAAGGACGGTTCGCCGGCGTCGACGTCAGCCGGACCTCGGACGGCGGCATCGCGGTGCGGATTCGTGGCGCCGCGTCTTTCAACGCCAGTGCGCAGCCGCTGTACGTGGTCGACGGCATCCCAATGCAGCCGGGGCCAAACGGGAGCCTGACCGGGATCAATCCGTACGACATCGAATCGATCCAGGTCTTGAAGGACGCCGCCGATACCGCGATCTACGGGATGCGCGGCGCCAACGGGGTGATCGTCATCAAGACGAAGCGGCCGGGTCGCTGACACGCTCAGGGACGCGCGGCCACTGACCGGCTCGTCGGGGCAGCGCGGAACACGAGTGGCCGGTCGTTGTTCCGGGTGACCACATAGCGCGGTCCAGTCCGGGTCCGGACGCGCGCGATGTCGCGCGCTTGTCCGGGCACGAAAAAGCCGCTCTCCACGGTGCGCACCGGCGTGAAGGTCCCCTTCCCGTCGCCGCGTAGCAACAGACCGTAGCTCGCGCTCATGCGTCCGATTTCCGGTTGCACACCGTCGAAATTCCCCGCCAGCAGCAGATCCAGCGTGCCGTTCCCGTCCAGGTCGGCGGCGAGCATGCCGTACACCGGCGCCAGCTGGGCCGCGAGCGGCAGCGGCACGAGCGTAAAGGAGCCGTCGCCGTTGTTCCGCGCGAGGGCCGTGGCGAACGTGTACGCCCGCTGCTCGACCGCGCCGGCTAAGTCCGCAGGCGAGAAGATGTCGGTCACGGCCTGCCGCGCATAGTCCTGGTATGTGAGATAGCGGGTCTTGAGGTACGGCAGGGCGTTCAGGAGCTCGTCGCGCATCGCGAGGGGACGACTCACGCCGCCCCGGTAGGTCGCGACGATCTGCTGAGCGACGCCGCTGCCGGCGAAGTCCTTCACGTACATGGTCACCGGCTCGGTCGCGCTCCCGTGGAGGCGTGTATTGAGCCCCAGGTTGCCGACGATGAAGTCGACGCGGCCACCGCCGTGACCGCTGAAGTCGCCGGCTACGATGCGATTCCACCAGCCGTTGCTCTGCTCGAGGCCGGGCGTGTTCAGGCGGACGAGCTTCCCGCCGCCCGCGTTGTGGAAGATCGTGATCGGCATCCACTCGCCCACCACCACGAGATCGAGCCGGCCGTCGCCGTCCACGTCCTGCCAGACCGCGTCGGTCACCATGCCGACTCGTGCCAGCTCGGGCGCCAGCTGCGCGGTCACGTCGGTGAAGTGGCCGTGGCCATCGTTCTGGAGCAGCATGCTCTGGGGCGCGGCGCCGTAGCGCCACGGCACGACGCGCCCGCCGACGAACAGGTCGATGTCGCCGTCCCCGTCGTAGTCGGCCGCGACCACGCGCGATCCGCTGATGTACTCGGGCGGCAGGTTGCCGCGCGCTTTGCGGAAGTGCCCGCGCCCGTCGTTGAGGTAGAGCCGGTCCTGCAGGGCAGGGGAGAGCTCCGAGAACTCGCTGCCTCCGCTCACCACGTAGAGGTCGGGGTGCCCGTCACCGTCCGCGTCGAAGAACACGGCGCCCAAGTCTTCCGATACCGAGTCCTGCTCGAACAGCCCAGGGTTGCTGCGCACGAACCTGCCATCCGGCTGCTGGATCAACAGCGCGCCCGGTTGACCTCTCGCTCCTCCGATGAACAGGTCGTCGAGGCCGTCGCCGTTCACGTCCGCCACGGCCAGATACGGTCCCTCGGTCGAGAGCAACTTGGGGATGAGGGGTTCCCGGTCGAAATCGACGAAATCGTTCTCGCGGTGCACGTACGGCAGTCCGACGCGGTCCGTGACGTCGGTGAACAGAGGGGTCAGGGGCTGGGGGCCAGGGACCAGGGCTGTCACCGCCTCCGACTGGCGGATGGTGAGACGCTGGTTCGTCCCCACGTGCTTCGGGACGCTCACGCGGCCGTTTGGCCACTCCACCTGCACCGCATCGAGCGTGTCGAGCGAACCGACCCCGAACGTCAGGACGTAGTCCACGCTGGACTGGAATCCGCGCGTGGGCTCGAGCTCCTGGAAGAACTGCCGGTCGGCGCCCTTGAGCGTCACCTTCGCCCCGACGGCGAAGCGATTGCCGCCTTCTCCCACGAGCTGGACCTGGAGGTAGCGGTTCGGGAGCAGCGTCCGGGCGTTGTTGCGATAGACGAAGGCTTCCTGGTTGACGTTGTTCACGACCAAATCCGGCGCGCCATCGCCGTCCAGGTCCCCGTAGGCCGCGCCGTTGGCGAAGCTGGGCGTGTCCAGGCCCCAGGCGGCGCTCTGGTTGGCGAAGGTCAGATCCCCGTTGTTGCGGAACGCGTAATGCGGCAGCTTCGTGGAGCTCATCGCGGCGGTGAGTTTCAGGAAGTCGACGCGCTTGCGCTGCGTCGCCGCGCGCATCGTCTCGTTGTTTGCCAGAAACGCGATGTAGTCCTGTGAGGTGACGTCTTTGGCGAGGCCGTTCGTGACGTAGATGTCCTTGTGGCCGTCCAAATCGAGGTCCGCGATGAGGGCGCTCCAGCTCCAGTCCGTGCGGGCCACGCCGGCCAGCTGGCCGATGTCCGAAAACGTGCCGTTGCCATTGTTGAGATGCAGCATGTTGCGCGTGAACTGGTAGTGAAAGCCGTTGCGCACCTCGGCCCGGAGGCGGTGCCAGTCCTCGAACGACGTGGTGGTCTTGAGCCGGTGTTCATCGTCGGGCAGCATGTCGACCACATAGATGTCGGGCCAGCCGTCGTTGTTCACGTCCGCGATATCGAGCCCCATGGACGACAGGCTGATGGACGGCATCTCCTGCTCGAGCCGCTCGGCGAAGCTGCCGTTGCGCTGATTGATATACAGGTAGTCGCGCTCGAAGAAGTCGTTCGCCACGTAGATATCGGGCCACCCGTCCGAGTTCACGTCGCTCACCACGACTCCCAGACCCAGGCCGATCTCGCTCCCGTAGATCCCGGCCGCCGCACTCACGTCCACGAAGTGCCCGCCGTCGTTGCGGTACAACCGATCGCCGCCGAGCGGGTCGCGCCGTGCCCGCGTGTTCTCGAGCGGCATGCTCGAGACCGGGCGCGGCGAGTTGTTGACGACGAGCAAGTCCAGATCGCCGTCGCGGTCGTAATCGAAGAAGACCGCCTGGGTCGAGTATCCCGTGTCGGCGATGCCGTAGGCGGCCGCCACCTCGACGAAGGTCGGCACACCGTGTGCGTTCAGGCCCTGATTGATCCAGAGCTCGTTGGCGCGGAGCGCTCCCTGTACCTTGCCGGCCTTGCACACATAGATGTCGAGTCGCCCATCGCCGTTCACGTCCGCGAGCGTGACGCCCGTGGTCCAGGACCCGTCCTTGTTCACGAGGCCCGCCTCGTCGGTCACGTCCCGGAAGTGGAACTTGCCCTCGTTCAGGTACAGGCGCGGGCCGCCCTGGTTGGAGGTGAGCACGATCTCCGGCAGTCCGTCACCCGTCAAGTCGCCGATCCCGACGCCGCCGCCGTTGTAGTAGTTGCGATAGGTGAAGACGTTCAGGTCGTTGGTTTCGGTGAGGCGATTCTCGAATCGCACGCCGGTGTAGCTGGAAGGGAGTAAGGTGAAGAGCCGGCCGTCGGCGGCGGGTGCGGCGGCGGACCCGGCGGCGCCGGAGCAGGCGGCGACGAGACACGCCGCTGACATGAGAAGTTGTAGGGGCGTAACAAAACGTAGGGGCGCAGCGTGCTGCGCCCCTACCGCGACCTCCACACCCTTCACACCCTTCACAACCTGTTGCGTGCCTTCTCCGCTCAGTAGCCGGGATTCTGCTTCAACAACGGGTTCGCGTCCAGCTGCGTCTGCGGAATCGGCAGCAGCATACGGAACGCTGCGCTTGCCGGCTTGTATCCCCACGCCTGGGTGTACTTGCCGTGCCGGATCAGGTCCTGGCGCCGCTTGGCTTCGCCGGTGAGCTCGAACCGGCGCTCCTGGAGGATCAGGTCGCGAGCTATGGGCCCCGCGAGCGCCGGCGCGACGGTCTGTTTGGGACGGGCGCGCAGCTGATTCAGCAACGCCAAGGCCGCGGGATCCCCCGGCGTCAGCTCGTTCATCGCCTCCGCCTTGATCAGCAGGATCTCGCCCAGGCGGAACCAGGCATAATCATTGCCGTTGTTCTGGGCCACGTGCTTCGGATCGGCCGGCCACTTGTAGAGGCGCGGGCCTTCGCCTTCGGTGGCCTGGGTCTCGTCGGCGATGTTGATCGTGAAGACCAGCGGGTTGCCGGCCCGGTCCTTGGCTGGCTGGCCGGTTTCTACGTTGTACTGCGCTCCTTGCAGGATCGCGTCCCGGCGATGGTCGGCGGCATCGAACGCGTTGTACGTCTCCGCCAGGATCGCAAAGCCGTTCCAGGGCGTGGGTGTGTACTGGTTGTAGTGCAGCGACCGCATCACGAAGTTGAGGCCGATGTCCGCCACGGGCGCGAACTTGATGACCAGGATGTTCTCCTTCGACGCGCTGTTGGCCCGGAAGCTTTGCGCAAACGAGTCGGCCAATTGGTAGCCCGCGGATGAGTTCAAGATACTGTTCGCCGCCGCGATGGCGGCCTGGCACGCGTTCTGAGCGCCGATCGTTACCGTCGTGCACGAGTTGTAGGTCGTAGGACTGACGCCCACGTCCTTGTCGAACACCGCGGCGTTCAGATACATACTGGCCAGGATGGCATCGACGGCGCCTTGCGTCAGGCGCCCGTTGCTCGCCGCCGGCCACGTGGCTGGCAGCACGGCACGGGCCGCCGTCAGCTCTGCCTGGATGAACCGGAATACCGAATCGCGCGTCGCGCGCGGCCGTGCCTGGATCTGCGTCGTGGTGGCGATCGGCACGCCGCCGAACGTGTCCATCAGGAAGTAGTAGTAGAATGCCCGCAGCGTTCTGACCTCGGCGGCGACCGTGTCGCGACTCGTGAACGTCAGGTTCGGCAACACCTCGAGCAGCGCGTTGGCGCGCGCAATGCCGGTAAAGGCGGTGACCCAGATACCGTTCCCAAAACCGTTGCCGACCGGGCTGACTGGCGTCCAGGTCTGGTGGTGCAGTTCGAGCCATTGACCGCCGTCGTACCAATCCGAGCCACGCGTTGGCACGATCATCTCGTCGGTGCTGATTTCGCTCACGTTGTAGTAGTCGTCCAGCGTGCCCCGGAGCTGAGCGTAAATGCCCGCCAGGCTGCTGAGCACTTCCCCCTCGTTGCGGTAGAAGTTGGCCGGGGTAATGGCGCTGGGGGGGCTTTCGTCCAGGTTCGTGCATCCCAGCGGCAGGAGCGCCGTGACCAGGAGCAACAGCCTGAACCCCACCGCTCCGATCGGTTTCGTCACAAGTGATGTCGTCATAGGACTCGAGATCCTCAGAACGTGAGTCGGAGGCCTCCGGTAATGGTGCGGGGGCGCGGATAGCTGAGATAGTCGATACTGCGCGCTTGCAGCCCGGCGCTCGGGTTGAGTCCCGACGCCAGGTTCGAGACCTCCGGATCCAAGCCCGAATAGCCGGTCAGCACGAACAGGTTGTCGGCCGACACGTACAGCCGGGCACTGCGGGCCGATCCGCTCAACAGCGGCACGTCGAGTCGGTACTCCACCGTGAGATTCTGCAGGCGCACAAACGAGGCGCCTTCGACCCAGCGGGACGAGTAAATGGCCGGCTCGTGGATCCCGGTTGGATCGGTCAGGGCCGAGACCAGGAAGTTCTTGTCCTGCAACGCATCGCTCTTCGTACCGAACACGAGCGCGGTATTGTTGAACACGTCCTGCCCGACGGAAGCCCGGATGAGGAAGCTGATGTCGAACTTGCCCCAATTCACCTGGCTGTGCAGGCCGAGCGTAAAGTCCGGGTTGGCATTGCCGATGATGGTATAGTCGTTGGCGGTCGGGCTCAGCGACTCCCCGTTGACGCATCCCGCGCTTGCTGCGACACAGGCGAACACCTGCTGTCCCTGCGCGTTCACGCGGAGAAAGCGCGGTCCGAAGAACGTGCCGATCGGCTGACCGGGCAGGATGCGTTGGGCGTTCACGTTGGACTGGCCCTGACCGCTCACGGTACCGGTGGCGATGGAGCTGTAGGGGCCAAGATCGACGACCCTGTTGCGTTCTGCCGCGAACACCAGTCCGGCCCGCCAGGTGAAATTTGGTCGGGACAGCGCCAGGGCGTCGACCGAGATCTCGAGGCCCTTGTTGCGAACCTTGCCGACGTTCGTGAGCCGCTCCGACGCGAACGCCGGCTGCGCGTTCGACACCTGCAACAGCAGATCGGAGGTGTTCTTGACGTAGTACTCCACGCTCCCGGAGACCCGGTTATTCAGGAAGCCGTAGTCGAGGGCCACATTGAACTGCGCCGTCTGCTCCCATTTTAGGGTCGGGTTGGCATCTCGGGTCGGGATGACGCCGGACACCGGCACACCGCCGAACGGGTAGCGCGCGCCAGGATCAGGATTGAGCGTCAGCAACGAGGAATAGGGGGGGACGCCCGGATTGCCCTGCAGACCGTAACCGGCGCGCAACCGCAACTCCGAGAATCCGTGATCGCGCATGAAGGGCTCTTCGCTGATGCGCCACGACCCCGACACCGCCGGGAACAGCGCCCATTTGTGTCCCACCGCGAAGCGGGACGAGCCGTCGTACCGGAGCACCCCGGTCAGAAAGTAGCGATCCCTGAGGCCGTAGTTGGCCCGGCCGAAGAACGCGACTTGGCGGCTCAACTCGCGCCCCGAGAAATCCGTGATGGTTTGGGCGGCGCCCGGGCTGTTGAAGAGCAACGCATCGGTCACGTATCCCTGACCTTGAGTCGTCAGATTACCGGTGTTGAATTTGCTGAACTCGTACCCGCCCACGACGTCGAGACTGTGGATATCGCCGAGCTGCCGGCGCAACGTCAGCAGCGTTTGCAGCGTCACGGTGGTGTTGTCGAGACTCGATTGGCGCGCCAGCCCGCCAAACGAGGCTCCCACCGGGCTGGCCTTCGGGAGGTAGATGTTCCGGAAGCCATCCGAGCGGTCCACCCCGACATTCACTTGCGCCGTGAGCCCCCGCACGAGATCCAGCTCGGCCGTCGCGTTGCCCAGAGTGCGGGTCGTCTGGCCGATGTCGGTGATCTGGTTCGCCAGCGCCACCGGGTTGCGCACCGATGTCTGACCCAGCAGCTCGTAATACGTCTGCTGACCACTCGTGGGGTCGGTCACCCTCACCGGCTGCGTCGGGTTGAAGATCGCCACGTTCTGGAACACCCCGCCTTCGAACCCCGCCGTGCTCTCGAACGTGATGTAGTCGTTCTTGGTATGCGACGTCGTCACATTGAGCCCGAGGCGCAGGCGGTTGTCGAACGCGTTGTGGGTCGCGTTGAGGCGCCCCTGCACGCGCTGGAACGCGTTGGAGATCGCGACGCCCTCCTGGTTCATGAAGTTGAGCGACGCGCGATAGCGTGTGTCCTCGCCCCCGCCGGCGAACGACAGGTTGTGATTGTGCGTCACGGCGGTGCGCTCCAGCTCGTTCTCCCAGTTGGTGTTGTACACGATCCTGGCGGTATCACCCGGATTGGGTCCTGTCTTGACGAGTTGCCCCAAGGCCGCGAGGTGCGAGGGACTCAGGCCGCCCAACTTGCCCGCCACCGAGTCCTTGAAGAAGTTCTGGCAGACCGTCGGCCGGGCCGTACAGGCGGAAGTCGAATCTGACCGCCAAACGCCAACCTGGCCGGTAGCGAACAGCCGGTATTGATCTCCGTTCAGCACGTCCAGGTGCTTCGACGCACTCGCCATCGCCACATAGCCGTCATACTCGACGCCGGCTCCCCCTCCCACGGCGTTGGAGCCTTTCTTCGTTTCGATCAGCACGACGCCGTTGGCGGCGCGGCTGCCGTAGATGGCCGTGGCCGCGGCGTCCTTGAGAATCGTGATCGAGGCGACGTCCGAGGGGTTGATCAGGTTGAGCGGACTGCGGGGCAGCGGCGGCTCTCCGCCGACACCGAAGCCGCCCGGTTCGGTCGGGGCGTTGTTGATGGGGACGCCGTCGATCACGTACAGCGGCTCGTTGCTGGCGCTGATCGATGTGCCACCGCGGATCCGGACCTGCGCGCCTGCCCCCGGCTCGCCGTTGTTCTGAATGATGGTGACGCCGGCGGCACGACCCTGGACCATATTGTTGACGTTGTTGACCACGCCGACGTTCGCGGCGTTCCCGTCGATCGTCGAGACCGAGCCGGTGATGGCCTCGCGCCGTTGCGTGCCGTATCCGGTCACCACCACCGCTTCGAGAATCGCGGCCGCCGGCACCAGCGTGATGTTCGCCGTGACCGTCCCGCCCGGCGTGATCGTGATGTCCTGCAGCTGCGGGCTGTACCCGATCCGCGTCGCCCGCAGACGGTGGATGCCGGCCGCCAGGCCGCTCAAGAGGAAGCTGCCATCGGTGCGGGTGAGCATGCGGTTCGGCGATCCCGCGATCGCGACTTCGACACTGGGGAGGGCCTGTTGTGTAGTGGCGTCGATGACCTTACCCGTGACGGCGCCGGTCTGGTCCTGCGCGCCGAGCTGCACCGCGCACAACAAGCCACTGAAGAGCACCGGAACGACATGACGGACGAGTGCCATACGTCTGCCCCTCGACGGAATGGGGAATGGAAGGATCATCACCCGCGACCCCCTGCACTGGAAGCTCGGGACAAGTTGATTCTTCCCCAAAACCGGGAGTTGTCAAGGATCGTGAAAAAGGGCACAATGCCGTCCATGGCTCGCCTCGCTCGCCTGCACCCGGCGCCCGTCATCGGGCTCGTCGCGGCGCTCGCTCTGGCCGTCGGATGCCGGACCGCGCCGCCCTCCGTCGCACGCTACGACCCCGCGCACGACCTGGGCCCCCTGTTTCAGGACGTCCAGCTCGCGGGGATCTTCCCGGACTCGAAGACGTTCGTCGACGCCCGGCCGCTGCTCGGTCCGGCCGAGCTCGCCGCTCGCTACACGGCCGCCCGCGACTCCGCACGGTTCAATCTGCGACAGTTCGTGGAGCAGAACTTCGAGCTGCCGCGGCCGGCGGGGGAAGGCTTTCACGCCGACACCGCCCGCTCGATGGAGGACCACATCCGCGCGCTTTGGCCGGTGCTCACCCGCCGGCCCGACACGGCGGACGCGCGCTCATCGCTGATCCCCTTGCCGCAGCCGTACGTCGTCCCCGGCGGCCGCTTCCGCGAGGTCTACTACTGGGACTCCTATTTCACGATGCTCGGGCTCATCGCGAGCGGCCGGACCGATCTAGTGCGCAGCATGCTCGACAACTTCGCGTACCTGATCGCGACCGTCGGGCACATCCCCAACGGCAACCGGACGTACTATCTCAGCCGCAGCCAGCCGCCCTTCTTCGGCGCCATGGTCGGGCTGTACGCCGCGGCGACCGATACCACGCAGGCGCTGCGCTACCTCGACGCGCTCGAGGCGGAGCACGCGTTTTGGATGGATGGCGCGGAGCGCCTCGCGCCGGCCCAGTTTTACCGTCGCGTCGTGCGGTTGCCCGACGGATCGGTGCTGAACCGCTACTGGGACGACCGCGCCGAGCCGCGGCCCGAGTCGTATCGCCCGGACTACGAGCTGGCGCAGACGCTGCCGGCAGCGCAGCGCGCGGCGTTCTACCAGAACGTCCGGGCCACGGCCGAGAGCGGCTGGGACTTCTCGAGTCGCTGGCTGCGCGACCCGAAGGACCTGCGTACGCTGGAGACGACGCAGCTGCTCCCGGTCGATCTCAACTGCCTCCTCTACTCCGCCGAGCGGACGATCGCTGCGTTGCGGCGCTTCCGCGCGCGGCCGGGCGACCGGGAGGTCGCGGACCGGTTCGCGCGGGCCGCCGAAGCCCGCCGCCAGGCGCTGCTCACCGCCGCCTATGACCCGAGTGCCGGTTTCTTCTTCGACGTCCGCTGGCGCACGGGCGTGCGGGTCACGGATCGCCCCACCATCGCCGCCGCGTCGCCACTCTACTTCGGGCTCGCGACGCCGGAGCAGGGTCGCAAGGTGGCCGCGCAGCTCGAGCGACTCTTCTTGAAGCCCGGCGGATTCGTGCCGACCCTGATCTCCTCGGGTCAGCAGTGGGACGCGCCCAACGGCTGGGCGCCGCTCGAGTGGCTCGCGATCGAGGGGGTGCGACGCTACGGGCGCGCCGACCTGGCCGATGCCGCGCGCGCTCGCTGGCTCGCCTTGAACCGGCGCACCTATCGTGCGACGGGCAAGATGACGGAGAAGTACGACGTCGTGAACCTGCAGCGGCGCGCCGGCGGCGGCGAGTACCCGACGCAGGACGGGTTCGGATGGACGAACGGGGTCGCGCTGGCGCTACTAGTCTCCCCTCGGCCGTAGCCGCTCCAGCACGTACGCCGTGTTGATCAGCGCGGCGTGGGACAACCCCTGCGGATAGTTGCCGAGCTGCTCCCCCGTGGCGGGATCGATCTCTTCGGCGAACAGCCCGAGCGGGTTGGCGCGTCGCAGCAGATTGCGGAACAGGCGCTCGCCCTCGTCGAAATCGCCGGCCATGGCGAGCGTCTGCGCTAGCCAGAAGCTGCAGGCGAGGAATGCGCCTTCGTCGCCGCCCATGCCATCGGGTGATCGATACCGATAGATCAGCTCCTCGCACGAGGTGGCGAGCTCGCGCCGCACCGCAGCGATCGTACTCCGCACGCGGGGATCGGCGCGGGGTAGGAACCGCACTTTGGGAATCACCAGCAACGCGGCGTCGAGCTGGGGCTCGCCATAGACCTGCACGAATGTCTGGCGGACGGGGTCCCAGCCCCGCTCCAGCACCTCGGCGTGGACCAGCTCGGCCTCGCGCAGCCAGCGGGCCGTGTCGCCCGGGAGGCCCAAGTCGGCCGCGATGCGGGCGCCGCGCGACAGGGCCACCCAGGCCATGACCTTGCTGAACACGAAGTGCTTCGGCTCCTGCCGCGGCTCCCAGATGCTCAGGTCCGGCTCGCGCCAGTGGGCCGCGGCCCAATCCACGAGATGCTGCAGCACCTTCCACACGCCTTCGGTCATGGCGTGGTGGCGCCGCCAGATGTCGACGGTCTCGAGCAGCTCGCCGTAGATGTCGAGCTGGAACTGCTGGGCCGCGCCGTTGCCCACGCGCACCGGCCGCGCACCCCGGTACCCGTCCAGATGCTCGAGCACGTGCTCCGGCAGGTCGCGCCGGCCGTCCACACCGTACATGATCTGCAGGTGCTGCGCGTCGGCCCGGCGACACACCCGCTTGAGGAAGTGCAGGAAGCCGTCCGCCTCGGCGTAGAACCCCACCCGGTCGAGCGCGAACAGCACGAAGGCGGAATCCCGCAGCCAGGCGTAGCGATAGTCCCAATTCCGACCGCCCCCGCCGCCCGGCGTTTCCGGCAGCGAGGTCGTGGGCGCGGCGATGATGGCGCCCGAGGGCTCGTAGCAGCACAGCTTGAGCGCCAGGGCGCTGCGCTCCACTTCCTGCCGGTAAGGACCCTGATACTGCAGCCGCGACGACCACTCGTCCCACCAGCGGGCGGTCGTGTCGAGTTTCTCCTGCGAGCGGTAATGCGCGACGGCGTACACCTCGTCGTCGTCACACCGCAACACGAACCACGCAGCCTCGTCTGCCGCCAGGCTCAGGCGCGCGCTGGCGCGCGCCTCCTCGATCTGCCACGCTACGTCTGGGCCTGAGGAGAGGGTGGCGACGTCGTCTTCCGCATCGGTGGCGAGCACGCCGCAGGCGCGGCGGGCCAGCACGGGCTGGCGGGTAGCGTAGTCGAACCGCGGCTCGAAAACGACTTCCACGTCGCAGGCGCCGCGCGTGCACTGCACGCGGCGGTGGATCTCGGTTCGCCCCTCGCGCGCCGCTCCGGCGGGCATGAAATCGGTGACGACGAGGACGCCGCCGGACTCGATGCGGAATGTCGTCACCAGGACGTTGGTGCCCGGGAGGTAACGGTGCTCGGTGGTCGCGGGCACGGTGGGCGCGATGCGCCAGCGGCCGCCCCGGACCTGGTCGAGCAGGGCGGCGAACACGCTCGGTGAATCGAACCGCGGCGCGCACAACCAGTCGATCGAGCCGTTGCGCCCGACCAACGCTGCGGTGTGCAGGTCACCGATCACACCATAATCGCCCACGGGGAGGAAGGTCATCGCGCCGGTACCTACGTACCCCGGAGGCGAGGGGACGGCGGTGCATTCCGGCGGCGCCGCCGGTAGATTACTCGAGCCGTCGTCTTCCGAGAGGTTGTCGTGCGCCCGTGTGGTTTCATGCTGTGCCTGTCAGGCCTCCTCGCCGCGTTCCCGGTCGTCGCGCAGTCGCCGGCGCGCGCCGGGCTGGTAGTGCTCAATCTGCGGTTCGACGGGGCGTACGCCAACGTGCTCGAGCCGGGCGACACCGCCGTGGTCTGCGCCGCGACGAGCCGGCTGCTCGCCACGCTGCGCGCGTTCGACGGCGTCGCCGTCGTCGATTCCGGTATGGTGGCCGCCGCGGTGACCGCCGCCGAGGCCGACGGGAACCCGTGCGGCAACGCGTGCGCGCAGGCTGTCGCGCGGCGGCTCGGTGCCCGCTGGGTGGTGAAGGGCATGGTGTTGAAGACGAGCAACCTGGTCTGGATCCTGCGCGCGGAGCTGTTCGACGCGACCACCGGCAAGGCCCTCCTGGCGGACAGCTACGAGCTGAAGGGTGACGCCGCGCGCATGGCGCCGGCGGGCGCGCACGCGTTCGCCCAGCGCGTGGAGCGGGCCGTCACCGAGCACCCCACCTCCGCCGTGGATCCCTAACCGCTATCTCTCCTTCTTTCTTCTCATGGTGAATTAGGAGGTCCTCCATGCGTCCCGCGCTGCTGCTCTCGCTGCTGCTCGTCGCTGGCACCCCCGGCACCCCCGGCACCCCCGGCACCGTCGCCGCTCAGGAGACCGCGTCGGACTCGCTCCTCACGGTCGGGCATTACCTCGACTGGGAGCAGGCGAGCGACCCGCAGATCTCCCCCGACGGCGCGCAGATCATCTACACCCGCCGCTGGGTGAACAAGCTGGAGGACAAATGGGAGTCGGCGCTGTGGATCATGAACGCCGACGGGTCGCATCAACGCTTCCTCGTCAAGGGATCGAACGCCCGCTGGTCCCCGGACGGGACGCGGATCGTGTATCTCGCTGACGGTGAGCCCAAGGGGACGCAGGTCTTCGTGCGCTGGATGGATGCCGAGGGCGCGGTCACGCAGGTCACGCGCGTGGAGGAGACGCCCGCCGACGCGCGCTGGTCGCCCGACGGCAAGGCGATCTCATTTGCGATGCTGGTGCCGGACTCGACCACGTGGAAGATCTCCATGCCGCAACCGCCCCAGGGCGCGAAATGGACTCCGGCACCCCGCGTGATCGACGACCTCCACTACCGGCAGGATCGCGTCGGCTTCATGAAGCAAGGTTTCACTCACCTCTTCCTCGTCCCGGCGGAGGGCGGAACGCCGCGCCAGCTCACCGCTGGGCACTGGAACGCGGGGGCGCGCTTCGACGGCTTGTCGGGTCGGGTGGGCTACGATTGGACGCCGGACGGCAAGACGCTGCTGTTCGACGGGCTGCGCGACACGACGGGGGATGATCAGTACCGGGTGTCCCGCATCTACACGCTCGACGTCGCCACCGGAGCGATCCGGACGCTCGTGTCCCGCCCCGGCTATTGGGCCGATCCGAGTGTGTCCCCCGACGGCCGCACGGTGGCGTTCGCGGGAGCCGATTCCAGCGACCAGACCCACCGCACGTCCGACCTGTACACGATCGGGATCGACGGCTCGGGCCTGCGTGATCTCTCGCGTACGCTCGACCGCGATCCGGGCGACCTCATGTGGGCGCCGGACGGCAAAGCGATCTACTTCACCGCGCCCGATCGCGGCGCCATCAACGTCCACGTGGCGGACCTGGCCGGTGGCGTGCGCGACGTGACGCAGGGGGTGCAGGTGGTGTCGCTCGCATCCCTGGCGCGCAACCTCACGGCGGTCGGGGTCCAGAGCGATCCGACCCATCCCGCCGACGTGGTGCGGCTCGATCTGCGCAAGCCGCAGGGCGTCGCGCGGCTCACGCACGTGAACGACGACGTCGTTGGGGACAAGCGTCTCGCGCGCACCGAGGAGGTCTGGTTCGGCTCGAGCGGCGGCACGCGGATCCAGGGCTGGATCGTCACGCCGCCGTCATTCACCACGGGAAAGAAGTATCCCCTGCTGCTCGAGATCCACGGCGGCCCGTTCGCGATGTACAACGTGGGGTTCAGCTACATGTTCCAGAACTTCGCGGCGAACGGCTACGTGGTGCTGTTCGTCAACCCGCGCGGCAGCACCGGCTACGGGGACCGCTTCTCCAACGGGATCGATCACAACTATCCCGGCCCCGATTACGACGACTTGATGGCCGGGGTGGACCACGTGATCGGGCGCGGCTTCGTCGACACGACCCGGATGTACGTGTCGGGATGCTCGGGCGGTGGCGTGCTCTCGAGCTGGGTGATCGGCCACACGACGCGCTTCGCCGCCGCCGCGGTGCGCTGCCCCGTGATCGACTGGATCGCCATGGCCGGCCAGACCGACATTCCGCTCTTCACCTACAGCTTCTTCCACCAGCCGTTCTGGGAGAAGCCCGACGAGTGGCTGGCGCATTCATCGCTCATGTACGTGGGCCACGTGACGACGCCGACGCTCCTGATGACCGGGGAGCTCGATCGCCGCACGCCGATCCCGCAGACTGAGGAGTACTACGCCGCGCTCAAGATGCGGCACGTCCCGACCGTGATGCTGCGCTTCAACGAGGAGTTCCACGGCACGGGATCGAAGCCGTCCAACTTCATGCGCACGCAGTTGTACATGCTGAGCTGGTTCGAGAAGCACAAGGCGGCCGGGGAGGCCGCGGCCAGCAGTCAGGGCACGCGGTAAGGCGTCGCTCAGCGTCCTGTGAAGGTCAGGCCGAGGCGGTGCTGGCTGCTCAGCACCGTCGAGCCCTGATACGCATAGTCGAGCGACACCTGGTGGAAGCGCAGGCCCAGGCCGAGCGTCAGGGGCCGCTGGTCGAAGTCGCCGCCGGCGCGCGAGAGGTAGCCGAGCCGCGCGACCGCGAGTAGCTGGGTCGCGGGGTCCGCCAGTCCGGCCTCGACGCCGCCGCCCAGTCGCCCCGGCGCCCCTCGGACCGCGGAGTAGTCCGCCGCCAGGAGGAGATGGACCCGCTCGTGGCCGGGTCCTAGAGGGCGGAGCTCGGCGCCGGCGCGCACTGTACGGGGGAGCGGCGCGCCGAAGCCGCCGACGTCCACCCGGCCGCCCAAGTACTGGACGCTCGCCCCGACCACCAGCTTCGACGACAGCCGCCCGCGTACGCCGGCCGAGAAGCTCGCCGCGCCACCGGACGCCTCAGCGAGCGTGGTCGCGTAATAGTTCACGGCCGCGCCCACGCTTGCGTGCCCCACCTCGACGGCGCCGGCCAGCTCAAACGCCTGCTCGTTCGCCGAGAGACGCTGTCCCGTGGTCGTGCCGCGCCCGCCGCAGCCGTTGCATACCACTTCGTCGACGCTGCCGAGATCGAGATACCGGATGCCGAGCGCGAGACCCACCGCGTGCAGCCGCACGCCAAGCGCCATCGAGCCCGCCTTCGACCCCTCGAACAGCGTCTGGCCGGCGAGCTGCGCCTCGAGGTGCTGCACCGTCACGGCGCCCGCGGGATTGGCGAAGATGCTCGTGACCCCGGCAGCCGCCGCGAGCGCGCCCCCCAACGCGGCCGCTCGGGGCGTGGTCGTGAGCTGCAGGATCGGCGCGCCGGCCTCCCCGTTGGAGCGATCGATCGTCTGCGCGGGCGCGGCGGCCGGCGCGGCGGTCAGGGCCAGAGCGACGAGAGCGGGACCCGGTTTCATGTCGACTGCCTCAGCGTGCGGGACTCAGGATCATGAGGCGCTGTCGCACGACCTGCGAGCCGGTGTTCACGACCAGGATGTACATCCCATTTGGCAGGCCGGGCGACTCGCCGCGCACATCCCACGTGAAGCCGTTCAGCGGGAGGGCGCTGAAATCCCGCACCCGCAGCCCCGCGAAGTTGTACAGCGCAATCGAGCGCGGAATCGAGTCGTAGCTGAAGATCACACGGCCGCTGCGGACGGGATTCTCCGACACGAGAATCGCTTCGCCTTGCAGCAGCGACGCCGAGCCGAAGCGGCTCGCCACCGGCGCCGGAATGATCGCCTTGGCGCGGCGCGCCGACGGCGTCCCCGTGCCGAGCACCGTGCTCACGTGCAGACCGAGCGTGTCTCCCTGGCGCAGGTGATCGTTCACCCTGACGGCGAGCAGGTAGGTGAGCCGGCCCCCCGAGGGGAGACTCGAGCTCAGACCGGTGAAGCTCGGCGTGGCGCCGCTGGCGAACGGCGCGGGCACCACCACGAGTGGCTGCCCCGGCGGGATCGCGCCGCCTCCGGTCGAATCGCGGTATAGATCGAGCTCCGTCACGAAGTCGCTCAGCGCATGATTGCTCACTCCGGTAACCCTGATCGTGTCGAGCTGCACCCCCTCGACCGGCCACGCCGTGACGACGAACTGGAGCGCGGGATTGGCCCCGATGCGCAACCGCTGCCCGGGGGGTGAGGTCGTCCCCGGCATCACCGTCAAAGCGGCCGGTACCTGGGCGAGCGCCGCCTGCACATCCAGTTTGCCCGCGCCCCAAGACGCGTTGGGCGATCCGCTCGACACGCCGGACCCCGTCTCGTACGACGTGGCGGTGAAGCCGTCCTGGCGGGCGGTCCCCGTCAGGACTGTGCGCACTTGCTCGGGCGTCAGGTCGGACCGCCGCTCCAGCAGCAGGGCGATCGATCCGGTCACCATCGGCGTGGACATCGAGGTGCCGCTGAACAGGACGTGCGTGCCATCGGTGGCGAGCAGCGCGCCTGGAGCCGGCGGAGTGCTGGTGCTCGAGTAAACCGAGAACACCCCTTTGCCGGGAGCGGAGAGCTCCGGCTTCGGCCGCGACGGCAGGCTGTCGCGCACGGGGCGGGTGGGTCCGGAAGACGAGAATGTGGCGAGGTCCCCCACCTGCTCGCGCACAAGGAACTGGAAGCGGCCGGCCTGCGCCGTCCAATTGACCCGGTTCACGTGGGCCGCCACGGTGATGGCACGGGCGGCGTTGCCCGGAGAGCCCACGAGATACCCGTTGTCGCCACCGCTCGAGATCTGCGAGTTGCCCAGGCTCGAGCTGGTGGCGTATTCCCACAGGTCGAACCGGCCCGAGCCGCCGCGCTGGTCGAGCCGCAGCGTGATTACCCAGCGTCCCGGGGCGGGCGGCTGAGTGGGATCCCCGTCGTACATCTCGATTTCGCCCTGCCGGTCGCCGTTCTGCCCCGACGGTCCGCCGGCTGCGTTGTAAATGAAGATGCGACCCTGCGCGGCGTCGCTCGAGTCGACCGGGTCCCCCGTGCGCCGCGAGAACGTGGTGCCGTCCGGGCGCCGCACGGTGACGGTGATGGAGTCGCGTCCGTCGTACCACAGCGTGAACAGCATGAAGTCGTTCTGGTCCCCCGTGGCGGGCGTGTACGGGGGCACCGTGTCGCCGATCTGCGCCGTGTCCCCCACGGCCGCGAGCGTGCGGGTGGCGTGCACCAGGAAGAACGGCGTGTTGCCGGTCGTGGCGGTGGGGTTACTGCCGTCGTTCCCGGCGGCGATCACGACGATGTGACCGGGCCCGGAGAGGGCGTCGATCGCTTGTTCTTCTGCTTCGGTGCCGTCGTGCGGTCCGAACAGCGTGCCGAGGCTCAGGTTCACGACTGCCGGCCGGCCGAGCTGGTCGGCGCGGGCGAAGATGTACTGGAGGCCCGAAATGATGTCGGCCGTCGAGAAGCTGAAGTCACCGCCTTTCACGGCGATGATGTCCGCTTCCGGCGCCACCCCCGCGTACTGGAACGCGCTCCCGCCCGAGCCGTCTCCCGCGGCGATGCCGGCGACGTGCGAGCCGTGCGCTGCAATGTCGTGCTCGCTGCAGCTCCCCGCGTTGATCACCGCGGCGCTGCACTCGTTGCCGCTGCTGAAGTTCTGTCCGCCCACCAGCCCCGGCGCCGTGCCGTTCGTCGTCAGGTCCCAGATGTACAGGATCCGCGTGGTGCCGTCGGCGTGCCGGAAGTCCTGGTGCGACCAGTCGATCCCCGTGTCGAACACCCCCACGATCACCCCGCTGCCGGTCGCCCCGGTGAAGATCCCGTTGCTCACGGTCCGAACCTGGCTCGCCCGGATGTCTTGCATCGCCAGGTCGTTGGTGGGCTTTACCCGGCGGGCGGCCTGCACGTACCGCACGCGCCCGTCGGCGCGCAGTGCGGAAAGCGCCGACAGTGGGACGCGCGCGCCCAGCAGACTGCCGACTCGCGCGACGACGCGACCACCCAGGGCCTCGATCATGTCGGGCGACGGTCCGGTCAGCGACACGAATACGTCCACCAGCGTCTGGGTCTGGCCCGGCTCGCGACGCAACACGAGAAGGTCGGCGAGCGACCGGCGCAGTGCGGGACCGACCCCGGCGATGCGAGGGGTCCGTTCGATCCGTGCCACGACGGCGGGATCGAGCAGCGGTCGCAACAGGGGGTCGAGTTTGTTGGCCTGCACCTGGGCGCTGGTGGCGCACGGCAGCGCAGCCGCGGCGAGCAGGCTGAGTACGAAGGCCGGAGGGACCGGGAAGGAGCGCGGCACGGGGTTGGGTAAGATGGCGCCGCCCGGTCGAGGCGGGCAAGGGTCTGGCGCTTACTCGACGCGGGTCAACGCCTGCCTCACGCGCTCCTGCAGCGTCTTGAGCTGCCCCGTCAACCACCCCTCTTCGCGGATCCCTTCCGAGCGAGTGGACGCGACCCATGCCGCCATGATGCCGGCGCGCTCGACGTAGCCGACCACCTGTGTGGGGGCGTTCCGCCGCGCCACCGGTAGCGCGTCGACCTCGTACTCGAGCATCCTGGTCATGGCGTGCTCCAGGAGCTCGTCGGCGTACGCGACGACGGGGGAGGGCTCGAGCGGTGCCGGCGGGTCGTGCACGGCCGGCTCCATCACGTCCTCGACTCGCAACAGGTGCAGCGGGTTGACACCGTACTCGCGCATCACGTGCTGGCCCCGCCGCGCCAGCTTCTCGGTGAGGATGGAGCGCTTCATCATCAGCACGGTCACGCCGGTGGCGGCCACGCAACCGATGACCAGACCGGGAACCGCCGCCAGGTCCCCCGTCAGCTCGAGCATCAGCACGATGGCGGTGAGCGGCATCTGCATCGTCCCGCCCACCAGCGACGCCATCCCGATCATGGCCCACAGCCCGGGGTGGGGATTGTGAAGCCAGTGGGCCCCAAGCGCGCCGAGGGCGCCGCCCATGATGAGGAGCGGAGCGAGTACGCCGCCGGCCGTGCCGGAGCCGAGCGCGATTCCCCAGATCACGGCCTTCACGAGCAGCAACCCGACGAGAAACGCGCCCACCAGTCGGCCGTCGAGCAGATCGTGGATCACGTCGTACCCCACACCCAACGCGCGCGGCTCGAGCAGGCCGCCCAGGCCCACGAACAGGCCGCCGATGGCAGGCCACCACATCCAATGGACCGGGAGCCGGGCGAACGCGTCTTCCACGCCGTACAACAGGGTGGTCACGAGCGTCGCCGCGGCGCCTGCCGCGAGGCCGACGGCCACGCTGCCGAGCAGGCTCGCCAGCGAGAGTGTCGAATGTGGAGTCACCGGAAACAGCGGCCCGGCGCCGAGCAGCGGGATGCGGAGCACGGCCGCCACACCCGCGGCGCAGGCGACCGGGATGAAGCTCCGGGGCTTCCACTCGAACAGCAGCAGCTCGACCGCGAGCAGCACCGCCGCGACGGGCGTCGCGAAGATGGCCGCCATGCCGCCCGCCGAGCCGGCGACGAGCAACGTCTTCCGCTCCGCGGTCGACAGGTGAAATGCCTGCGCGAACAGCGACCCGAACGCCCCGCCGGTCGCGATGATGGGGCCCTCGGCGCCGAACGGACCGCCCGTGCCGATCGCGATCGCGGTCGAGAGCGGCTTCAAGACGGCGATCTTCGAATCGATGCGGCTCTGCCCGATGAGGATCGCTTCCATCGCCTCCGGGATGCCGTGGCCGCGGATCTTTTCCGACCCGTACCGCGCCATCAGGCCAACGATCAGCCCGCCCACGATGGGCACGCCCACCGCCCAGAGCCCGAGCGTGTTCCCCGCCGGCGAAGCGAAGCTCGTATCGAGGCGGTGGAAGTACGCGAGGTTCGTGAACAGCCCGATCAACCGCACCAACGCGAGCGCCACGAACGCGCTGATCACGCCGACCAGCGCCGCCATCGCGGCGAGCATCACGATGCGCGAATCAGCGGTGAAGTCGCCGAGCGTGTCGACGAGTGAGGGATCGCGAGTCATGCGGGGAGGAGGGAATCTAATCGCTGTTCCCCTCTGTGCGTCTGTGCGTCTGTGCGTCTAGTTTTTGCCCGTCCTGCTCTCTGCTTCCTGTTTCAGCAGGGCGCTCTTGCGGTCGACACCCCAATGGTAGCCGCCCAGTTCCCCATCCTCGCGCACGACGCGGTGGCACGGGATCACGATCGCCACGGGATTGGTGGCGCACGCCCGGGCCACGGCCCGGGTGGCTGTGGCATTCCCCATTGCCCGGGCGATCGCGGAGTACGAGCGGGTACTGCCGTAGGGGATCTCGCGCAGCGCTTCCCACACGCGCCGCTGGAACGCCGTGGCGCGGACGTCGACCGGCAAGTCCAGATGCCGCTGGCGCCCGTCGAGGTGGGCGGTGATCTCTGCCACCCAGGACCGCAGCGTGTCGTCGTCGCAGGCGATGGTGGCGGCGGGGAACTCGGCACGCAGCCCGCGCTCGAGCGCGGGGGCGTCGTCGCCGATGGCGACGCGGCAGATGCCGCGTGCGGTCGCTGCGACGAGCAGCCGGCCGAGTGCGCAGGGGACGATGGCGAACGCGATGCGCGTCCCGGTGCCCCCTCGGCCGTACGTGGCCGGGGTCATGCCGAGCTGCGCGTGCGCGCGCTCGTACACCCGACTGGTGGAGCCGTAACCTGCTTCGTAGAGTGCGGGGCTCACTTTCTTTCTCTCCTTGAGTTGGGTCTTGAAACGGGCGAGCCGGCGCTCATCGCGGTACTGCCGGGGCGTGAGGCCGAGCACGGCGCGGAAGGCGCGCAGCAATCGATGCGGCGTGGTGGCGGCGCTCGCGCTCAGCATCGCCAGACTGGCGGGCGCGTCGGGTCGCGCGTCGATCAACCGGCAGACCGAGCGGACCAGCGCGACGCGCGGGTCGGCCGGGCTCGCCGCCCCGGGGTGGCAGCGGCGGCAGGCCCGGAACCCCGCCCGCTCCGCCGCTTCCGGTACCGGGAAGAACGCGACCTGGCCGCGCCGCGGCTTCCTGCTCGCGCATGACGGCCGGCAGTAGATCCCCGTCGACCGCACCGCGTACACGAAGGTGCCGTCGTAGCGACGGTCGCGGGCCAGTACGGCGCGCCAGCGGCCCTCGGCATTCAGGTCGGGAACGACTGCGGCACGGGTCACGCTGCAGAACTTAGCGCGTCCCCGTGCCGCGATCTATCCGGTTCTTGCGGGTGAATCTCCTTTATCTTCGAGACGTGATCTACACGGTGGGCCATTCCACGCGGAGCCTGGAGACCTTCCTGGCACTGCTCGCGGAGCCACCGGTTCGGCTCTTGGTTGACGTGCGCCGCTACCCCGCGTCGCGGCGCTACCCCCACTTTGCGCAGGAGCCGCTCGCCGCCGCGCTCGCGGCGGCGGGGATCGCGTACCGACACGATGTCGACCTGGGAGGCCGCCGGCCCGCCCGCGAGGATTCGCCGAACACTGCGTGGCGGAGCGCCGCGTTCCGCGGCTACGCGGATTACATGGAGACCGCGGCCTTCGAGCAGGCAGTGGCACGCCTGATCGTGGACGCGCCGCAGCCCAGCGCCGTCATGTGCGCCGAAGCCGTGCCGTGGCGCTGCCACCGTCAGCTCATCGCCGACGCGCTGGTCGCGCGCGGGATCACCGTGCGCCACATCCTCGGGGCAGGGGAGGCCCGAGACCACCAGCTGTCGCCCCACGGGCAGGTCCTCGGCGACGGGCGCATCCGCTATCCCGCACCGCCCGCCCAACCGTCGCTCTGGTGAGCGGCGCGCGCGCTCGACACGTTATCTTCCAGCCGGTTTCCACGGTTCCGGAGTCGGCTATCACCTCACTCCTGGGCGGACGCCTGGACGCCTGGCTACACCGCCTATCTCCCACAGCGCTGCTC
>Ga0137399_10000166_pt1 | contig 23650 bp, 21 predicted proteins | sample czorhiz316metaG_FD_104810 | JGI IMG/M metagenome (GOLD analysis project Ga0137399, IMG submission 104810) | Vadose zone soil microbial communities from Angelo Coast Range Reserve, California, USA - czorhiz3.16 metaG | ecosystem: Environmental > Terrestrial > Soil > Vadose zone | place: USA...
CCGACACGGCGGGAAATCCCTGGAGTGTCCGCATCGAAGTCAACCCATACCCGCCTGCGGCCATCAGCCCGCAGGACTCACTGATTACGATTACAGGCAATCATTCGGGCTATAACTTCACGATGGTCGCGGCGGCGGCACAGGTTGACGGAACGATCAAGGACGAGTCGGGAACACCATTGACAAACAATAACGTCAACCTCAACAGGAACGACGGAGGAGTTTACCGCAATGGCAACCCGGACGTTACGGGCACCTTCCGGATCGGCCTGCTTATGGCAGATCTTGCAGCTCAAACCTGGCGGCTTCAATCCAATAACAACGGCGGCGGGAACACCGGGTCAAAGCTCGTCGCGCAGAGACAGCTGCCTGTGATCTCCCAGGGAGACAGTCTGTATTACTCCATGGTCGTTTACAACGCAAACTCGACCATTTCGGGTCAGGTGCGTATCAACGGCACTCCGGCGAACTTCCCGGTTCAGCTCGAGGCATCCAGCCCCGATTCGGCGTACGCGGGGAACTATTCCGACTCCACATCGGGAAACTACGTCCTTCAGGTGACGAATAAGATTCATAATTACAACATGTTCCCTGTGAATCTTCCGCCCAACTATAACGCTTCACCCGTGACCGCCCATCCGGGGGACGCAGGTGTCATCATCAGTATTACGGTCACATCCGTCAAGGAGCGCGGCACGGGGATCCCGGGAGTGTTCGCCCTCTACCAGAATTATCCGAATCCGTTCAACCCCGCCACGGCGATCAACTACGACCTCCCGGCCGCCTCGCATGTGAGACTGGCCGTTTTTAACATCCTCGGAGAAGAAGTGGATCGGCTTGTCGATGCCGAGCAGGGAGCGGGTACGTACCGCGCAACGCTCGATGCGTCCAGATTTTCAAGCGGAGTTTATATCTACCGGCTGACGGCGATCAGCTCGACGGGTGCACGGCCGTCGGCCTATTCCGTATCAAAGAAAATGCTTCTGATGAGATAAGGACATCTGTCCTCCATTTTTTGTTGCAAGTCGCAATTCTATTTGGTAGGATGAAGAGCTTGTAACGGATCCGTATCACGCAGGTGGAATGCCCCGTCACTGGGTGCTCCACCTGCCGGATCTTCCAGTCCGCTTCTATTATAAGGGTCAATCCATGACAAGGCCTGCGGAAATACTCGATCGAACCGTTCAAAAGCCGGTTCCGACGCTGAAAAATTTCATCGGCGGAGCATCCGTGGCCGCCCGGACCGCCGATTCCCTGCCGGTAACGAACCCGTCGACCGGCGAGGAGATTGCGATTGTCCCCCTCGGGGCCGCTGCCGATGTCGACGCCGCGGTCCGCACGGCACGTGCGGCATTCGGCGCGTGGTCCGCGACGCCAATCAAAGAGCGGGCTCAGGTATTCTATCGATACAAGTCGCTGATGGAACGCGACGCCAGCCAGCTCGCGGCGCTCATTCACGAGGAAAACGGAAAGGTCATGAACGAAGCCGCCGCGGAGGTCGAGAAGGCGATCGAAGTGACGGAGTTTGCCTGCTCGATGCCCCAACTGGCTTCCGGCGAGATCCTCGAGGTGAGCCGGGGCGTCGAATGCCGCGTCGACCGTTACCCGCTCGGCGTGGTCGCATCCATCACGCCGTTCAATTTCCCGAATATGGTTCCCAACTGGACAATCCCGAATGCGCTCGTTCTGGGGAACACGATGGTTCTGAAGCCCTCGGAGCAGGTCCCCTTAAGCTCCATGAGAATCGCCGACCTTTTGAAAGAGGCGGGACTCCCCGACGGCGTCTTTAATGTCGTCCACGGTTCGCAGGCGGTCGTCGAGGCAATCTGCGATCATCCCGGCATCGAGGCGGTTACTTTCGTCGGCTCTACGCGGGTGGCGAAGATTGTCTATGCCAGAGCTACTTCGCGGTTCAAACGGGCGCTTTGTCTCGGAGGAGCCAAGAACCACCTCATCGTGCTTCCGGACGCAAACGAAGAAATGACCGCATCGAACGTCGCCGCCTCAATGAGCGGCTGCGCCGGACAGCGCTGTATGGCTTCCTCGGCGATGGTGGCGGTCGGGGATATCGACAACATCATCAAACGGATTTGTGAGGAAGCGCGGAAGATCATCCCGGGAAAGAATCTTGGCGCTGTGATCTCGAAGCAAGCAAAGGAAAGGATTGAGCGCTATATTACGGAGGCGGAGCGTGATGGAGCCAAAGTGCTCGTGGACGGTCGTAATGCGACAGTTCCCGGAATGGAGGGGGGATACTACGTCGGTCCGACCGTCATCGACTTTGTGCGCCCCGGGATGAAGATCGCACAGGAAGAGGTTTTTGGCCCGGTACTTGCTATAATGAGGGCGAAGACGGTCGACGAAGCGATCGGAATCGAAAACAGCTCGCCCTACGGAAATGCGGCGTCTGTGTTTACGCAGAGCGGCGGTATGGCCCGGTACGTGATCGAGCGTGCAAGCGCCGGAATGATCGGCGTGAACATCGGAGTCCCGGTGCCCCGCGAGCCGTTTTCCTTCGGCGGTTGGAACGACTCGAAGTTCGGCGCCTGCGACATCACGGGCAAGAGCTCAATCGAATTCTTCACAAAGCTGAAGAAAACCACAACCAAATGGAATCCGGAATCAAAAGTCAACTGGATGAGCTGAATCATCCGCACGGCTCCATGAATCTTGCCGCTAAACTTCCGCGGGACCGCTACGAAGAGAATTTCGCGGAGCTGCACCCGGCGTTCGACAAGAACCAGGCGACGGCGGAGGCGCATCGCTGCCTCTATTGCTTTGATTCTCCGTGCATGAAGGCATGCCCGACGCACATCGACGTCTCGACGTTTATCAAGAAAATCGCGAGCGGAAACGTAAAGGGGTCGGCGAAAACAATCCTCGAGTCGAACTGGATCGCGCTCACATGCGCCAAGGCCTGCCCGGTCGATGTCCTGTGTGAAGGGGCGTGCGTGTATAACGACCGCGGCGAGAAAGCGATTGAGATCGGCCGGTTGCAGCGGTATGCGATCGACCGGTATTTCGAGCAAGGGATGCCTCCGATGTTTACCCCGGCGCCCAAAAATGGAAAGTCTGTCGGCATCATCGGCGCAGGTCCGGCCGGGCTCGCCTGCGCCGCCGAACTCGCCCTGATGGGATACGAGGCGACCATCTACGAGGGGAAGAGACTCCCCGGGGGGCTCGATACGTGGGGAATTGCCCCGTACAAAATGTCATACGAAGACAGCCTCAAGGAAGTACGGCTGGTGAAAGGTCTAGGGGTCCGAATAAAAACAGGCGTGTGGATCGGGGAAACCGTCTCGATTGAGCAGCTGGAGCGAACCCACGACGCGATCTTTGTAGGGGTCGGACTGGGGACTTCACCCGATCTGAAAATTCCCGGAGAGGAGTTGGCCGGCGTGTACGATGCCCTCGAATTTATCGGGCAAGTAACGAGACGACGGTGGAGAGCAGTCGACGTGGGAAAACGCGTCGCGGTGATCGGCGCAGGCAACACGGCGATCGATGCGGCGACGGAAGCGAAACGGTTGGGCGCCGAACACGTCGCGATCATCTATCGCCGAAGTGAAGAGGAGATGCCCGCCTACGAGTTTGAATTCGACATTGCGAAACAGGATGGAGTCGTCTTTCACTTCCTGACCGCGCCAAAGCGGATTCTGGGGGTTGGCAAGGCGGAAGCGCTCGAGTGCACAAGAATGAAGCTGGTCCCGGCCGGCGCGAAGGGCCGGAGGGCGTCCGTGCCGATTTCGGATTCTGAATTCCAGATCCCCGTCGACATGGTGATCAAGGCGATCGGTCAGAAAACGAGCGATAGTTTTCTCACCCAGATCCCCTCCATACGAGTAAAGGAGGGCAGGGTCGTCGTCAACCTGGAGAGTATGCAGACTACCGATCCGAGGTACTTCGCCGGAGGCGACTGCATCAACGGCGGAAAGGAAGTCGTAAATGCTGCCGCGGACGGGAAACGTGCTGCTCACGGCATCGACAGATATATTTTTTCGAAGTAATCGCACAGGCAGCAGCCCCGGCACCCCTGCAGCGGAGATCCGATGCATGACAGTATCAGCCCGGCGACGTCGGCGCCGGCTTTGGTCATTGTGATCAATATTCAGGAATAACGGGATGGTTGATCTCTCAATTAACTGCGGCGGCATCGAGTCGCCGAACCCATTTTGGCTGGCGTCGGCGCCCCCCTCAAATTCCGCATACCAGGTTTGCAAAGCCTTCGAACAGGGGTGGGGAGGCGCCGTCTGGAAAACGATCGGCGAGCCGGTCATGAATACGGTGAACCGGTACGGAGGAATCGATTATTCGGGCCAAAAACTTGTCGGGCTCAATAACATCGAGCTGATCAGCGACCGGCCCATCGAGACCAACCTGCGCGAGATCGCGGAAACAAAAAAGCTCTGGCCCGATCGGGCTGTCATCGCTTCGCTGATGGTGGAGTCCAAGCGCGAAGTCTGGCACGACATGGTCAAACGAACGATCGATACCGGCTGCGACGGCATCGAGTTAAACTACGGCTGCCCGCACGGGATGAGCGAGCGCGGGATGGGTTCGGCGGTCGGACAGGTGCCGGAGTACTGCTCGATGATCACGGAGTGGGTGACGGAGGTGTCGACGATCCCGGTTCTCGTGAAACTGACTCCGAACATCAGCGACATCCGGTTCCCGGCGCGCGCCGCACGGAAGGGTGGCGCTCACGGCCTGTCGCTCATCAACACGATCAACAGCATTATGGGCATCGACCTCGATTCATTCTCGCCGATGCCGGCCGTCGACGGAAAGGGGACTCACGGCGGTTATGCCGGCGCGGCCGTCAAGCCGATTGCGCTGAACATGGTCTCCCAGATCGCGGGCGATCCGCAGGTGAACCTGCCGATTTCAGGCATGGGCGGGATCTGCACGTGGCGGGACGCGGCCGAGTTTATCCTGCTCGGCTCGACGAGCGTCCAGGTCTGCACCGCGGTCATGCACTACGGCTTTCGATTGATCAACGACCTCACCGAGGGGCTCTCGAACTGGATGGAAGAGAAAGGGTTTCGGACGATCGAGGACTTCCGCGGCCGCTCGCTTCAGTGCATCACCGATTTCGGCGGCCTCAATCTGCTGTACAAGACGGTCGCGGAAATCGATGAAACGAAATGCATCCAATGCAATCTTTGCTATATCGCGTGCGAAGACGGCGCGCATCAATGCATCGACATCATCCCGCACAACGGCAAGAACCAGCCGAAGATCCGGCAGCCCGATTGCGTGGGATGCGCACTCTGCTTCCTCGTCTGTCCAGTCGATTCCTGCATCTCGATGGTCAGAAAAGACGACGGATCGGAGGCAATTACCTGGAATGAGCTCATGAAACAGCTTCCCCAGCCGCTCACCTGGGAGGCGTTGCGGCAATTTCAGCACAAACACGGGATCGAGATTCACTGATGCGTGATTTCCCCGCGAACTCCCAGGAACCGAAGGGAGGTTCGCGACTGTTCACCAGGGTAGGGAGAACCCACTATCTCACAAACCCAAACGAAAGGAGCACCGTATGCCACCCACAGAAAAGGATCAATTCATCGAAGTCTGGGAACGTGAATTCCAGACCACGCTGAAGCTGCTCAAGCACTATCCCGCCGATAAGCTGAGTCTGAAGCCCGCCGAGAAATCCCGGTCGGCAAAAGATCTGGCATGGACGTTTGCAATGGAGGAACATACACTGATGGGCGGCGCGCTGAAGGGGACATTTGATTTTCAGAATGCGCCGAAGGCGCCTGCCACCCTCGCTGAAATCATCTCCGCCTACGAGCAGGGCCATAAGGACCTGGTCGACAAGGTAAGGCGGACGCCCGACGCGGAGTTCAACCAGAAGATTCAGTTTTTTACGGGTCCGAAACAGACGACGGACATGCGTAAGGCCGATATCCTCTGGATGGGCGTCATGGATACGATTCACCACAGGGGACAGCTCTCGGTTTATTTGAGGATGGCCGGAGCAAAAGTGCCGTCCATCTACGGTCCCTCGGCAGACGAGCCCTGGATGTAGAGTCCATCCCGTTTGGGTTTCAAGTTCCGGGGAACAAACCCGGAACTTGAAGCCCGGGCGTGCCTCAACGGCATCCCGTACTGCAAGGAGTACTCCCCGCCTCATATAATTCTTCTTCCGCATGCGTGAGCGTCATCCGGGCCTCACCGATGAGGAGAGCGAACAATGACTTCCGGTTTAGAGCGCGTTACAAGCTTCTTACCGTCCAAGATCGATAACTTTCTCTGGGAGAAGCGATTGGGAATCTCCACGAGAGGCATTGTCGACCCTCTCCCCGAGGTTACGGTGAACTATAATTATATGACGCTGTCCTATCGCGATAACATTCGGATTCTCAAGACGGTCAATCTCACGTTAGACGACATTTTCGTGGACATCGGATGCGGCAAAGGCCGCATGCTGTGCTGCAGCGCGCTCAGCGACGTGCGCGAAGCGATCGGGATCGAGCAGTCGCCGGAGCTTTGCGCCATAGCCCGGTCGAACGCGGCACGTCTGCGCGGAAGAAAGGCTCCGATCACGATCATCCAGGGCCGCGCCCAGGAATTAGATTACCGGAAGGGCACAGTCTTCTACCTTTATAACCCGTTCGACCCTTCTGTCTTCGGCCAGGTTCTCGATCGAATCCGCTTATCGCTCGACGAGGAGAGTAGACCCATCCGCATTGTTTATGCCCGCCCGGACCATGAAGAGTGCCTTGAAGCCTGCCCGTGGCTCGAGAAAGTGGATAGCTGGATGGCGGGACGCCGGGCAACTTCGGTGGGGGTTTCATTCTGGAGGTCGCGCCTGCCCGTGCCGGTCCACTCCGGCTGATACTGCGTTGACATTCAAGCCGGTGTTTCCTATCTTTCCGCACGATCCCTCTTGTCCCGCTTAGCGGGACGGTGCGGGATGCTCCTCACCTGTCAGATTTCAGCATAGTCCAATCGCAATCACCACCGATCAGCATCTAGCATGTCCATCCTCATTCAAAACGCCCGCATCATCACGGCAGAGCAGGACTACAAGGCCGACATTTACATCGAGCGGGAAACAATAACGGCGATCGGCGCGAATCTGCCGATGAAAGCCGACAGGACTATCGATGCCGCGGGCAAGATGGCTATTCCGGGCGGCATCGACGTGCATACGCATCTCGACATGCCGTTCGGCGGGACGGTATCCAGCGACGACTTTGAGACCGGAACCAGGGCGGCGGCGTTCGGGGGGACCACGACGCTCGTCGATTTCGCGATCCAGGCCAAGGGAACGAAGATGCGTGAAGCGCTCGATCTGTGGTGGAAGAAAGCCGAAGGAAAAGCCTGCATCGACTACGGGCTTCACATGATCGTGACGGATTTGCCGGATGCTCATCTCGAGGACATGAATGACATGGTCCGGAGCGGGGTCTCCAGTTTCAAGCTCTTCATGGCATACCCCGGGGTGCTGATGGTTGACGACGGGACCATATTCAAGGCAATGAGGAAGACCGCCGAAAACGGCGGGCTCATCTGCATGCACGCAGAAAACGGGAGCGCCATCGATGTGATCGTAAAAAGAGCGGTTGCCGAGGGAAAGCGAGCTCCAATCTATCATGCTCTCACGCGGCCGACAACCGCCGAAGCCGAGGCGGTGAACCGGGCCATCGCTCTGGCGGAAATGGCGGGAGTGCCGGTGTACATCGTTCATCTTTCCTGCCACGATGCTCTCCAGCGTGTGGCGGAAGCCCGCGACAGGGGACTGCTCACCTACGCAGAAACTTGCCCGCAGTATCTCTTTCTTTCTATCGAAGACCTTGAACGCCCCAATTTCGAAGGAGCGAAGTACGTATTTACGCCCCCTCTGCGGGAGAAATGGCACCAGGACAAACTCTGGGACGGCCTCAAGACGAATAATCTGCAGGTGGTCTCGACCGATCATTGCCCGTTCTGTTTCAAAGAGCAGAAAGAGATGGGAAGGGATGATTTTACCAAGATCCCCAACGGCGGCCCGGGCATCGAGAACCGGCTGCAGCTCTTGTTCGAGGGCGGCGTCAACAAGAAACGGATCTCGCTGAACCGCTGGGTTGAAATCACCTCGACAACACCGGCGAAAATGTTCGGCCTCTATCCCCGCAAAGGGTCGATCGCCGTCGGAAGCGATGCTGATATCGTCATATGGGATCCGAACGCCGAGCACGTCATCTCGGCGAAGACGCACCACATGCGTGTTGACTACTCCATGTTTGAGGGGTTCAAGGTCAAAGGGAACGCCGAGACGGTTCTCTCCCGCGGGGTAGTGATTATCGATAATGGCACATGGCGAGGGAGGGCCGGCCGGGGCCAGTTTCTCAAACGCGATGCATTTGCGGGCGCCTGGAGGTAAAAGCGTGTTGCAGAGCGATCAGCTCGACCCGGTAGAGCGCTTTATCCCGCTCGAAAACCACAACTCTCATCTCTGATCAGGAGGATTGCCATGACCCGCTTCTTACCGCAGATACTTCTTCTTTTGTTCGTAGCGTCGGCCTTTTCTCAAGTCCGACCGGTCCATACGTTTTCCATCGTCGCCCGCGACTCCGTCACCGGCGAGCTTGGGGTCGCGGTGCAGTCGCACTGGTTCTCGGTAGGCCCGCTCGTCCCGTGGGCGGAAGCCGGGGTAGGCGCAGTCGCGACGCAGTCATTCGTCGATCCGGCCTACGGACCGCTCGGGCTCGAACTGATGCGGGCGGGGAAGACTGCGCGCCAGGCGCTGGACGGAATCCTTGCGTCCGATCCGGGCGAGGCAGTACGGCAGGTCGCCATGGTCGATGCGCACGGTAACGTCGCGGCTCACACCGGGAAGAAGTGCATCCCGGCTGCCGGGCACATCGAGGGAGAACAGTTCACGGTCGAAGCAAATCTGATGTTGAACGACAAGGTCTGGCCCGCGATGGCCAGGGCGTATCGCGATACGAAAAGCGACCTGGCCGACCGGATGCTGGCCGCACTCGATGCGGCTCAATCGGTGGGGGGAGACATCCGGGGAAAACAATCCGCCGCCATTCTGATTGTAAGCGGGAAATCCTCCGGCAGGCCCTGGACGGACCGGATCATGGATTTGCGGGTTGAAGACAATCCCGAACCGCTGAAAGAACTCCGGCGGCTCGTCAACGTCCACCGGGCATACCAGCGCGAGAACAACGGAGACCTGGCAGTCGAAAAAAATGATGTGGCCGGTGCGCTGCGCGAGTACGGGGCCGCCGAGCAGATGATGCCGGATAATCTCGAGATGAAATACTGGCACGCCGTTGCACTGGTGAACGTCGGAAAGCTGGATGAGTCGCTGCCTATTTTCAAAGCGGTCTTTCAGGCGGACCCAAACTGGATCGAGCTCACGCCGAGGCTTCCGAAGATCGATCTACTGAAAGTCGACGACGCCGGGCTCAAGAGGATACTTTCTGTCGCACCGCGATCGAAGTAGGCGTATAATTCACAAATCCTTAAACATCTTTAGAGAGCACCTGCCATGAAAAAAACGTATCGCATCTCACCGGGAACGGGAGTGGTTAGAACGCTCCTGCTTGCTTTGTTGATTGCTGGAATTGTCTCTTGTTCAAACAACTCGGCGTCATTGCAGACGAAAATCGATTCGCTTCAAGCTGAACTCAAAAAAGTTACCGATGAAAAGGCGATGATTGAAGCACATCTGATACGTTTTGATTCGCTCGACTTTGATGTTTACAGTCATGCTCAGTGGGACTTATTAGGAGTAAGCCATGACGACAATATCATTGTTACCTATCCCGACGGACATCAGACCACCGACATCAAAGCACACATTGAAGAACTAAAACCCATGTTTGTGTTTGCCCCGGACACACGAATTGTTGAGCATCCCATCAGATTCGGTTCGGGCGATTGGACTTGTGTAACAGGCTACATCCTCGGAACATTTTCCAAGCCCATGCCTGTTGGTAACGGCAAAACAATTCCAGCAACAGGCAAAACATTCAAACTGCCCATGTGCACCGTCGGACATTGGAAGAACGGTAAAATGATTGCAGAAAATCTCTACTGGGATAACCAGACGTTTATGAAGCAGATAGGACTGGCGAAATGATTCATCGACTCTACCCACGGCACTCCATTTTTTGAAAGGGATTGTTGTGGTCGTTCCATTGTTTTTGCCGCCGGAAAATTGATTGTTCGATAGCGGCAAAAACATCGGCGTGGTTTGTGCGCATGATCGTTGAAGGCGGGCGGGGTTTCTGATGCAGAATCGCTTTCTCCCGGTCGCGCTTGTGTTTTCCGCCTTGCTCGCCGTCATTCATCTCCTCGCATTATTCTTCCCGTCTGCCCTTAACTGGGGATTTCATTTTCTCGCGTTTCTCCCGGCGTTCGTTGCGTTTCTGTATGTCCTCGCGACAGTAGCGGGCTGCTTCGGTGCACTGAGCGGCCGTGCCGAACGCTGGGTCGCCTCGGCATCGGATTTTCTATTGAAAAGGCCGCTTCAGTTTCTCTCTTTGATCCTTACTCTCTTTGTCGTTTCGGCCGCCGCGTTTCGCATCTCGGCGCCCCTCCTCGGCGACAGTTTTTATCTCGTGAGAAACTATTCTGAATCGCTGCGGGGGGTCGCTCCGCTCTACGCCCGGAATGAACCTCTGGCCACATACTACTTCGCTCTCCTCCTCAACGCCCGTCATGTCTCGACCTTCGGCGGGTTCATGACGACATTCTTCGTCGCCGATCTGTTGCTCGGGATCGGATTCATCGTCAATGCATTTGTTGTCCTCCGCAAGGTTCTTTCCGACTCGAGGTGTCAACTTCTGGCGCTCCTGTTAGTCCTGGTTGTGCCATATATGCAGGTGTTTTTCGGTTACGTGGAGACCTATTCAGTCGTTCTCTTCACTCTATCGTTGTATATCCTGGCCTGCGTCCTCAATCTCAAAGCAAAGGCACCCTTTCCCCTCGTCCCCCTGTCGTTCCTGCTGCTTGCGCTCGTACACTACTTGTCGATTCTGACGCTGCCGTCGCTGCTCTACGTCGCGTACCGGGAATACCGGCATCGGGGATTGCGCCCGCTTCTCATCGGGTTCGGAGGGGCCGCGGCCGTCTTCCTTGCGCTGCTCGTCGGTGTGAACTTCGACGTCTCTCAGTTTTCCTCTGCCGTTCCTCACCACCATTATCTCTCGATCTCCACGCCGCAAGACGCGGCGGACGCGGAGAGTCAGGCATACACCCTGATTTCGCCCTTCCATGCGGTGGACCTCGCAAATTATCTTGTTCTCATGTCGCCGGGCGTCTTTCTCCTTCTGATCTTCGCCGCCGTGCGAGACAAACTCTCCGTACCCGGTTCCCCCGTTCAGCGGCTGCTCCTGCTTGCGGCGGCGCCTGTTTTCTCATTTTTGTTAATAGTGAAATTCGATCTCGGTGCGGCGAAGGACTGGGACGTCTTCGCTCCGTACTTTTTCCTGCCGGCCCTTCTGGCCGGAATTTCTTTTCTCGACCGGCCTCAGCCCGCTTCCATGAAAATTGCCTCACTCGTCATTGTCATTTCCGCTCTCAACTCGCTCGTGTACGTCGATCTGAACTCGACAAAGGAGGCGAGCATCCGCCGATATCTGAGCCTCAGCGACCCGCGAACGTTTTCACACCTGTCGCGGTACGCGTTTTCCCTCCATCTCTCCCAATATTACCACCAGGTGCAAAATAGACCGGGAGCCGTTGATGTCTGGAAACGCTTCATTGCGTCGGACCCATCCGACGGGCGGGGCTACCGGAATCTTATCACGAACCTGGGAATGGAGATTGATCTGTCCCGCGCTCCCGAGCATGCCGTCCCGGCTCTCATCCGCGGGCAGATCCGGGATACGTATGAGCGGTGGCTCATCGCCGATTCCACGAATGATGCGCTCAAAACGGAATTCACACGATTTTGCATCGATGCCGGGAACGAATCGTTCAATGATGGGCGCCCCGACGACGCACGATCGTACTACTCCCTGGCGATCAAGGCCCAGCCCGATAACGCGAATGCGTATAACAATCTTGGAAGCGTCTACGCGCAGGAAGGAAAGCGCGATCGGGCCGTCGAATTGTACCGGAAGGCGCTCGGCCTCAGGCCCGAATATCCGGAGGCACTTATTAATCTCGGTAATCTCTACGCCGAGCTGGGAGATTCCGCACGGTCGAGGGAGCTTCTGGCCCGCGCTTCCCGTCTCATGAAAGCGGAACCTCAACAGCTTTCCGCCGACACCACCGGCGGCAGGCGAAACCACCAATAACCGGCGTTGTCTCCTCGTACGAACGAGGGGGTCAATGAAGATCTCGCTCTGCTGAAGCCGCCGCCTTGCCGGAGAAGTGAGAAAGTCCTATATTCATCCTCCGGCGCTGACGATTTTTGTAACGGCGCCGATCATACCGCACCGAGAACACTGAACGATGACATCATCGGAACCCGCCGGGCTGGTCGAACTCGACACCGGCCAGCTGGGCAACAGCCCGCTTATCAACGCCGACATCGCGCCGACAACAATCGCCCAGCGCACGTGGGGAACGTACAACATCGCGGCTCTTTGGATTGGGATGTCGGTCTGCATCCCGACCTACATGCTGGCCAGTGGATTGATAGCCGGGGGTATGAACTGGTGGCAAGCGATCGGCACCATCGCGATAGCGAATGTGATCGTCCTGATTCCGATGATACTGAACGCACACGCGGGGACGAAGTACGGAATCCCCTTTCCGGTGCTTGCCCGCGCCTCGTTCGGCACCCTTGGTTCGAATATTCCCGCACTCCTGCGCGCGATCGTAGCCTGCGGCTGGTTCGGCATTCAGACCTGGATCGGCGGGCAGGCGATCAATGCCATGCTCGTCGTCCTGATTCCGCAATGGGGAGCGTTCGCCGGCGGCCCGTGGTTGAGTTTCGCGATATTCTGGGTAATGAATGTCTATTTTATCGTCAAAGGGACCGAATCGATCCGATGGCTCGAATCACTATCCGCCCCGTTTCTGATCGTGGTGGGCCTGGCCCTCTTGTGGTGGGCCTACGATCGCGGCGGCGGATGGGGGCCTATCCTTTCTCAGCCCAGCAAATTTCAATCGGCGGGTGAATTCTGGAGATTTTTCATGCCGGCGCTCACCGGCATGGTCGGGTTCTGGGCGACGTTGTCGCTGAACATCCCCGACTTCTCCCGGTACGCCAGGAGCCAGCGCGCACAGATCATGGGACAGGCGATCGGCCTTCCTCCGACTATGGCCCTCTATTCGTTCATCGGCGTGGCCGTCACTTCCGCGACGATTGTCATCTTCGGCGAAGCGATCTGGGATCCGGTCGCGCTTCTCGCCCGTTTTAACAACCCCGTCATCATCGTTCTTTCGATGGTCTCCCTGCTCGTGGCGACGCTGACGACAAATATCGCGGCAAACGTCGTCTCGCCGGCGAATGATTTGGCAAACCTTATGCCGCGAAGGATCTCGTTCAAGACCGGGGGGCTCATCACCGCGTTCATCGGCATCGCCATGATGCCGTGGAAACTCCTGTCGGATTACGGGACGTATATCTTCGGTTGGCTGATCGGCTATTCGAGTTTTCTCGGTCCGATTGCGGGCGTTCTGATTGCGGATTACTTTCTCCTCCGGAAAAAGCGCCTCAATGTGCGGGATCTTTATCTTCGCGGCGGGGAGTATGAATACACCAGGGGATTCAACTGGAGGGCAATCGCCGCGCTCGCGGCCGGAGTTCTCGTGGCGCTGATCGGCCTCGTCGTGTCCGACCTCCGCTTCCTCTATGACTACGCCTGGTTTGTAGGCTTCGCGGCGGCGTTTGCAGCGTATTCGCTGATCATGAAAAAATCCCGGCACGAGCAGGCGGCACCCGCCCACCCGCCCGACGCGCGATCCGGGGGAGGCTAAACAAAATTGATCAACTGCGGGAATCGATGAAGGGAAAGATCTTCGTTGCGGTTGCCGGTAATATCGGCTCGGGAAAATCCTCTCTGACACGGCTGCTCAGCGGGCATTACGGATGGAAAGCGTTGTATGAGTCGGTCGAGGACAACCCCTACCTGGCCGACTTTTACGTCGATATGAACCGGTGGTCGTTCAACCTCCAGGTTTATTTCCTCTCGAAACGATTCAAAGATCATAAGAAGATCGTCGAGGGGACGGAGAGCGTCATCCAGGACCGGTCGATTTACGAAGATGCGGAAATCTTCGCCAAGAACCTCCATTTAATCGACAAGATGGACGACCGGGACTACACGAATTACCGGGAATTGTACGGGGTGATGATGGAGTATCTGCAACCCCCCGATCTGCTGATTTTTTTAGACGCGCGGATTGAAACCCTTCTGAACCAGATCGCCAAGCGGGGGCGGGAGTACGAACAGAGCATCCCCCGCTCATACCTGGAGCAGCTCAACGGCCATTACCACGAATGGATCAAGAGCTACCGCCTCGGCCCGCTGCTCATTGTACCGTCGGATGAAGTGGACTTTGTCCACGAGAGGGGAGACTTCAACCGGATGCTGTTATTAATAGAGGGGAAACTGTTGGAGCTCGGCTACCGGTCCGCAGAGCGCGCAACGCCCGGACACTAGCCAGCGACTTTAGTGTCCGTTCAATAATTACAGTCCTTCTGTTCGGACTCTGCGCACTATCACCTTTAAGACCCTCAACTGCAGGTTCATATCGGGGGGAGGAACTTCTCAGCAGTCACACCTTTGCGGCTGGTGGAGATGCCCTTTGCGAGCCGCGAAGAGCCCTCTTTGACCACATCCTAGCGCCCCTCTGCCTTCCGGGATCCCCCTTGATCCTCAGATCTGGCGTTAGACTGACTGACCCCTGTACGCGGACGGAAGAGACGGAGAGAGGGCTTCCTACCGAATTGAACTGCATCGAATGTTACCCATCCTCGATAATCGCACGGAGGCAAATGTCCTCGTACACCATCATGGAGTGAAACGGTGTCGAGCATGGGAGATTCCTGAGAGCGAAACCCAGGGGGTGCAATTCGACGCGAGGCGAAATGTGGGGCCAGGGAGGGCAGATGAGCCTTTATCCAATCGGTTAGATTAATTTTAGAGTGATAGAGAGTTTTTCCTTGACTTTGGCCTGAATCGAAGGTAGATTCCATTTATCAGGGGAGGGCCTGCAGACGACACGCCGAACGAATCTATCCTCAGGGAGTACCGAATGATCCGAAACCACGATTTTAGTCCGTGAACAGTGGCGAGAAGTGGTCGGCGGTTTCTGGAGATAGGGGAGAGCTAATATTGTGAGGGCATTTTATTTGAGTCTGGTGCTCGTGTTAGTCTCGTGTGCCAACGTTATACCACAGTGGTGCACATCCACTTCCCGAGAGAGTGCCCTCTTCATTTTCACGGGTTCTTATTCGGTGGCCCTCGTATCGGATGATGGCAGCTTGATCATCTCTGGCACATTCCCCAGTTCCGATTACCTGCAAAAGCTGGACCTAGATGGATACAAGTTATCGCCAAGTTCGACCTCGGTGCAATACAATAATTCGAGTTATCACCGCGGCGGAGCCCCGATGGCGAGAGATGGTAATGGAGGAGCCATTCTGCTCTCGGACGATGACCGGGGAGCGTATCAGGACCAGTTCGGCTACCACAATGTAGCGCTCTATCTTCAGCGCGTGGATAAGGACGGGTTGGTCGGGTGAAATCTGGATGGCTTGCTCCTCTAAGCCGTTGCAACCAGAATTGAGGAGGGCAGCTTCGTCACCGATGGGGCAGGGGGGTGATTTGCCATCTCATCGAGAAGGGCTTCGGCGCTCCCGGCGCACCGACGATGTGAAGCAAAGGGAGTGAGTAGCCGAGACCGTCGGTTCGGGAGGAAAGTTCGTCACAATTTAAACGATAGGTTCACACTTCGCCAAAACCGGTACGTTTTGGGCGCGGTAGATTTGGCAAGTGGCCTTTATCTTGTCAGCGTGCTTCTTGGGAGTACTGGATTAACAACGAAGGTACTTCTGATAAGGTAAGATGGAGTCGACAAGGACATGAAGAAAAGAATATTCGCAGCAATCACTGCTGTTTTGTTCATTCATATTACAGTAGCGCTTTCCCAGTGGTCAACACCTATCCCGATCGATTCAACTCGCCAAGTTATTTACCCGATTATAGCGGTGAGCCCGAAAGACAGGCAAATCGCTGTGGTGAGCCAAAATGTGGTTTACATTTCCAACGACCATGGCAAAACATTCCAGCGAAGATTTGCCTTTGCTCCACCTGTGAGCTACTGGCAACTATTCTATCCTGGAGGTGTCGTCTACGACAGTAATGGTGCCCTATGGATCTTGTGGCTCTGGGATGAGTGCAGCGATAACAAGTGTACATTCCCAATCGATTATTGGGTATACCTATCAAAGTCAATCGATAGCGGGAGGACATTCCAATATGTTATCAGACAAAGGCGAGGACTAGCCGGGGCGAGCGGCACTCCAAGGAAGCCCTGGCTCGCGATTGACCGAGATAACGCCGTGCATTTTCTGTACGATTCCCTTCCGAGACTGGGTGAAACGTACAAGTTGGGAAACGATCTCACTTATTGCAAGCTTCCGAATGGCGATTCCATGCAGCGAGTTGATGTCCGGTTGCCACCCTTGCCTGATTCGATGGATTTCCTTGGAGCATTTTTCAGCGTTAGCCCCTGGGGCCGAGTGCATGTGACTATGGGTGGGTCTCCGGCCTCTCTGCGTTCGTACATCTTGTACACTCACTCCTTAACAGGGACGATCTTTAAGCCTTACGGTTTGTACGATACAATAAATCCGCCTCGGCAGAATGGGCCAAATCATATTTTTCAAGGTAATCAACTGATTTTCCTCTATCTGGTTAGTAGCGACCCATTCGACACTTCCACCCATAATCATATTTTTCTTCGGCGATCGCTTGATGATGGCGAAAGCTTTCAGAAACCGGTCGAAATATTTATCGCCCCATTCAGCATCCGAGCAGTCGACTCAATGTACTTCTACTCCATCAGCTATTCTTCTGTTCAAGGTGGCTTGGAATACTATAAGTATGTTGACATCTTGCAACCGCCCATTGACTCTGCATTCATAGGGCGATACTTCGACCCTCAATTTGCACTGGATGATAGCGGGGGGAAGTACCTCGTCATGAATGATGATTCTTCTAAAGCATTCTTCAGCATTAAGGATGTAATCACATCTGTAGCAGGACAGGCTACACAAACGTTGCCGAAAGAGGCGGAGTTACGAAGTGCACCCAACCCATTTAATGGGATAACGACATTCTATTTTACCTTGCCAAGATCTGGTCACGTGAAACTGGGGTTATATGATTTGTCCGGCAGAAAAGTACGCGATCTTATCAATGATATGCTTCTTATTGGCGAACATCGATACGTTTTGGATGCCGGGGATCTGGCGAGTGGGATTTATCTTGTCGGACTCGTTTTTGAACATACTTTGAGGGCAACCAAGATTTCGCTCATCAAATAATGTGCGCCGCCTACCCACAAATGAAGGAGGAACAGTCGTGAAACCGATACTTCTTTTCATCATCAGCGTGATCACGGCTCCAATGCTTAAGGCGCAGCTTCCGTCCCATCCGCGGTTGTTTTTCAGTTCATCTGATACCCTGACACTCCGGAATCGGGCGACTACTCAAACTACTCCGCCCACCAAGGCATACGAACTATGGACACAGATCATTAGGGATAAGGAAGCGAATTATTTCGCGTTTGGCACCCAGGGCATTAATGGCCCAAGCAATAAGGAATTGATCATTAAGGATGCCTGGCAAATGGAGAACTTCTATTCCATAGCACTTGCGTATACAATTACGAATGATGTATCATACTTGAACGCAGCACGAGATATTTTGTTTGGAGTGTACGTCGTCAAATAGTTCCGGACACTATTGGGTGGACAACCTCACTACCACCCCGATCAACGCGATGCTCACTTACTGGGGTAATCCGGTGGTGTGTCCTACGCCCAATCCGGCCGCGTTTCACGGCACGGTGAACACTGCTTACAATCTTGGCTGCGGCGGTGGCGCTGCCCCACTCACGGGTCCAATAGGGGGAGATCATCCGTCGTCTGGGATGCGCGCTGCAATGAATGTGGGACTTCCAAGTCCTGATAGCAGTGTAAGGCGATACTCACCCGAAGATTCAGTAAGAGTGGTATCTCTCATCGCACACTTTGTCGACATGGTTCAATCCAATCCCGACAGCGCCGGCGACGCAATACCGATGCTCTCGGCATTTGTCGGCCCAAGTGGTTATTTCCAGAACGCACTCGGTGTAGCGTGGGAAACATACCTTGGGGGTCTGGAGCAGACCGCACCATCGGCGAGATTGCGGGAGCAGGCAATCGCATTCCGGATCCAATCGCTCATTGATCGGAATAATTTCTCAAGCGCCACTGCACAGCTCGATGCTGTATTAGGGAGCAGTGCCAACGACGAATTGTGGTTCTTCTGCCAATCACAAAAAGTCACACTCTATGTTCAACAGAGGAATTTCCCAGCCGCGGAGGCTCTCTTCCAAGCAATTTTTGAAAGGGGAATGGGGATAAATCCGCAAGGGATAACTCAATTGCATGATCTCATAGGAATTGCAGCGACGGGTAGACCGAGCGCTCTTATGGCCCCTGCAAACACGACAGGGAAGACTGGGCAAGCGCCTGCGGGATCGAGTCTGGGCCAGAATTACCCAAATCCATTCAATCCTGTAACGACGATTCGGTATACTGTGCCCGTTGCCGGGAAAGTGACTTTAAGGGTGTTCGACTTACTTGGGGTGGAGATCGCAAAGCTTCTTGATGAATACAAGGAGGCAGGAGTGAACGTTATCAACTTCGATGCCTCCAGCCTCCCAAGCGGCGTCTACTTCTATCGCCTCCAGGCAGTCAATTTCGTTGACGTGAAGAAGATGTTGTTGATGAAATAGTGGTTCACCATCTCACAGAGAAGCCGGCTCGCATTCACCGTGGGCCGGCTTCTTGGTGTTGAAGCAGTCTGTTATCTTGAGCCTGATCGACCTCCGTTCTCTTTGACATTAACTCCATGTTTCGGAAAATTGTCACTGTAGTATCAGCGACACCGGGGTAGACTCACACACCTAAGTTACAACTCAGTTCTCGCGCTCCCACCAGTTCCCCACGTGCTCCCGGCGATCTTCTGCCTCGACCTCCGCTTCCCCGTCGGGGCTTTCATCGCTGATCCATTCGGCCACCGTCCATCGCAGCATGACGCAATAGAGATAAAACATCCCCAGGGGAAGAAAGAGAACCACAATATGCAATTGCGCAATGTTGAACGGCACAAACGTAAGGCAGATCGGCAATCCGACCATCACTGCAAGAAGGACGAGCCACCCGCGTTTTCCCTGCTCATGCAGCACGAAGATCATATACGGCGCAAAAATGACCGCGACGATCGTGAGGACCCAAAGGATCCACTCGGGAGGATAGACAAATGCGGCCCCGTAAATAAATAAGGTCAGCCGGTGGTACGATAGCCAGTGGTACAATCTCCGCACCCGCAGGTCGGGGATCGGGGATGCCGGTTTATCGGTCCCGCCGATCACGGAGCGATATGTCTCAGCATAGACTTCGTGTCGCGCCGCTGGTTACCCTAGCGCTGCGCGGCCAGGAGACGGGAATACGCTCGCGGATCCTTGAACAGGCTGCGGGCGGCTTTCAACTGGGTGTCGCTCACGAGCGATGTCTCGATCCTTCCGTGTTCCCCTTTGTACCGGCTCATGATTTCAATTTTCAGCGCATTTGCGATATCTTCTTTGTCGCGGTCGAGGCTCTTTGACTTCTCCTCTTCGAACTTTTTCTTCAGCTTGTCGAGCTCGTCCAGAACGGGGGCGCTGTATTGAAGCTTGCGGGCGGTCTCGCTCAGATCTCCGAGCTTCCGCTCTCCCTCATCCTGAAATGTAAATTTCTGATCACGAAGAAACGATCGGAACTGATTGGTAAGGGTGTCGGCGTTGAAGGAGGCCGCCGGTTCCTTATGGTCGGCTGCATAGCGCGTGGCAAACTTGAAATACATCGACTTCCGGAGCAAATCGCTGTACACTTCGCTGCGGGCGGGTTCCGGAACCAGTGTATCCGGCTGAATCCCTCCGGACTCAAACTCCTTGCGGCCTTTCAGCGTCTTGAATTCGCGCCGGAGGCTGTCGGGCGTAATCGCAAAGACCCCGTCCTTATTCTTATGCATGTAGTCGATTTCCTGAATGCATCTCCCGCTCGGCGTGTAGTATTTTGCGGTCGTAATCTTGAGCTGCGTATTATAAGAAAGCGGTGTGATCGTCTGGACGAGCCCTTTGCCGAAGGTGCGCGTGCCAAGGACGACTCCGCGATCCAGGTCCTGGATGGCGCCGGCCACAATTTCGCTTGCACTCGCGCTGTTGCGATTGACGAGGAGAACGACCGGAATATCGGGCAGCATCGGCTCTTCGGTCACGAAGAATTTTCGTTCCGATTCGGGTCTTCGGCCCCGGGTGCTCACCACCAGGCTTCCCTTCGCGGCAAATTTTTCGACGACATCGACGGCGACGTCCAGCAGCCCCCCGGGATTGTCGCGGAGATCGACGATCATACCCTTGAGCGGCCCCTTCAATTTTAAATCCTTGATCGCCAGCCGAAGCTCGTCCCCCGCCCCGCGGGCGAAGCGCTCGAGCCGGACGTAGCCGACGCCGTCATCGAGGAGGTCGGCATAGCTGACGTTGTGAAGCTGGATTTCTTCACGAACCAAAACAAAGTCCAACGGTTTCGTCTCTCCATCCCGTTCCACCTTGAGGCGAACCTCCGTGCCCGGCTCGCCCCGGGTCATCGAGCGAACCGCCTCGGGCTTGGAACCCACCACCGATTTGCCCTCAATCTCGAGAAGCCGGTCTCCCGGCTGAAGGCCCTGCCGCTGGGCAGAATAGCCTTCCATGAGCGTGATGACGGTAATATTCCCATCCCGGAGGCCGATCGTCACGCCGATCCCTCCGTATTTGCCGGTTGTGATCAGCTCAACTTCATCCCCCTCGCTTTCACTTATGAAATTGGTATACGGGTCGAGGGTGCTCAGCATGCCGTCGATGCCGGATTCCATAAATTTCTCCGGATCGACGTCATCGACATAATTCAAGGACACCTCCTTGTAGACACGGCCGAAGATATCGATGCTCTTATTGATCTTGAAAAAGTAATCCGAATCGGAAAGCCGAAAGGCCACGATGAATCCGCTGCCTGCGAGGACAATCCCCGAGATCATTAATGCAACAAAGCGGTTTCGGCTTGAAAGCCATCGTTTCATATCTTACTCCATGTTATTGAAAGCGTTGCGTGATGATGTTCCATATTTCTTCGTGGATAACCTCCGGCGGCCTCATACCGTCGACGGTGACGAATCGCGACGGCTCAGCCTTCGCGATTGCATGATAACCGCTGCGAACCCGGTCATAGAAATGATCGCCGGCCGACTCCATCCGGTCCTCGGCGAGGCCTGCGGCTTTTCTTCTCCGCTCGATTTCCGCAACCTCGATATCGACCAGGACCGTAAGGTCGGGCTTTGTCCCCGACGTCGCGATACGATTCACAGCAGCAATTTCCTGAAGATCCAGCCCGCGGCCGTATCCCTGATAGGCGGTCGTTGAGTCGAAAAACCTGTCGCAGACAATTGCTTTTCCGCTCTTCAGGGCCTTCAGGATAACCTCATTCACCAACTGGCACCGCGCCGCCGAGAAGAGAAACAGTTCTGTTTTCTGGGCGATATCGATGCGTGATTTTTCGAGCAGGATGGTGCGAATCTTCTCCGAGACGGCTGTCCCGCCCGGTTCCCGGAGAAACAGCGCTTCCTTTCCGGCCTTTTGAAAGCGCTTCACAAGGAGTTGTGCCTGGGTGGATTTGCCGGAGTAATCAACTCCCTCGAAGCTGATGAACATTTAACATAAATTAACCAAATTCCGCTAATTATTCAAATCATCGCCTTGCCTCTCGCTCGATTTTTCGCTATGTTAGCGGTGCCCGAAGCTGCTGAATCATGGGATGCCGAAGAAAAACATAAAGAAGCCGGCGAAGTCCCCCGGAGGAAAGCCGGCTTCCGAAGAGGACGACAAGCGTCGCGCTCAGGGTCGAGTTGACACGCGCAAAGAAGACTCCCGGCTCATCCATGAAGCCCTTCGCGGAAATCAGGCCGCCTACAAACGATTACTCCAGAAGTATCACGATCCGATTTTCAATCTTATCTACCGGATCGTTCACATCAGAGAACAAGTCGAGGACCTGACCCAGGAAACCTTCGTCAAGGCGTTCGCGTCGCTGAAGAATTTTAACGAAGCGTATGCATTCTCGACCTGGCTTTACAAGATTGCCACCAACAGCACCATCGATTACATCCGGAAGAAGAAGCTTGAAACCTTCTCGATCGACAAACCGATCGGGCTCGAGGAGAGCGACTACCGCTTCGAACTTCCCGATACGACCTATCAGCCCGATAAATCGATCATTCAACGCCAGCGCGCCAGGCTGATCGAGGAGGCCATTAACGCCCTGCCCGAAAAGTACAAGCGGGTGATCATCCTCCGCCATACCGAAGAACGCGATTACGCTGAAATCGCCCGCATCCTGCACCTCCCGATCGGAACGGTAAAAGCCCATATTTTCCGGGCACGCGAACTCCTGAATAAGTACCTGCGGGGCAAAATATCGCACTACTGAAACAATAGGGCGCGGATAGCCGTACAATTACTAAGAGAAGCCGTTATGCCCGCCATGAACCGTACCTTTCCCATCTTGCTATCCTCCGTCGTAGGCGTCGGTCTATTGAGCGGATTCGCTTATTTCGCCTCCCATCGCTACCACAAGGAAGTGCCCCGGTCGGTAGAGAAGGAGCTCAAGGTGACCCTTTCGGCGGGATTCGGCGACGTCGCCGTCGCGCGTGGAACGCGATCGGCAGTCCTCGATGCCGACATCGAGAGCGAAAAGGGGATCGATGTCGACAACTTCGTCGAATACGCCGTCCGCGACCACATCGGGTATGTTACCATCAACACGCACCCCACGGCCAGATTGGGCCCGGGCAAACACTCAGTCAGCTTCGAGGGCTTTCATTCGGATACCTGGAAGATCCGGCTCACAGACGACATACCGATCTCCTTCGATATCAATCTCGGGCTGGGGAAGGGGATGTTCGACATGACCGGATTGCGCGTGAAGGACCTGAAAATCTCGGCGGGTGCAAGCTCCGTATGGCTCGCGTTCGGCTCGCCCAACAAAACCGTGATCGAAGACCTGACGCTGGAATCGGGATTGTGCAAGTTCAGCGCCGAAGGGTTGTGCAACGCAAATTTCAATCACATGAAGTTCGAGGGAGGAGTCGGGAGCTACCTGCTGGATTTCGGCGGGAAGTTGAGCAAGGAGGTCGACGTCGACATTCAAGTCGGGTTGGGATCGCTGACGGTGAGAATTCCCGGATCGATCGGCGCCAGAATCATCTACGAAAAGAGCTGGATCGCCCACATCGATCTCGATCCGGATTTCAGCGAGCTTCAGGAAAACAATTATTTCAGCTCAAACTACCGAACCGCCGCGGGCAAGATGAACATCAAGATCGATGCGGGGCTGGGTAGAGTAAAGATTCAGCGCGAATAAACCTACTCCCTCCGTTCACTTTCCGTACTGGTAAAA